>OBEQ010160794.1_pt1 | contig 61630 bp, 65 predicted proteins | sample 1670901 | NCBI WGS metagenome assembly OBEQ01 (sample SAMEA104232315, study PRJEB22302) | groundwater metagenome | biome: forest; feature: aquifer; material: groundwater | place: USA | collected 2011-08-07 | depth 5.4 m
CGCTTCCGAGAGTTCATATCGACGAGGCGGTTCGGCACCTCGATGTCGGCTCACCGTATCCTGGAGGGGCAGTACCTTCCAAGGGTTGGGCTGTTCGCCCATTAAAACGGTACGCGAGCTGGGTTCAGAACGTCGTGAGACAGTTCGGTCTCTATCCAGTGCAGGCGCTTGGATTTTTGAGGGGACTCTTCCCTAGTACGAGAGGACCGGGAAGAAGGAATCCCTGGTGTACCAGTTGTCCCACAAGGGCATCGCTGGGTAGCTATATTCCTATATGATAAGTACTGAATGCATATCAAGTACGAAGCAGACCCCAAGATGAGAAATCCTTATCAGGTTCCAGAAAGATTATCTGGTTAATAGGCTTCAGATGTAAGTGCAGTAATGCATTAAGTCGAGAAGTACTACGTACCGATCTTCCGTCTCTTTTATTAGTCAAAAATTGTGAGTATTGACTTTCTTGAAATCCTTCCTATAATAAGAAAACTATGGGAGAACGTCATGTTCAAACAGAAGATGAAGTCGCTCGAACTGTAATAAATTTAGAAATTGAAGAGGGCAAGAAGAAAGGGCTTATGTTTCCATTTGATCCGGATCATGTACTTGCTCTCGATTATACGTTTGGACCTCCCAGAGCTTCCTTTTATGATGTTGAAACAGATGATCCTGGATCTAAGCATGTTGGGCCCGTTGTGAGTCGCGCGATCGGAGCATGGGAAGAAAGCTATGGAGAGGATTTTTCGATTATTTCTATGGACGAAGTAGTCTATGGAGTTGAATTAACTCATAAATGGACACGTGAAATTCCAACAGAAGGTTTGCAAGTAAATGTTGAGATATGGAGATGGGGAATGAGCGAGGACTTACGCTATATGATTCCTCATCCTGCAACGATCAAAATATCTCGAAAAGAGATTGCTACAGTAATATAATCCTTACTTTCTACATCTCTTTTATTAGTCTAAAAACTCTCATTACTTCTTGAAATTATGTAAAAAAGAGCCTATAATATCAGTCATGACTGAGCAGTATTTTCCAACAAAGTTTATATATCCAGACCAAGAAACACTGTTTAAACAACTTGAGGAAAAAGAGCTTATCGGAAAATCTCCCTTACTAGATGAATTCTATCATCGTCTTTCAAATATTTTAGGAGGCGCTTCCTCACCAACTTATCCCGGAATGGGGATCGCAGAAGCTCTTGCATGGGAAGAGGCACTTAGAGAATCAGGACTTGAAGGTGTAGAAAATGATATGGGATCTTTCAGTTTTGTTTTCAAAACCTTAAGAGATGAGTCTACCGCAGCAACAATAGTAAAATATAGAAAACGACTACTAGAAAAAAGGAGGATTTAGTCGCAACCAGGTTAATGAAAAGTGACGTTGGAAGGAACTATATCGAGAGACCCTTTGTCAACCCCTACATTCTAAATACTAAATGAGATATACTAATCGGTATGATTATTCTCTCAATTGATTCCGGCTTAGAGAGAACTGGTTTTGCTATTTTTGACAAACTCGACGATCAAGCCGGCGAGTTTAAATACATCTCCTCTGGCCTCATAAAGACCTCCTCGAAAAAAACGACAAGCGAACGAATTCTAGAGCTCTATAATGAGCTTTATCAGGTTGTGAACTCTACAAATCCTCACGTTATTGTTATTGAGCAACTATTTTTCTTTAAAAATCAAAAAACAATTGTTCCGGTGAGTCAAGCGCAGGGAATCATTTTACTGATAGCGGCACAAAAAAATATTACAGCAGAGTTTCTCACTCCATTACAGATTAAGAGTATCGTGACGGGCTACGGGCAATCAGATAAAAAATCCGTACAGAAAATGCTTAAACTCACATTACACCTTGACAGAGAAATAAAGCAAGACGACCAAGCCGACGCAATAGCGTGCGGTTTGGCATATTGTTATCTCAATAAAAATCTAATCTGAGTATGAAACCTGTTGTTCTTGTTGTTCTTGATGGTTTCGGACTTGCTCCACCTGGTCCTGGAAACCCCATCTCACTTGCAAATCCTACCAACATTACTACAATTCTTCACTCATTTCCCAATACCACACTGACCACATCAGGCGAAGCAGTAGGACTTCCACCACATGAAGTCGGAAATACAGAGGTTGGGCATATCAATCTTGGAGCAGGACGTATTATCTACCAAGATTTGCCACGAATCAATATGAATATCGCAGATGGAGGCTTTTATAAAAACAAAGTTTTTCTCGAAGGAATTGATCATATTAAGAAAACCGGAGGAAGCCTTCATCTTATTGGTCTGCTTGGAGAGGGAAACGTCCACTCAAGCGTTGAACATCTTTACGCCCTTTTATACTTTGCGAGAGAACATCGTATTGAAAATGTTTTTATACACGGCATCACCGATGGCCGTGATTCGCCACCAAAATCAGCAACAGAAACCGTTGTTCGCCTGGAGGGAAAACTTACACAGCTTGGTGTTGGAAAGATTGCGACTATCATGGGCCGCTATTATGCTATGGACCGCGACAGAAGATGGGAAAGAATAGAAAAAGCATATATCTGTCTCACCAAAGGATCGTCAATCACTGCGCCGTCGGCTATAGAAGCAGTACTTCAGTCGTATCAAAAAAATCAAACCGATGAGTTCATCGAACCAACCATTATTATCAAAAGCGGAGCTCCAGCCGGCCTTATTAAAAAAGGCGATACTGTCATTTTTTATAATTTTCGCGTGGATCGCCCGCGAGAGCTTACAAAGGCCTTTGTACTTGAAAACTTTGCACAGACCGCAAACCAAAGCTTTGCATTTGATCCGTATGCCGTTAAGTATTACAAAACTCATTTTCCTCAAGAGCAAATCGTTACTCCACCATTTATCCGAGAAGCAAAAATACCCGATCTTTTTTTTATAACTATTACAGAGTATGAAAAAGGTCTTCCGGTGCACGTTGCCTATCCTCCTCTAACGATCGATAATTCCCTGGGTCGAGTGGTTGCGGATCATCAGCTAAAACAACTTCGCATGGCTGAGTCAGAAAAGGAGCGCTTCGTGACGTTTTATTTTAATGGCCAACATGAGGATCCTTTTGCTCTTGAAGATCGTCTGATTGTTCCGTCTCCCAAAGTGCCGACATATGATCTTAAGCCGGAGATGTCCGCGTATGAACTTACAGAGCTACTGATCTCTCAAATGATAAAGCAGGAATATTCTTTCATCTTAGTTAATTATGCAAATGCGGATATGGTCGGACACACAGGAAATATTGAAGCTTCAATGAAAGCAGTGAAAGCGCTTGATGATTGTGTTGGAAAAGTTATACAAACCGCACTGAATGCAGAGACAACTGTCCTGATTACCTCTGATCATGGAAATGTTGAACAGAAAATAAACCATACGACAGGACGTGTCTCGACCGAACACACCGCTAATTTAGTCCCTTTTGTTGCAGTAAATAAAATCTTTCAGGGAAAAAATTTAAAACTGCAGTCGGGAATACTCGCTGATGTTGCGCCAACCGTCCTTGAATTAATGGGAATTCCAAAACCGCCGGAAATGACCGGCCGCAACCTCCTCGCCGACCTCAGGTGATATAATTCTCTCGTGTCAAAAGAACAGTCGCTGAATATAGCAATCCTTCCAGATGAAAACACTCAACGTGAGGCAATTGAAATGAGTGAAAAAATTGCTCAAAGTGTTAGCTCCGAGTTTGTTCTGGATGGAAAAAACTTTTATCCGCACATTTCCGTATATCAAGCTCACTACCCCTTAAAAAATCTTGAGAAGTTGAAGAAAGCTGTTGCTCTGCTGGCAACTTCCACTCCTGCTTCTATTCATCTTCAATCGTTTGATATTGCTTATGGTGTTTGGACTTTTTGGAACTGTGTAGACGACGGTCGATTGATAAAACTCCACAATACTGCTGTCAAAGCTGCGAACCCTCTAAGAGAAGGACTCATTATGCCGCAACTCGCTGATAGACCCGGCCTTTCGGCTGATGATAAAAGCGATATCCAATCATACGGGTCTCTTCTTATTGGTCCTCGATACCGACCTCATATTACTCTAACAAGATTGTCTAGCGAGTCAGATGAATCGAGAGTTCGCGAATTACTTGGACAGGAAAAAGCCGTAAGATTTAAACCGCGATCTCTTATTCTCGGATATCTCGGAGACCACGGAACAGTTATTGGAATTATAGAAGAGTTTCCACTAGGAAGTTAAAAAATTGAGGATTTCTTCCTGATTTTGAAGTGAATTGACTACAAGATCCGCTTCAGCTTTACTGAGTTGCTCGGTCGAGAAATCTGCTGCGGCGACGGCAATAATCTTAACTCCAGCATCTTTAGCGCACTGGACGTCAAGCGGTGAGTCCCCAACTAAAACTAAATCTTGTAGCGTTAAGTTCTGTTGAAGCTTTTGTGCTTTCTCTAAAGCTATCGGAACAAGATCTGATCTTCGATACGCTTCACTTCCAAATGCTCCAAAATCTATATACTGTTTCAGTCCTGCTTTCTCCAGCTTATACCAGCCAATCTCTTCCACATTTCCCGTTAAAACACCAATCAATGTATTTCGTTTTTTTAGTTCCTTTAAAAGTTCAGGCGCCCCTGGCATTGGTGTGTAATCTCCATCATCTTCGTGCGAGCGAAAATACTTGACCATTTCTTGGAAGAGCTTTGGAATTTTTACTTTTGCTTCGTCTGGATGTATTCCTTGCGATTCAAGCATTATAAGGAGTATCTGACTATCAATTCTTCCCTCGACGGCAACTTCGCGAATTGAAACATCCAGTCCAAATATTTTTTTTACAGCATAGTCGAAAGAGTCAAGGTGCGCTTTATTTCTTCCTCGAATAAGAGTCCAGTCATTATCAAATAAGGTTATTTTCATACTCAGTTTGCTCCGATCTTAGAAAGAATTGTGGAGGCGTACTCAGCACCTTGTCGCATTGATTTCTTTACATCTTTTGATTTCAAATACTGTACGATGAAACCTGCGCTATAACCATCGCCCGCCCCTGTCGTATCCAAGATTTTCTCGGGCCTTACTGCTTCCTGACGATACACTAGTCCCTTTTCATAGCTGTAACTTCCTTTCTCTCCATCCGTGATAATAACCACTCGTTTGTGAAGGATGGGTTCTTCGACCGTGATGTCTGATTCGAACCTTATCTCCTCATACTTTTTTTTCATCAACTCAGCAAACTCGTGGCCGTTTAGAATCAAGACGTCTGCAAAGGATATAAGCGGCATGAGTTCGTCTTTAGACTTTCTCAGATCGTGAACCCCAAGATTCAGAAACGTCATGATACCATTTTCCCTTACAAATTTTAAAAGCTCTGTCCGTTCAACAAGAGAAATATCCGGAAGATTCCCCAGATACACAGCGCTGCAATCCAGAAGATCATGCTTATCTTTCATTTTCGTGAAAAGATCCTCGTGCGGTGACTCATAATGAATTACAGATCGATCACCCGTCTTTGAGAGCAAGATGCTCGAGATACTAAAATAATCTTTCTTTACCTGAATTAGATGCGTATGAATACCGTTCTGATTCAACGCATGAAGAATAACTTCTTTAAACGGGTTGTCTCCCATCAGTCCAAATACTGCGACGTCCAAACCGAAATGTTTTGCTCCGATCGCCACATTCGCACCCCCGCCACCAACTCCCTCATAGAGTTCATCTGCCACATACTTTCCGCCAAGTGCCAGGTGGAAACGCTCGTTATCTTCGGTCAGCGACTCTCCGCGAAAAAAAAAGTCGATACTGATAGTGCCGATCGCGATGAGATCAAGCATACTATTATAATAACACGGTATAATTTGATTATGCTCTATCTTGTCTGTGGAGAAGACTCGGTTTCTTCGCGAAATTATTTTCTTTCTCTGCAGGAAGAGTATAAAAAAAAGCAGTTTGAAATCTCGCAAATTTTACCGAGCGATCTTGAAACGATTACCTCTGACACAGCACTTTCTCCTAACCTTTTTGGACAACAGAGAATCTTTGTGACGGAAAATGTAAATAAAATTATCTCTCGAAAAAAAGGAAATAAAACACTCGAGATTATTGAAAAAATTGCTTCAAATCCCGAGATTGTACTCATCGACTGGGAAGATAAAACTCAAGCTCGAGAACTTAAGACAGGAAAACTGGGAAGAGTAAAGGAGTTTAGGCCGAGCGTCTCTATCTTTAAACTGCTCTATCTTTGCTACCCCTCGAAAATGAAGGAATTTCTTGTGTTTTTGAGTCAGATCTGCACCTCCCAGAACGAGATGTTCGTCTATATTATGCTTACGCGACATATGCGAAATATCATGTTATTAAGCGCCAAAGCATCGCTTCCGGGGCTCCAAATCTGGCAGCTCGGAAAGCTGAGATCTCAGGCTGAGAACTGGCAACAAGATCGGCTCACATCTTTCTATGAAAAACTCATCGGAATCGATATCTCGCTTAAAACAGGGGGAAACCCATACGGTATAAAGAGGTCCATTGAGATGCTCTGTTGCTACTATGTATGACTACTATATTCACAACAAAGTCTATAGTTTTTATTAGAGCTTATATGGAGTGTTGGGAACAGAGGAGCTGAGATGAGAAAACGGACTGGTATAATAGGAATAATAGAGTATTCATGATACTGGCATAATTGAGCGCTTTCTGCTCGCACTATATAGTATCAGAACGGCCCAAAATACCAAAATTGCGTTAACGAATTCATTCAGTTTAGCTTGTCATGACGGCCTAAAGCTCATAACGGTCTTCATTAGCAGACAGTGAAGTAGTCTGCTAAGATCTTTATAGGGTTTAGGATGTCTTGACAATCTAAACCATTCTGATTTGACATTTGATCTTCGTAACTCGATAATATTCTTATGACGATTGATCCCTCAATCTTTAAGGCCTATGACATTCGCGGAATTTATCCACGGGATATAAATGAAGAAAATATTCAAATAATAATAAGTGCGATTTACCAATTTCTCAAAATGGACCTAAAAAAGGATGTCCTAAGCGTCGTTTTAGGTCGAGACATGAGGGTTTCATCGCCTTCGTTATTTGAAAAAGCTCTCTATACTCTAAATCTGTCAGGAGCCCAAATTATAAATATTGGACTCGTCTCTACTCCCACATTTTACTTTGCTGTTTTCGACGGACAGTATGACGCTGGTATTCAAATCAGCGCCTCGCACAACCCCAAAGAATATAACGGTATAAAATTCGTAAAACGAGTCGGAAATACACTCCTGAAGATCGGAAAGAACATGGGCATGGATCAGGTTAAAGAACTCGCTCTGAGCGAAAAATTACCTCAACAAGATAAGAAAGGGAGCGTTATTCAAAAGCAGAACGTTGTGGTAGATGAGGTAAATGCAGCTTTAAAATCAATAGACCTACAAATGAATAAACCTTTTAGGGTAGTTGCCGATCCCGCAAACGCGATGGGCATCCTTTATATTAAGGAACTCTTTAAGTATGTACCTGGTGATCTCATCAAGATGAACTTCGAACTCGACGGCACCTTTCCTGTCCATCAACCCGACCCCCTCCAGTTTGAAACCTTGAAAGACTTGCAGAAACGCGTTGTTGAGGAAAAAGCAGATTTTGGTATTGCACCAGATGGAGATGGCGATCGTATCTTCTTTATCGATGAGAAGGGCAAAGTCGTGCCGGCAACGCTCATCACGTCTCTTATCACAAAAGAGATTCTCTCAAAAAAGAAAGGGGAGAAGATCATTGCTGATATCCGCTATACTCAGAATGTTGGAAACGTCTGCAAAAAACTCGGTGGCGTCTTTCTCACCAGCAAAGTAGGACACGCACTTATCACAAAATATCTTAACAAGGAAAACGCGGCGTTTGCAGGTGAGTCTTCCGGACATTACTACTTTCGGGAAACAGGCGGAGCTGAAAGTTCGGTTCGTGTGATCCTCTATGTGCTTGAGGCGATGAGAGAGGCCGGAAAGCCTTTATCCGAACTGTTGCGAGAGTTTCATTCTTCTTTTGAGTCAGGGGAGTATAACTTCGTGCTTTCGGAAGAAACAAGTGCAGAACAGATCCTCCAAATGCTTAAAACGACTTTTTTCGATGGAACAGCAAATGAACTTGACGGTCTTGCGGTGGATTATCCAGACTGGCGCTTTAGTGTGAGAAGCTCAAATACCGAGCCCCTGCTTCGTCTGAACCTTGAGGCAAAAACCGAAGAACTCATGAGGCAAAAACTCCATGAGCTCCTTGAACTGTTGAAAAATCAAGGCGCCCAACCCAAGTAATTAAATTATCTCTTCGCGTTTGCTACGGATGAAACTGATCCATTCCTCGATCACATCAATAATCAGTTTGAACGGTGCCTCGATCAAGAAATCAAAGATAACGCCAAAAAAATTCAGTTTTGCAATCCCTCTACTCAAAAATTTCCCCACGGAGATTATCGGCAAAAAGAAAAAATCAACAAATGGTCTAAAAAAACTTTCTCGTTCCTTCAATTGATACTCCTTTGCAACATTTCGGATACGATAGGCAAAAAAACTCACAATTGAGATAAAAAATAAGAAAATCACCTGGCTCACAAGATTAAAGCGCAGTATATTCAATAGAAGATGCAAAAGATAAAACGTCAAAATAAAAGTAAATCCGTAGAAAATAGTGAAAACAAATACCAGAACCGGTCTTCTGGTTTTTGCCTTTCGGGTAATGAAGGAGATAGATGTCTCAAACGATTTATCGGCATCGATGATATCAACGATACGGGTGTAAATGCGCTGCGTGTTTTCTTCACCCGGAATCGTTGTGAGCCAAATTATTATAAACATCAAAAACGGTGGAAATAGCGAGTTGATGGCAAGCGAGACATAGCTAACCTCATTATAAAGAGCAAGCGAAAGCGGATACTCAAGAATCAATATAAAGAGCATCTTTGTGAGAAAGATGTATATGATCGCTTTAATCGCGAGCCCATTCAGACGGGAACGGCTTTGCGCATACTTCAAACTACAGATTTGTTGGACCTCAGTCCAGAGTCGATTGGGGTCTTGAAGGATTCCTTCTGTTGCCGTCCCGTTCTTTTTGAACAATTCAAAAAGAATAGAGAAGGGAGGAATTTGATTTTTTACAAATCTGCGCAATCGATCGGCGTAGGGATTTCTTATGAGGGTATCTACCCGATGGAATAATTCAGGAAGTTCATCGATAACAGGGGTAAGTTTACTCTCTAACACATTAAAAATAGGTTCATGGAATAGAGAAAAAAGGTGATATCGTAAATAAGAGAGGTCGCTTTTTGCGAAGTTTTTTTCGAGAGTGACGTAAAAATAAGCATTTTTCTCTTCCTCTGCAACGCGTTCAATCTTTACCTTATCTTTAAGCACTTGATAAATAAAAAACGTGAAGGTTGCATTTTCTTTTGCTTCTTTTGGAGACAGAACTTCTTCAACCGCACAGGTAAGTAGGTCGAAAAGAAACTGTGCGTAGTACAATTTTTGTTTCTCGTGTTTTCCTTCCAAAACCTTTTCTCGAATCTGCAAGTAGGTATTAAGAATTTTTTGAACGTCTGTGATATCGTCTCCTCCTAAAGACTCGTTAGGAAAATAGCGCGCCCACATAAGTTCGCGAAGAAGATTTTCTCCTTCTCCTGCCCCTTCTGGATTCAGGGCGAGGCGACGTTTCAGTATTCGCTCGATTGCCGCTCTGCGAATCAAGTGTCCTTCGCGATACTCTATCGCGTTGCGGATTTTTTCATATGCAATTGCAAAAAACGAGACGGTTTGAGAAACCGAAAGTCGAGAGCTCTCGTCTGGTTGCCGTTTTGATTTAATCGCATTTAGACTCTCGATAAGTGCCTTTGAAAAAGAGGACAAATGGATTACAAGGGGGGCTTTCTCACCAGATTCATCCATAGTATTGATTAATTATATCGAAAAATCACCTAAATTGTAGCGTCTTTACAATCTGTTCCGCAGTGAACTCGTGTCCTTCAACCGAAGGGTGGATACCGTCTCCTGGGTTTACATACTGCCGCCTTCCTTCCTTCTGTGAGTTTGTCACTGTTTGATCAAAAACGTCAATCAATCCTACCTGTTCATTTTTTGCAAGTCCGACCGCATTCTCAAGCTGCTCAATGATTTGATGGGCATGTGTGCTGCGTAGATCATCTGGCCAGTCCACACCGTTTGGACCTCTTCCAAAATCATGTACAAGCGGGGCGATCTCCGCAAGTACGTAGATTTGCGCATTTGTGTGCTTTACTTCTTCAATTAATCGAGCAAGAGTAAGCCAGTGTTTATTCCTGTCATATGGAGAAAAAGGATTATATCCAAAAGAGCCGATAATTATAATATCGGGATGAAGAGCCGAAAGAGGAGGAAAATTTCTATCCTTATAATGGAACTCTTTTCCAAAACGGTTTATCCCTTCCTCTGCATTCTCGGCACCGATTCCATAATTATACAAATCAAACGTTGTAAGAGGATATTTTGTTTTTAGAGCCCCCCCAAGATACTCGAGTCGTTCTCCCATCGTGTCAATCATCGAGTCGCCAAAAACTGCAATCTTATAGCTTGATTTTGGAACTCGGACTGGTTCGCTGGTCGGATAGATGAGATCGGTCGGAGTCGGTGTGGGAGTTATCGTGGGTGTAGGAAGAAATGCTTCGGTAGAAACACCCTCTACCTCTGCCTTACCTCCGGAATTTATAACGACAGCCGTTTGTTTTCGAAATGACCCTATTTGTATATTTATAAGAAACAGCGCAAACGCTACGACAAGAAAAAATGAGTTGAAGAGCCACCCGATGGATTCCTGTTTTTGCAGATAGTCCTCAAGTTGTGCCTCGTGCACATATCTCACAACCGGCATAGTTTCAGTGTAAAGAGAGAGTGAGATCTTTTCAAGTATTAATAATGAAGCACGGGTTGTGGAATACCTTTTGCATTTTCTTTCTTTTCTCTTTCAAGAAATCGTGCGTATCGAGGACTCAGTTTGCTTAATATATAGAGCTTATTCCTGACGAGAACAGCCGGATCGATGAATCGGAATTTCTTTCGTAATGTTTTTTTTGAACGCGGTAGAGATGAAAGAGATCTCTTCGCAAGAACTCCTAAATTTGTATGAATAATTACATCATGCGAATGTCTAAGTTTCCGGAGAACATACTCGTCATAAGTCCAGAAATCCTCAAAAGCTATAATTTTTCTTCTCATTGCATACTCAAGCGTTTTTGCAAGAATCGTATAACGGGTAACTGCCTCCTCTCCTCCCCAATGTTCTCGCTGGTGCTTCATATACTGGTTTGAAAAAAGTAGTGCTTTTCGCTTTGTCTTAAAAACAAATTTTCCTTTCACAACGATTAAATCGCTTAAACAGGCTCGAGCAATCTTTCGCGGAAACTCGCGGAGCGCATAATCGAGTCTATCTGCGCAAAGGTGGGGAAGGGGCTGTTCTAAAAGAGTGAAGTGATAATATTCTACGATACGCTTTGGGTTATATTTGTGTTTTTTTAAAATTGTGGCAATCTCAGAACGAAGAATAAATTTTTTATGTTGTTTATCTTGAAAGTCTTCTTTATCTCCAGAGCCGACGAACCAATCAACGAGGTGTGAAAAAGCAGTATGGGATACATCATGGAGCAGTCCGGCAATCTGCTCTTCGCCGGTGGCGCCGAATTTTCGCAGAAGCAGCATGACGCCGATACTGTGTTCAAAGCGAGAGAAACTTTTCAAGTGATAATACTCCGGAGGAAGTCCATACTGGGAAATTTTCTTTAATCGCTGCATTGGTGCAGAGCGAATCAACTCGATTATAACTGGAGATTGAATACTTGAGGTCCCATACAACTGATCTCGGAGTAGTATTTTTTTCATCTCAAGCTACGTCTTCTAGATTTTTTGCTTGTACTTTGCGCTCTGCATGGATCTGATCTGTCAACATGCAAGCATGTTTATATTCCTCTATTGCATGTTCGAGGCTTTCTTGAAGATTGTCTTTAAAGGATATTACTCCTGCCTCCTCCAACTGTAACGAATGATTAACGCGAACGATTTTAAGGACGCAATCATGGCGGTATTGAAAAACGAGATGGTCTACAAAGTCTCGGGCTGCAGATAAATCTGCCTGTTGGGAAGCTGTAGGGTTAATTTCTGATTCCTGTCTCATACTGCGTCGCTATTGTAGTACTCGAAAAAGAATAATGCAATAGTAGCAGTTATTTATTTTTCGGTTATTTTTCCGATGACGAGAAGCCGTTTTAAAGTTGTCCCTGCCGGCCAACACGTCATAAGGGTCACTGTGTTTCCTGTTCCGGAACCGTAAAGGTATTTCACCCCGTTTGCATCAACTATCTTCGTCTCTGTCGTGATGTATTTAAACTCTTTTCCCCTATAAAAAAGGTATACGGCGTCTCCTTTCTTCATCTTATTCAGGAGGTAAAAGATCGAGTTATAACGATTGGCAATATAAAAATCTACCGAGGAGTGCGCAAACAAAAAAACATTACCGACTCCGCCGGGGTAGACAGTTCCCGCAGCATGAGCAACTCCCTTGGTCAGTGCGTATTGATAAATCTTTTCGTCAAACGGGTTCACATCAGAAATCACGTGAGCATTGGCTCCGATTTTTGGAATAACAATACCAAATTCATTATCAATCGGAGTGATAACTTGTACGTCTGGATTTGGTCTATTGAGTATATAGGAGAGCTCTGCGACAACGACCGGATAAAAGATTAAAATAAAAAGAAGCAACGAAGTCGCGATAAACGAGATTCCTAGCTTGGTAAAAAAAGAAGCTAGTTTTAGACTAGAGTGGCGGGGTTTTTGTTCCACTTCGAAGACCATACACAATCACCAGTATCAAGATGATAATAAGAGGGATGAGAACGTAAGGGTTGCTTAAAAACTGGACTGCTGCTAAAAAGAAGCCTTTGGGAGAGTTTGTGCCGAGTACATTGCCTTGCTGTTTGACTCCTCCTTGTTGTTGAGAAGCTCCACCTTGTTGAGGTTGTTGCTCTCCTAATATCTGTTGCTGTCCTTGCCCACCTGGGGGCGGTAGATTGGCGTTTTTGACAGCTACGGCTCCTAATACCTGAGCTTGACCAGCGCCGGCGGCTCCGCCTGCTGCTGTGGTTGTTGTACCCGTGGTGCCTCCTGTTATGACCACGGTGATGCCGCTATCGCCGACTGGTCCAGAGCCATTTCCAAATCCGTCAAAAGCACGAACAGCGTAGTAGTATGTTTTGGCACAGTCAGGTACAACATCATTGACGCTGACATCGGTAAGTGAGCCTACGGCAACTGTTTGAACGCGGTTACTGCTATCCAAGTTGAATGAGGTGTCGCTTGATCTATAAATCTCTGCTTTTACTGTTTTTCCACTGTCATCAGCTGTTCTAAACTTTATTTGATAGGTACAACTGTCAATTTTCCCTTTGCTATAGTTTGTCGGAGTACCTGGCAGGTTGGCATCATAATTGACGACTACTATCTCGCTAAAAACGTCATCTGATCCGGCAATCGCCTCTGTTTTAAACTGATATGTACCGTTTGCTGAAACGACTGAAGAAGAGGCTGCACAGTTGCCATTATTACCAGCATTAGGCGCAATAACGATATCCGCGCCAAACTGTATAAAGCCAACATCTCCCGGGCCTTGTTTGAAACACCTGACTGTAGTTCCTCTCTCTAGTGTATCAAGCACGACGAAACTAAGATTAAACGTATTGAGATTTGTCGGTGTCTTGGGTTGACCGAGACGAATGCTCAGATTTGTTGCTGCGTGAGCATGAGAAGCAACGAGACAAAAAAGGAGTATGAGAATAGATAATCGTACAAAATGCTTGATCTTGGGGGTTCGAAAACGCCTTCGAAACATTCCCCCGAGTAAAACAGAGACTGTCCCAAGAGTCATCAGAATCGATGCTAGAATGACCCAGATGAGCTTTGCGCCGGTGGAAGGAAGACCTGTTGAGGCTCCTAACACCTGGCCGTTATTTGTTTGATTCGAGACAGTGCTAACCGAGGCAAGCGTAGCCGTGTTCTGATTTGGGGTGACAACATTAACCGCTGTTCCTACAAATGTAGAAGGATCGTTTCCGAGCACCGTAGAAGAACCCGGATCTGTAGCCACTGTACCTTGCGTCCAAGCCAGGTCTTTATACAAGCCTTGCTCTTGGGTCGGGCTTATACCAGCTTGGTAGCTAAGCGTAACTACTTCTCCAGGGACCATGGTTCCAAGCTGCCACACACCCGGGGAGGCGTAGGTTGGCTCTGTAGTAATACTTGCTGCTTTCAAATCTCCACGAGTACTTGAGTTTGCAGTCCACGAACCCAGATTATATTTAAAGCCTGAAGGAGGTAGATCCTTCACCTGAACGTTAAACGCTGAGCTGTCTGTTGCGGTGACAGTCAATGTATAGAGAACGTTGTTTCCTGGAGCTTGGTCAACCCCAAGTACGTTGTTTGTTTTGTCAATCGTGAGCTTTGGATTACGAAACTTATTTCCAATCTGGCAGTGGACGGTCTCGTTTGATTTAACGGTTACGTCGTGTGAGTTATCGTTGTCAATTGGTACTTGAGTTACTTCTTGTGCATTCACTACTCCCACTAATCCTCTGCTTTCAAACTCTCCCTGCTCACCTGTTGGAATGGACTCTATTGTTGGAGTGAGGGTTGGATTTGCATCATTCTTACACTCAATGTTTGTCTGTACCCAACCATTTTTGATTGTCTCGCTCAAGACGTAATCTCTCGGCTTTACGTTATCAAACGTCACTGTTCCGTCGTCGCCGGTTGGCAACGTTCTGGAGTTCTCGCCGTTTGTTACGATTATATCCCAACCAGGTAGGACGTCTTCGCCTTTATCTTTGACTCCATTTCCGTTTAGATCGTTATATTTTGTGACAATAATTTTTCCTCTTTTTTGCTGATTTTTACAGGTAACAATGACCGTTGAGTCGCTCGTAAGAAATACAGTTTTTCCGTGGTCCACGTCTATTCCAACTTCCTTATTCTCGGACTTTGCATTACAGCTTACAAAATCATAGTCTGGATTTGATACCTCGACGATATGATAGGTATCAGGTTTTGGATGATAAGTTTTTTCTCCACCATCTCCGAGAATGACTGATCTGTGATTATTGTCGCTATCTCGGGTTATCTTGAACTTAAATTGACCAGTCGTATCAACAACTTTTTCGCCGTCTGGCCCGATGACTTGCTTTCTTACAATAAGTTGTCCATGTTTGAAGTTTCCGATAAAACAGTGCACTATTTCTCCTGCATCTACTTTTACCAAATGTCGTTCACCGCCGTGGCCGACTTCGTCGGGTCCCGCTTGGGTATTGGCAAAGTCGTTCTGCAACCCTTCTGGCAACTTCACTTCATTATCGCAGACGATATTAGACTGATGCCAACCTTTTTTAATGATCTCATCAATCTGATAAAAACCTTCTTTTAGATTTTCAAAAAAGACCTTTCCTTCTTTGTTTGAGATGTCTTTCTCAAGAAGATGATTGTCTTGACCGAGATGAATCTCCCAACCCTTAAGTTCTGGCTCTTCTCCATCAGGAAATCCTCCGCTGGCATTCAAGTCTTCATATTTTGTGACAATAATTCTGCCTCGCCCTTTGTTAGTAAAAGTACAGGTAATATGCTGGTCTGTCCCAAGCCTTACAACGGCTACGTTGTTGCTTTCGCCGTTATTGGGATTGTCTTGGTGGAGAACTTCTTGACTGTCTTCGTTGGTACAACTGATATCTACTATCTTCCAACCCGGCGTCTTATCTTCTGTGATCGTGTAGAGATCGGTAGGAAGATTTTCAAATGTCTGTGTGTTTGAGTATTTGTTATGATTGTTTCCGTCATCATCGAGAATGAAGGGTATTGGCTGGCCTTCTCCTTGAGTAATAGTGAAATGAAAGTTCTGTTCTTCATTCGGCTTTGCGTTTTTGATGACAGTGATTGATCCGGTATTTCGGTGGTTCGTAAAGGTACAGATCGTTGTTCCTTCTTTGAAAACTGTTGCGGTTCCGGTATTTGGCACTCCGCTCTTTGTGCAGTTTTCGCCAGTACCAGTAACAGAAATCAAGGTATAGCTGCTTGGTCCCTGTTCAACAATTGTGTGAGTGTCTCCGGTCGTGACCTGGCCAAAATCAACGTTGCCGTTTCCATCTGCCGGGACGAAACTACCTCCATCAAGGCTGAACCTCCATAGTGTTAAATTAACGTTTTTCTGATTGTCAACTACTTTTATGTACCTGGAGATCGCCTGTATCGCGAATGTTGGTAATCGTACAATCAAATGTTTGTTGATCTTTATTTATTGTAACGCCATTAGCGCAAGTATTATCCGTCTGACTGAAGTTGGGAACCGATGTCTCAACGATAGTATATGTCCCTTTTGGAACATTGGTAAAGACAGCTGTTCCATTGGCGTCTGCGCAGACCTGGCCGATCTTTGGATCAGGATCGAGGGTAAAGCAAAATTTCGTAAGATCGGTTTCACCACCCCGAACAACTTTATGAACCGTGATCGTCCCAGTAACGGCCCGAGAGACAAATCTAAAGCCGACTGCGTCTGCGAGAAGAAACCCTTTAGTTTCTCCTGTATCTAGGACAACCTTTCCTTTATCTCCTGTAAAAGTAAATTTATCCAATTTCACCCATTGGGACTCTGTGTTACCTGAGGCTTGAGAACCACAACTTGATCCATCTGCAAGCTTCCTTTGATCTGCGGTAGCTGTTCATATTTGAGTTGAACCATTAAATATTTTGTAATGAGCAACCTCGCGGGCTGGATCACAGACATATTGAACAAACACATCATAATCGCCGTTTAAGACATCATTTGTTTTCCATTGAAAGATCTGGCCAGCAGCAGGATTTTTAGTACTATAATCGTCTCCTCCCATTGCATTCTGGAGAATATCTGGAAATCCACCAACATTCACGCTAAATACATCCCATCCGCCTGATTTTGAGACAGTTCCAGAACTATTGAAATCTGCTCCATCGGCATCGTCATCAATTACGATGTCCATTGTTCCTGCAAATTTTGGTGCAATAGCCGAACGATCGGTCTCGTGATCTCCCTTGAAGCTTGTTACTTTGTAGTAATGGGTCGAGTTTGGTGCAACGTTATCGGTAGTTGATGAAGCATTTCCTTGAAAGATTTTATTTGGTGAGCCAAATCCTGGATCCGTATCGACATACACTTTGTATCCGTCGACCCCATTTACGGTTTTCCAATCGATCTTGACCTGAGTTGTATCTTCCTCGACCCAGAAAAGAGGCGCGGGAACGGGCGCAGTTGCTTTTTGATCAGTAAATGTTGTTGTGGCGACAACCTTTCCATCTTTATTTTTTGCTTCGGCCTTGTAATTTGGTCTGTAGTTTCCATCCAGTGTATACGAATATAAGAACGTTCCCTTTTCGTCTGCCTTAAGATTCGTCTCAAAATTTACCGGAGGAGGGTCTGTTGAGCTTATCCCAAGAAGATACGTCTCGCCAGGATTAAAGTTTGAACCAGTAACAATAACTGTCGCTGTTGGCGAATAATCCTTTTTATCAGTTGTCAAAGAAGCGCTCGTTGCGGTATCGTGATAGTCTAGATTTATTGATGGCGTTGGGCCAATAGCCTTTAGAACTACTGCGGAAAGCGTGCCTTTTTGATCTTCTTGCGTTGAGGTCGGGGTTGGGGACTGTGATTCTGTGGGAGAGGCGGTCGTGCCAGCATTTTGGTTTTGTGAGTTTGAGGAATTATCGGTCGTACTATTTGAGGAAGTGTCGTTTGAATTTGAGGTTCCTTGATTTTGATCGGATGGGGTAACTGTCGTCTCTGGAGTTGCTTCCGGCGTTGGCGACTCTGTTGTGCCTGGAGTTTCCTCCGGCGTTGGCGAGACTGTAGGCGATTGATCATCTGGCGTCGGGACAGCTGTGGGTTGCTGATCTGGTGGTGGAGTAGGCGACTGTTCAGCCTGCTGATCCTGCGCTGTCTGGGCTCTGACCGCTCCATGATTAAGATATAGGATGAGAGACTGTATCACCAGAAGAATCGCGACCGTATACGAAAATAGTTTGGGAGCTTTCGTATTCATATTGTCAGGATGGCTGACAGGTGATTATAATCTACAAAATACCTGAAATCAAGAGGTAAAAATTGGTCGATTGACAAACCTTTTTCAGTAAGATATTGTGATACTATGAGTAGTCTTCGTAGGGATAAAGAAGCTGTCCCCCTTCTTCTTTCGGCATTCGTTCTGCTTTTCTTTGCATTTTTATCAATGCTCATGCTCGAACAGGCTGTTGATTCAAAGAAACAAGAAGGTTTTACTTTAGGCGCTTTCAGTTTTCTTGCACAAAATCTCTCAATTGGTTTACCGGGAAGTATAAGCGGAAACATAAGCACAGAAGGAACGAAAATAAAAAAAGTTACTCCGACCGAGACCCCCTCGCCAACTCCAACAGCAACGCCAACCCCCGCCGAGGAAACTTCTACGAAAGTAAAGATTAATCCCACGACTGGGGTCATAAAGATAATTGAAGAAACAGCATCAGGCGAGAGGACTGTTCTGAAAAAGCAAACTGGAGAAGCTCAGCTCCAGAAGTGGTTGAGTAAAAACGATGGAGAAAATGTCAAGATCTCGATCAAACTGCCCGGCGAGCAAATCGAGATGAAAACCAACAGCAACGGTGATATTGTCGTAAAGAAGGAAATGCCCGATGGTACAACCTCCGCTATAAAAGACTCTAATGAGGTCGCAAGAATTGAGAGGTCGATGGAGCAAGAAAATCTCTCTGTAAAAACCGATGATGGTCTTACGCTTAGTCTGCGAAAAGGCTCACTAATAGCAATCAAAACCTATGTGAGAACAACCTTTGATTCCGATACAAATACTATGGCGATTCAAACCTCAAAAGGCATTCAACAAACAAATCTTATTCCGGAAAAAGCAGTGAATATTCTTATTGCACAAAATATTATCAGTTCGGGAAGTAAACCAAAAGAGATAGAACTACACGATGGAGTTGATGAACCGGTATTTTTTGTAAACGGTGGAAAAGATAAAAAAATCTTTGGGTTGCTTCCTGTGAAGATTCAGAAAGTTATAGTGCTTTCTGCCCAAACTGGTCAGGTTCTCGAAGAGGAGAAATCCTTTCCCGATCAGATTTTCGACCTTTTCTCGTTCTAATTTTAATATTGACAGCCAGCAAGAACTCTACTACCATGAACCTATGAAGGAAAAAAGAAAGAGAAGGATACATCCGCAAGCATACTCGCTTCTTCTTCTTTTGGTTCTCGCCCTCGTGTTTGTTCATCTTTCTAATAGGTTAATTCAGTCCACTCCTCATGGAAATGCTCTGGGGGAGTTTTTCGCAAAAGGAGGAGATGATAATGGAGGAGGAGGTTCTTCAGACGACCATGGAGGAGGATCCGGCAATTCCTCATCCGGTTCTTCAAGCTCCAGCTCAGGAGGAGGATCATCCAATAGTCCAAGTAACTCAAGTGGGTCGTCAAATTCCGGAAGTTCATCTAATTCAGGCAGTAGTTCTTCCTCTTCAAACCCAAATTCTGGAAGCTCAAACTCTTCAGGAGATTCACTAAAAATACAGCCTACCTCTACGAAAGCTTTGTTTGTTGCACCAACCACAAAACCGGCAGAGATCGAAACCAAGACAGGAACCGGAAATGAATCAGAATCAGAGAATAAGCAAGAACTCAAAACAGAGACGAAAAATGGAGAAACGAAAATTGATATTAGATCAAACGGGGTCAGGATTCGTTTTGAGACCAAGGATGGTAAATTGGTGATCAAAAAAGAAAACGAAGAGGGTCAGCAAGAAGATGTAAACAAGAACGAACAGGCAGAGGTTGAGAATGAATTGGAAAACAACGATGTTCGCGTTGCCACTACTTCAGGGAATGCCATTATGGTCTCAAAGAATGGGGTCGGAGCAAGAACAAATCTTCCATTATCTGTGGATCCTGTAACTCACGAGTTGTTTGTTCAAACTCCACAAGAAATAAGGTTAGTAGCTGTACTTCCTGATGCCGTAGCAGGCCTTCTCCTCTCGAAAAATATTTTAAGCCAGCTTAATACTACAAAAGAAGCACAGACTGAACTGACTGAACAGAATGGTAAATTAGTGTTTAAAGCAACGGGGGTAAAGAATGAGCGACTTCTTGGCATATTTCCGGTGAAGTTTCAGAAGACAGTGGTGCTTTCTGCGGAGACCGGTCAAGTTCTTGAAGAAGAAAAGTCCTTTCAAGACCGGCTCGTAGATATTTTTTCTTTTTAGCCTTATCGATTGATCTCTCCTGTATACAGAGTGTCAAAGATTGTCGTTATTTCTTTTTCGAAAGACGGATCGCTTCCGATATACGATCCGGTAAGAGTATACGCATTTTTTCCCTTTATATAGATCATCTGCAACACGGAGATGGTTTTCCCTTCACTCGGATAACTCCCTTTCAAGGTTCGGATGTAATATCCGTCTTTTTGGTCTTCTTTATTCTCACTCAGTGTAATCGTAGGAAGCGCAGAAAACGTTCCTTTTATCAAAGACTCCACGTAATCATGTGGGTTTTTTCCGTTTGGTACTAAGGAATAAATTAAGACAACGGCCGGATTTTTTTTATCATTTACTTTCTGAAGTTTTACAAGCGTTGTGTCGTTATTGGACTGGACAATCCTCCATCCCTGTGGAAATACCAAGTGAGAAAGAGAGGTTGTTGAAGACGGTTGCTGAATACGCGAGAACCGGGAAGAAACGATGGACAAAACTGCAAGAACTACAAAAACAAGGATCAATGCTCCAATATAAAAGCGTCGCATCTTAATTCTGTACTAACTGTGCTTTGACGACGGTGCGGAGAGTGAGGTCGTGAAGATCGCAGGTGATAAGAAGGAGTGAGTTTTTATCTGTTGAGGTAAAGACATTTATATCGTTCTGGCTTACGGTACTGACAGAGAGTACTCGATAGACATTCTTCATTCCGTTTTCATTTTTCTCTACGGTGTCTCCAGGTCTGAGATGAGCGAGCGAGCCGAACGTGTCGAGGCTATTATGTCCGTACAGAACCGTTGTATTTTCTCGAGTTGTCTCGAGAACTTCTTTGTCTCCGAGCACCCATTGATCTCCTGCCACCGCTCCTCTGTAGAGCTGTTTCTCAAGATTAAGTTTTGGAATCACAACTCGAGAATCTTCTATGATTTGATTTGAGGAGGGAAGTTTTTCTGAGGACTCCTGACCTTTTACTCCGCCTTTTGGAAGGGTTGAGACACCAAGAACCTGTCCATTCGTCTTTACGATTCCTGCTACTAATGGGTTGGAGTTTGAAGGGGATTCTCCGCCTCCTCCGCCTCCGCCAGAGGAACCTCCACCGCCACCACCGCCACCACCGCCTGGCCCTGGAGTGGCACTCGGTCCTGGTCCGGGAGTTTCTGATGGCCCAGGAGTTTGTGTGAGCGTGGGAGTTGGTGTGTTCTGACATTCTGGTTTATTAGGATAAAGTCTGCATGCAAGTCCACATCGTTCCAAACGCTCTTCACATTTTTTTAGAGTTTGATGATTTTCTTTACATTGTTCTTGGAAATTCTCTCGACATTCTTTATGTTTGAGGCATTCCTTCAATTCGTCACATTTGTTTTCACACTGCTCATAGTTGGGATTAATGATGCACTCACTTACTCCACATTTTTCGAGACGATTTTCGCACTCGTGGCGGTTTTCCTTACACCACTGGGTAAACTTCTCCTTACATTCTGGTTTATGCAAACAGTCTCGCAGATCATCGCATTTATTCTCCGGGGTAGGGGTAGGAGAACACGTAGGAGTAACTTTCCAGTCGGGATTCAGAGAGGCTTCACCGCCATTCCTACACACAGGCGTGGGTGAGGGAGATTGATGCCAATCAGGGCTAACGCTGTCTGTCGGAGAAACTACCTCAGGCGAGGCGCTTGCTTCCTGAGCGTAGGCGCGAGAGGCGAAAAGATAACCAGAGGCGAAGGCAAAAAGGGCAAGAGCTGTTATCGTAAGATATACTATAAACATGGATCCTTTCCGAGGATTCTGATCTAACCAATCTGAGAGTTTTCTAGTTATGCTTTTCAGAGAAGTCAATTCTATACCTGAAAAAAGTCGTTGTCAAGAGGAATATAACTTATAGTCAAAACTACGAAAATTTATATTCTAAAACCGCGGCGAGAAACCTTAAGTTCAAATCAAGAAGCTCGTTTTTTGTAGCTTGGCGCTTGAGTGATCGGGATTATATTTTCCGAAGTTGAGTGTTTCTTTTTCCAGTGCTCAACGACATACTTTCCGCCGGCGTACAACCCGATCACTGAAAGAAGAATTAAACCGACCATTCTCATCGCTACCCAGTTCGGGAACTCTGCCGCCGCCTTCGCAATCAATGATTCTTTCATATGCTGTGAGCCACCAGGGACTCGAACCCTGAACCCTCTCGTTAAGAGCGAGATGCTCTGCCAGTTGAGCTAGTGGCCCTGAAACAATTTGTTAAATTATAACAAAACCTGCTACAATCTTCATATGACGTTTAAAGAAGCGTTCGGTGGAAGAAATCCCTCTCATTTCCAAAAAAACAATTTTATTCAGTCCTTCATCATCTCCGATACCTTCTTATGGACCGCCTGGAATCTCTTCACTCCTATCTTTGCTGTTTTTATTACTAATAATATTCAAGGAGGAAACGTCGCAATAGCAGGGTCTGTTGTAAGCGTCTATCTCATCATGAGAGTTATTTTTGAATTACTAAGCGGGAAGTTGCTTACGAATCAAGACGAAAAAAAACGCTTTGGTACAAGTATTTTAGGAATGATCATTCTAAGTATTGCCTATGTTGGCTTAGCATTTACAAAAACCTTAATTAGTTTATTTTTATTTGCTGCTCTGACTGGCGTCGCACTTGGAATTGCATCTCCAGCAAGATTGACGTTGTTCTCTGTCCATCTGGATAAAAATAAAGAATCTTTGGAGTGGGGAATTCATGATGCGGCAATTTTCATCGGCATGTCGTTGGCAGGCGCACTCGGAGGGTTCATTGCTTCTAAATATGGTTTTCAGGATCTTTTTTTAATCGCTGCAGTAGTAAATCTTTTTGCAATTGTACCGTATATTTTGTATATGAAGAAAAAAGTCTAAGCGTATGCAACTTTTAAACGATCCTCATTTTCTTTGGGTGATAATTCTAGCGACTGTCTGGGATGGGGTGTGGAAAGGTGCGGCTCTTTGGAAGGCGGCAAAAAATCATGAACATAACTGGTTTATCGTCATGTTTGTCCTCAACACCCTCGGAATTTTGCCGATTCTTTATCTCACTATTTTTCAAAAAAGGAGAAAATAATACGGGGAGTGCGCCCTCGGGAGGAATCGAACCCCCACCACATGGTCCGAAGCCACGTACTCTATCCGTTAAGCTACGAGGGCATCATCTATATTATACAATAGGAGGATGACCATCTCTTTGGCGGCCTATTTTTTTGTCGTCTTTTTTGAGTTTGTACTCGTCATTACGATCGCACTGTATCTTCTCTCACTCATCTATTCGTCGATTATGGGATCACCGTACGTCCCGACAAAAATGAGAGAAATCATAGATATTTTTGACCAGATATTAATCAAGAAAAAATCAAAGTTTCTTGATCTTGGGTGTGGTGATGGAAGGATTGTACGGCTCGTTGCGCAAAACTATGGTTTATTTGCTGTTGGTGTCGATATTAACCCAATGATAATTTTTTGGGCGAGAATAAAAGCAAAGCTTGCTCGTCTAGAAAATGCTTCATACAAAATCGAAAATATCTTCAAAACCGATCTTTCTGATTACGACATCGTTTATCTTTTTCTGATGCCAGAACTTCTTACAAAGTTGGGGCCAAAACTCGAGAACGAGACAAAAAAAGGCGCAATTCTTATCTCTCACGGGTTCAAAATTGCAGGTTGGGACAGACAAATTTTCAAAATTCTAAAGCATGAACCCTTCTCCACTTATTATTACAGACTTTCTTGACTTTTTTTACCATTTTCTCTATAGTTAAAGAATGAGGAAAAAGACGCTTTTGTGGTTTTTTTCTTTCGGCATTTTGATCGCATTGAATCTCTTCATTGTCTTTTCTTATATCGCCAAACTAGAGAAAGTACACGCCTCATCTCGCATTCTGGACGAGATCGATCACTCAGGAGATATAAATCAATTTAGTATGTCGGGAAGCCCGTTTCAGACAGGGACGTATCAAGCAGATGTCGGAGTGTCCGACGGCCGTATCCTCAATCTCAAACAATTTTTCCGAAAGTATAACTCACCTCTCTACAATCAGGCAGAGTATATAGTACAGACATCTGATAAATATCGGTTCGATTATCGCCTGCTTCCCGCAATCGCGATGCAGGAATCAGGCCTCTGCCAAAACGTTCCGGCAAATTCGCATAACTGCTGGGGGTGGGGAATTTACGGAAATACGGTAACCAGTTACTCTTCATATGAGGAAGCGATTGACGCGGTCTCAAAAGGAATTAGAGAGCAATATATTGACAAAGGGCTCCTTACTGCAAGCAGAATTATGGAAAAGTATACTCCTTCGTCAAACGGAAGCTGGGCTCATGCCGTAAACACCTTCATGAAAGCGCTGGAATGAGGTTATTGGACCGAGCGTGCGCTCTGCAGTTCTTGTGAGAGAGAGTATTGTGTCCCTTTCTTTTTGGAGAGTGACATAAACGCAGATCCTCTTTTCTTTTTCTTTGAGATCATCGCCTCAAGCCATGTTCGAGACTCACCGATTTTTGAACGAACCACCTGAAGGAGCGAAAGTATCTGTTCTAGGAAACGAACATGATAAATTCCCGGCGTTGGGGGAAGCGATTCTATCGTCATCTTTTCTGCTTCGCGCACCTCTTGCATCAGTTCGGAACCTTCCTTCTCTGCGGCTTTTGTCATACTCTTGATCTGCCCTAACAGCTCCTGTATCTGTCGTTGAATCGTTTCTTTCTCGTAGTGCTCTCTAAAGTTAAAAATCGTCTCTTTGCGACGTTGCGGCTTTTGTTCTTGTTTTTGTTCACGGCGCAATGGATCTTCTTCCATCATCTCTTCATCTTCATACGGACCAAAAAATTGGTCAATCAGACCTCCTCCTAATTTACCAAAATCTGATGAGACGGATTTTGCGGCATGGGAACCAAGATCCTTCAATGACTCAAGAGGATTCTTATAACGCGGAAGTTGTTTTTTATTCTGGGGTACAGAACCAATCTTCTGTGACATGGCTTTACTATACTACAGGTTTGTGAGAAAATCAAGCGTCTTCTGTTTGCGAAGAAGAGAGGCATACACATATGAATTCTGGCCTGCTGCCGCACGCTCTTTTGGATCTGAAATCGCCTCAAAAAGTTTGTCGAGATCCTTCTGGTCGACCTGAATCTTCTCCGTCTCAGCAATCTCGTTCAGAATAAACTCAATTCTATGAGTATCCTCGATCTCACGTCGCAGTTGGGCGCGCAACGCCTCCATAGTGAGATTTTTTGATTTCAGATACGACTCGACTGTCAGGCCGATTTTTTGAACCTCGTCGACAAGTCGCGCGAGTCGTGCGTTCAACTCCTCCTCAAGAATCAAATCCGAGATCTCAATCTTTGCTTGTTTAAGCAAGCTCTCAAGAATCTCATTCAGAAGTTTTTGTTGATTTTCTGCTTGTTTTTTTTCATTACTTTCTCCTTGTGCGTTGCCGTCTTTTCCCGGCACCCAGATCTCTGCCTTCTTCTGTTTTGCTTTCACCTCTTGGACAGCCTTCTTATAGTCGCCTAGGCTAACAGTGGGTTTGCCTGCTACTTTGAACAGCAGTTCCCAGTCTTCGTTCTCTTTTGCTTTTGTGAGCTCGATTTTTGGCGAAAGAACCGGCTTCAGATCCTCCTTTTTGACGATATCTTCGTAGAGACTTGGCACCATATGCTCAATCGCATGTTGATAGAGTTTTTCCTTTTGTAAATGTTTTTCAGCCACCGAATGAGGCACTTTGCCCTTTCTAAATCCCTCGACCGCGAGCTCTTTTAACTCATGTTCAAACGCCTCCCCATATTTCTCTTGTATCATGCTCCACGGCACCACCACCACGATCTCAAAGGTATTCTTTGGAAGTTTTTTCAGTGTGTACTCTGTCATAAGAGAAGTTTAATTATACAGGAAAGAGGCGAGTGAAGATATTACAACTCAAGCTCTTGCTTTGTCAGTCCAAGATCGATCTTATTTTCCTCATGTTGAAACTCAGACATATATCTTCGTACGCGCGCAGCCCATGTCGGGCTCTCAGCGTACAAACGACCAATCTGTTCCACTGTTTGTGCACCATTACTAATATAGTTTTCCTGAATACCCGTCCCTACAGTCTGAATTGCATGATTCCAGTCGTTAAACCTGATATATCCGCCACCCCAACCAAACGGGTTATATGAGCCCGCAAGCACGTATTTACCGAAACCTGACTCCAGCCCTGCAATTGCAGGGAGGAGGTAACAGTCAAGTCCCTCGTTATTACAGGTATCAAAAAGGGTGTTTAGCGATCCTTTCATCGGAGACTGATATTGCTCCAGTACGCGTTCAACCGCCTTGCGTTGACGATTTGATTCTACTACAGCATTTTTATAAGAAACGCGCTCCACAAGCGGTACTGATTGAGGAAGAGCGAAGCCGGCAGAATCCCCGGCGATGCGCTCGGCCGCCATAGCTGTTGAGCCGAAACTGACCAAGAAACCGATAAGTACAAAAACTCTGATAAGTGCTTTCATACCATTAAAAAAGATCCTAAAGCTTATATCGCCGTAGCGGATAAACCTTAGGATCTGGAATGAAGTATAGCAAATAACTATAAGTTTGTCAAGCCCTCTACAAGTACAGCTTATAGCTATTTAGCCTCAACTTCTTGGGTAAACTGACTACTGATTATATTCACCTTTCGCGCTAAATTCACCGGCTCGGTGAAATTTGTGATGTTATTATTTAAGAAAGTGTTGCTGAAGAAAGCTCGACCAGCTGTATGGGTGGTTGGCGCTGCGATTAAAAATCTCATGGTCGTCTTCTTTAAACTCATGAGAGATGACTTTTCCAGGATGCTTGTTGCTAAGATCCTCTATCATTGGAAGAACATATCTTTTCGGGTCGAGGAGACTATTTTCTGCATACCCGACAATCAGTTTTTTAAGATTTTTATTTGTTAAAGCAGTATCCAATGCCTCGGGTACAAACTGATCAGCAAAAGCCCTAATATATTGTTGCGGGAAATTGCGGACTGTCCATGCTAAATAAAGCTTGCCAAGCCAGACTACATCTGGGTCCACACCTCCAGATTCAACAAATCTGTCCGTAAGCTCAGGTTCTGTAAAAGGTGCTACGCCAACCGCCTCCACCTCTCCTCCTATTTCCACCTCTAATCCAACCTCCCCTGCCTGACTGAGAAGTACAGAAACGAGTGATGCTGCCATAGAATTACCCACCATATTGGCTTTTTCTACTCTTATTTCCTGTCCTTTATGGCGAGAAGCATATCTTGTTGTTTTTCTGGGATTATGTACGTTGGGTACGGGAAGGTTAAAACGACGCACTGCTCTTCCGATGGCTCTTGCCACCTCATCCAGAAACTCTCCTCTGCGGGATGCCATAATTTGATCTCGAGTCAGAGGATCAGAGTTTCCGATCCCCGGTGCCTCAAAAACAAGAAAGGGAAGAGGGGTATTATACGCTTCCCATCCTGCATTTCGTATACTTGATGCGCTTTCAAGCAAACCGGGGAATCCGTTACTCGTAATCAGAAGGGGTTTTCCTATTTCTAGTTGCTTTCTGTTGAGGAATAAAACGTTGATTTTTTGGCCGGTATGAGGATCTTCTATAAAAAACGGGGTGCTTAGTTCACGCACAAGGTCCGAAGGAAAGACAGCTTCTAAGCCTGGTTCGTGTAATGGAGCAGTCTGAAGAGCTCTAAGAACGTCCACACCAACGAGGGTTGGGATAATGCCAGCGGCTACTCCTCTGAGTAACTTACGTCGATCGAACCTCTCTGGCATTTATTTATTATATGAAGGGTTTTTGCCAAGTCAATAGGATAAAGGGGTTTATCTACGATTTCTTCTGAAATCGTTACTTTTTCTGAATCCACCTCTATCTCCTCTATCTTCTCTTGGTTTTGCAAAATTTACGACGATGCTTCGTCCTTCAACATCTTTTCCGTTCATCTCTGATTGGGCCTTCTCTGCATCGGCTTCATTCGCAAAAGTTACGAAACCAAATCCTTTTGATCTTCCTGTTGCACTATCTGAGATAATTATCGAATCAACAATCTCGCCAAATTGCGAAAATAAGTCCTTTAGAGAGTGGCTACTCAATGACCACGGCAAACTTCCTACAAACAATTTTTTCTTATCCATATAATATATTCACCTCCTTTAAACGTATTCTTATGAACAGAAGTTAAACATACTGATTATTAATTAATGCAGCCTAGCTAATCTTCCTTCGAAAGAATACATATATTATCTCACACAAAAAGCGATTTTGCGAGGAAAATAGCGAAGAGGGTTATACATTTTCGATATTGAAACTCAAACGTTTTGCTCTATAGATTTTTACTCCAGGATGAAAATCGAAATTCGGAAACGTCTTATTTGCTATTTTTATTCTTTCTTCCATCTCTCGTTTCACTTCTTTTTTTCGCCTGCCTTCTATGACAATGGTATCTCCATGAATAGGTAAAATACCTATATATAGTTTTTCTTTCATCCTGGAATTATAGCAGGGAAACTTATTCGTCAATCCCAAATTTTTTTCTTATTTTATCCTTCAGCTTATCAGAAATTCCCCAACTTTTTTCCAATATTCTATCCACATTAGGAAAAAGCAGTAAAGGAAGTCCAACATTAACATAATTAGACAATACCACTTTACCTTCCCCTATATCTGTTCCGATAACTTTTGCAGCGCTGAATGCAAGATACGACATTATTCCCAGGCCAATAAGTCCCAAGACTCGTCGAATTCTAGGGCTGAAATTAAAATTAGGTTCATTTCTTTTTTCATGTTCTGCCATGAAAAGAGAGTATATCAAATAAAGCCCGCTCTGGTGCACGATGTTGGAACAATCTTTATACGAGTTAAGGGTGAGTTATAATAAGCCAATGTTTGTTGATGAAGTGACTCTCCAAATAGAGGGCGGTACTGGCGGAAATGGCAAGATCTCTTTTTTTCCGGCTAAAGGAGGGCCAAGTGGTGGAAACGGAGGAGATGGTGGTAGAGTATACGCACTTTCTAATCCCCAAATGTCTAGCTTGAATGTTTATTCCAGCAAATTCCATATAAAAGCTGAAGATGGCAAATCAGGCGATAAAAATCGTAAAGCCGGAGCAGATGGTGAAGATCTTATGCTGGAGATGCCTGTTGGAAGCACTCTTATTGATCTTGAGACTAAAGAAGAACATGAACTAACTAAAAAGAATGAAAAGGTCTTAATTTCGCGCGGCGGTGAAGGCGGTCTGGGAAATGACGCCCTCAAATCATCAATTCACAACACGCCTCATAAAGCTGAACGTGGAGAGAAAGGCCAAGTAAGAAATATAAAGATAATACTAAGACTTATTGCAGACTATGGATTGATAGGGATCCCAAATGCAGGCAAAAGTACTCTTCTGAATGAACTCACATCGGCAAATGTCCGCACTGCCGATTACCCCTTTACCACTCTTGAGCCGAATCTTGGGGTGCTGGATAAAAAGATCTTAGCTGACATCCCGGGTCTTATTGAGGGAGCTTCATCGGGAAAAGGGTTGGGAATTAAGTTCTTAAAACATATTGAAAAGGTTTCTCTTCTTTTGCATTGCATCTCAACTGAATCAACAGATGTCAAACAAGACTATTTGACAGTTATGAATGAAATCACCGCATTCAATCCAATACTCGCACAAAAGGATGTAATTGTACTGTTAACGAAAACTGATCTACTGGACGAAAAAGAAATCGAAAAAAAGGTTAAAGAATTAAAAAAACTTACTACTCGGGTATATTCTGTTTCCGTTCTGGATGACAAAAGTATTGAAGCATTAAGGAAAGTCCTAAGTTTAGAGAATTAATTAACTCCACCGTTTAAGAGCAGGAATATCCTTGATAAAAAGGTTGTCGAACATAGTATTATTGTTGTAGAATCAACAACTATTCTAGTTCTCTAAGAAAAGCTCAAATGAAGAATTGCCCGCCCTGGTGCACGATGGGGGAACTTATTTTATGAGAGTGTGAGCGCCTCCGTGACAGGGAAACTGAGTTGATATTTATTATATTACACTATATATTTTTAATATGGACTCACCTGAAGTAACCGGGAAACAGAACATTCCTCCTATAAAAGATTCTACACGGGATTTGATATCGAGAGAGTTACAATTGGAAGATCATGAAGTACTTAAAGATGCATTACTTTCACAAATGACACGAGATATTCTCTTAAGACTAAAATCTGCAAATGAACCTCTAACTAGAAAAATAGCTGATACTTTAACGAGGAGATTAGTTTCCACACTCTCGAAAGAACCAAATAGCGTAAGAGTGAATTCTTATGCAAGTGGACTCTCATTAGTTCTAAAGGCTTATGATTTGGAAAATGAAGGACTTATTGAAAACTTCGGACGATTGGGAGCTGAGGAAAACCAGAGAGTTCTAGAGATAATTGAAAACTCAATACCTGAAAACGAGTCGAATATCTTTGAAAGCGTCTTAGATCGTCCTGAAATTCCAGACGAAGCAGTATACTTAAACGAATTGATTGGCAAGATCGAAGAAGAAAGGATACCCTTTATAAGACTTCTTCGCGACGAGTTTAAAAAAGGTGCGGTTGGTGGATTTCAGGTTTTGTCCGAGTTTTGGACGAAGCTACAGTCCTCTCAACAACCACCTCCTCAGACGTCGTAAACTAATCCAATTTACGATATTGACTTTTTGAAGATAGTCTATATACTATAGGTATGGAAAGAGGACCAAAGTTCATGGACGACCGTTCTGGAGATGTTTCTTCAAACACACCGGATAGAGTAACTTTTAATAAACAGACAAGAAATAGGTGGTTTGCATTAGCAACTGTCGTTAGTGCCCTTGATGCCGCTGTATTCTTTGGACTTCATAATAAAGTAGCTGGAATTACCGGTGCAATAGCAGCTTTAGCGAGCTGGGCTGGAGGCTTCATAGCAGAAGGACAGAGAGTCGAAGCAGAGTTAATACAGCAGCAAAAGACTTCTTAAACTACAAGACTGCGTATATCAGCCAATTTACGACAATCTCTCATCTCTATCGAGCTGTTCATAAAGACCTCCATTTGATATAATAATCTTGCTTGCGATCGTAGCTCAATTTGGTTAGAGCATCCGCCTGTCACGCGGAAGGTTGGCGGTTCAAGTCCGCTCGGTCGCGCAAAAAAGAAGGAATTAATTGAATTTATGATGTCTCTTTTATCGGGCTCTATGTGTCGTCTGCTTAGCAGGAGGTGGAGGAGTCGCCTTATCATCTGCCCACGTAATCGTGAAAACTCCTTTTTCTGTAAAGATTTGAAGTGGCTGTGATTCTCCCCCCCGTGTTTTTACAGAGTTAGGTGTTGTCTCTTGGAAGAAACGTGCAAGCACATTTAGAAACTGAGGGTTTTTTCGCAAAAAAGCTTGTACGTCTATATGTTCGCGGGCGATAGAAGAGCTGTCCTGATCTGTAGGAGAAATATAAACCTTAAGATACGGTTCTGATTGAAATCTCGTATTTTCAGATATGCTTTCCGCTTTCACGATTGTATTATATCAAAGCTCCAGGAAGAATTAATTGAATAGGAAATCATTTTGGTGGACCCGACAAGACTTGAATACATTCGCTCCGCTCAGTACTATAGCCTGCGACCTTTGCAACATGTCTGACAGGCTTTGTGACCGCTGGAGGACTTGAACCTCCGACCTTTGCAATGTCAATGCAACGCTCTAGCCAACTGAGCTAAGCGGTCAAAACCCGGCTTTTTGAGTCCCTCTCTCATATATTTTAGCACAAATGATATAATTTGTAGATATGGTTGACCAACAAGAAACACTCACCAGTGAGCTGCGTTCTCGATTTTTAGAGGCACAACAAGAGGTTGAAGAACGAAGGCTTGAGCTAAGGAAAAAATATCCTGATTTATGTGAAGAAAATCGTTCGGTCCCTCCAAAGGATGAAGAAGGAAGGTTACGTTATATCGGAATCCCCGAAAAACATTGGGGCGACGATGATCTGTTTTTTTCCCTTGTCACCGGTAAACTCGTACGTGTTCCTCGCAGAGTGGGTTCAGAATATGCATTTAACGACCCTGACTTTACAAACAAAAGAGACGCTACTCCCGAGGAGTACATAGAAAACTATCACCGAGTGTTAGCAGAACTCGATATGATTCAGGTTCGAGCTGAAGAAGCGAAGGCTGATTTGGTAGAATAGAGTATGCCGCATCCAAAAGAAGGAATCTCTCCCGCAGAACAAATTCTTAGATCAGAAACAGAAGTCCAATTAGTCCGCTCTAGAGTTCCTGGGGAGCTAAGGGGTAAGGTATTCCTTTTTAATCATTCACATGCTGTATATGATCCTTCTTCAGGACTTATTGAGATTGTAAGAGGAAAGTCAGAAAAAGAAATAGCAAAAGATACTATAGAACTTGAGGAGGGTCTTACGGGGAAAATGGACCTTGAGACCGCAATTTCACAAACACTTCGTGTTGCGAATGAGTTCGCCTTAAAAGAGGGAGCCTCAACAAAAAGAGATCGTAGAATCTTGGAAAAAATTGTTGAGACACTCGGCTGGTGGGACCAAACCCCATTATCCGAAGAAGAACGACAGCAAAGAGAAGAGGAAGTAAGAGGATTATTAGAGCAAGAAGGTTACGTTACTGCACGCGATCCACATAGAAAACAAATCGCTCAAAACCTTCAAGCGGGAGTTGATTTGGACTCAAGAGGTCGGATAAACCCGAGCGCTAAAAAAACTCAAGTTGCAGTTGCGTATCGCAGAGCTTATAGAAGAGGAAATAAAAATAGAGCAATTTTTGTCAAATATGGTCTACAGCTTCTTCCGGATCTTGTTCAAGAGAGAATCACAGAGAGAAAAAGATTAGGGCTTGCCTCTGTTCAGATTCAGAATGTTTTAGATATCCCCCAATGGCATACTAATTCTTATCCTCAAAGAGTACGAAGCCTCATAAACAGACTCCCCACAATACTTCCGCCCTGGATTATTCGCGTTGCACCGTATAATCTCGGTATGGAAAATGTTCTCAATCTTTTGCCTGAACTTATTCAACATGTAGGTAGGTATTCTGTTGCACCTAATGTTTCAAGAGATGCAATAGATCATACTCTTCGGACTGTTTTTTCTCAACTTACTGAGACTCTTGAGCTTGCCGAGGAAAAAATGAGAGAGAAGCAAGCAAAGAGAGAAGAGAGATTTAGAAAAGAGCGCGAAACTATCCCTCCCCAAACTGCATAATATATAATATACTTTCTCATATGGACATGAAACGGTGGATTATCGGAAGCGTAATCGGCGTGGCTCTTATTCTCCTGGGCGTTGGTATTTATTTTGCCGCCAAGTCTCGCCCCGCACTCCCGGGCGCTCAAACCGGCACTAAAGGAATGGCTCAAGGAACAACGGCAACGACTGCAGCAGGCTGGCTTCACACCTCTGGAACAAAAATTCTGGATCAAAACGGGAATGAGTTCCGCATCGCCAGCATCAACATTCATAACTTCAATAAAAATGCCATTGGTTGCACAGAAACCGGAACCGTTCCAGACCAACAGACTATCGATAATATCAGTTCTGTCGGATTTAATACTGTACGACTACACATCAACTGGGGACATCTTGAACCGGAGGCGCCGACCGCGGGAGCAAACGGACAACTCGAACACCACTGGAATGAGCAGTATCTCGCTAACGTAGACCAAGCAGTCTCAATGTTCGCACAGAAAAATATTAAAGTGATCATGGCTATGCACAGAGGAGAGGTCGGCGACGGAGGAGACACCAACGTTCAAGGAGCTTCCACTACAAAAGCGAGTAAAAGCGCGAAAAGCGTTGGAAAATCGCACAAGCAAAAACAAACATGTGTGCCAGGAATTCCAGGCTGGGCGCTTCCCGAGTCCATAACTCAAAGCAAAGCTGTAATCGACTGTTCTTTCTTTTTAAACAAACAGGAGTCCGGAGCGCCTGAGGCTCCTCTGGACGGAATGAGTGAGGCATGGAAAAACGTTGCGGCTCGCTATGCTAACAATCAAAACGTAATCGGCTTTGATATGCTCAATGAGCCGTATCCTCCCAAAGGAAATCTCTGCACCGCCCAGACGATGAATCTCAATGGGGCATTTACAAAGATTGGGAATGCGATCCAGTCTGCGAATCCAAACGCGCTCCTTGTGTTTGAAGACTCATCAAGCGGAGCAGCAAAACAGGGAAACTTTACACTCACCACACCTCCTCCGTTTTCTAATAGCGTTTACTCATTTCACTTATATCACCAGCTCAGCTTTGCTGACGGGAAAAAAATAGTCGATAACTTTTGGAGTCGAGCAAAGCAATGGAATGTGCCTCTATGGATGGCTGAGTTTAATGCCTACGGATATCAGGCGCCAGGAAGCGGAAAAGATCAGGATTCAAATTGGAGAAGCGACACTATACAAACCCTTCAGTATCTCAAACAGCAAGATATCAGCTGGGGGGTCTCGGGCTACACCGGAGGAAACAGAATCGTTGAGAACGGACAATTACGGACTGACCTTGTCGACGCGATCAAAACGGGATTCTAAAACTGCTATAATCTTTTCATGGAAGAAGAAAAACTCCTCAATCTCCGCCATTCGTGTGCCCACCTTTTGGCTGCAGCGGTATTAGATCTCTATCCCAAGACAAAACTTGCAATCGGTCCAGCAATAGAAAACGGATTTTATTACGACTTCGAGTTTAAAGAGCATCTCTCTGAAAAAGATCTTCCCAAAATCGAAAAGAAAATGCGAGAATTGGTAAAAAAATGGGAGTCCGTGGACCGGACAGAGGTGACAAAAGAAGAGGCGCGAAAGGAGTTCAAGGGAAATCCCTACAAATTCGAACTAATCGATGAGATTGTCAAGAAAAAAGAGCCGCTGACCGTGTACTGGTCGGGAAAATTTAAGGATCTATGTCGCGGTGGTCATGTAAAAAATCCCAGTAAAGAGTTGAAACATTTCAAACTTCTCTCCATCGCCGGAGCATACTGGCGGGGCGACGAGAAGAATAAAATGTTGACACGAATCTACGGGACGTGTTTCCCGACAAAACAGGAGCTAGATAAGTATCTCTGGCAGCTCGAGGAGGCAAAAAAGCGCGACCACAAAAAACTCGTCAAAGACCTCGATCTTTTCCTTATTAGTAAAGATATCGGTGGAGGACTACCTATATTCACTCCGAAAGGAACCATACTCAGAAATATAATAGAAAAATATTTGATTGAGTTGAAAAGGAAAAATCACTATCAATTTGTTTGGACTCCCCATATTGCACGTGGTTCTATTTATAAGACTTCTGGTCACTTAGGAAAATACGACGCAATGTTTAATCCTATGAAATTGGATAGAGAAGATTATTATATAAGACCGATGAACTGTCCTCATCATTTCCAAATTTATCTCAACAAGCCTCGAAGTTATCGAGAGCTCCCCATGCGTATCGCAGAAAACGGCACGGTTTATAGAAACGAAAAGAGCGGAGAATTAAATGGCTTATTTAGAGCGCGATCTTTAACTATTGATGATACCCATACTATTATGAAATTTCAAGATACTCATGAGGAGCTTGTAGACGTACTAAACATGATTAAAGAGATTTTAAAAGATTTTGGGTTCAGTGACTACGTTGCCAGAATATCGCTTAGCGATCCTAAAAACAGAGAAAAATACATTGGAGATCGTCAGGAATGGGAAAGAGCTGAGAGCGCGTTAAAAAGAACTGTAGAACATCTTGGAATGGAACCTGCTATAGGAATTGGTGAGGCCGCTTTCTATGGACCTAAAATTGACATAATGGTTCGTGACAGTATTGGTAGAGAATGGCAACTATCTACGGTTCAACTTGATTATCAGCAGCCACACAATTTCAAACTTACTTATACTGATAGACATGGAGCAGAGATACCGGCCGTTGTCCTTCATATTGCGATGATTGGATCACTAGAACGGTTTATCGGTATTCTTATCGAGCATTATGCGGGAGCATTTCCATTGTGGCTTGCTCCAATACAGGTGGCGGTACTTCCGGTCTCGGAGAAACATAATAAAAAAGCACTAGATGTCGTTCAAACACTGGAGAATGGGGAAATTCGCGCGGAGTTAGGCGGAGAAAACAAGACGCTAGGCAACAAAATCCGCGCCGCAACTTTGCAAAAGATTCCGTATCTTGTTATAATAGGTTATAGAGAAAGCGAAGCCACGGTGGCAGTCCGAACCCGCGAAGGAAAAGATCTCGGACAAAAACCACTGAAGGATTTTATCGCAAGTTTGAAAAAAGACATTGAGAAATTTTCATAGACCGAAGAGGAAGTTTTATACAATCAATCATCATATTGCTGCACCACAGCTTCGAGTAATCGACAGCGAGGGGAAACAGGTCGGAATAATCTCAAAAGATGAGGCGTTGCACCAGGCACAGGAGCAGGAGCGTGATCTTATTTTGATCGCGCCACAGGCGCAACCACCAGTCGCAAAAATTATCGATTTTAAAAAATTTTTATATCAAGAGGGGAAAAAGGAAAAAGAGGCGAAAAAAGGCGTTCGAAAAAGTACAGTAAAAAACCTTAAATTCTCATTATTTATCGCAGAAGCAGATCTGCAGAGACTTATCGAGAAAGGAAAAGAATTTTTGCTCGAAGGAAATCAAGTACGACTGAATCTTACACTCAAGGGAAGAGAGATGGCAAAGAAAGAGATGGCTCTGGAACGGGTTAAGAAGTTTATTGAGATGCTCGGGGATATTAATATTGCAAAAGAACCACGAATTGAGGGTCGTGTCATTCGCGCGGTAGTTTCCCACAAGAAATAACCGGAAGGTCATATGCCAAACAAACAAAAAACACATAAAGGAGCGGCAAAACGATTTAGGGTGACGAAGAGAGGGAAGGTTCTTCACAGATCGCACTATCTGCGCCATCTGCGATCAAAGAAAGGAAAAAGGAGAATCAGACGGTTGAAACTCATGAAACAAACACGAGGAACGCACGGAAAGAAAATAAAGAAACTTTTAGGCAAATCATAAAAATTTTCAATTCTAATTATGCGCGTTAAGGGTGGACCAACACGGCGAAGAAAACACAAAAAACTATTGAAACGTGCAAAAGGATACTGGCAAAGCCGCAGCAAACAATTCAAAAAAGCAAATGAGGCGGTTCTTCACGCCGGAGAGTATGCATTTCATGGGAGAAAACGAAGAAAAAGAGATTTTCGTCGTCTCTGGATCACTAGGATCAACGCAGCGGTTCGCGCAGAAGGAATACCCTATAAGCAACTCATCCATCTTCTCAAGAAAAAAAGCGTCACCATTGATCGAAAAATTCTTGCACAGATCGCAGTAGAACACCCCGTCGTCTTCAAACAACTAGTGGACCACGTTAGACGCGGTGAACAGATTCAGAAATAAAGTATAATTGTTGGTAATGGATACCGCAAAAACTTCAAAAACCTTTCAAAAAGAACTTTCCGAAACTTCTTCGTTAGATCAAATCGAGGCTCTTCGCATCAAATATCTTGGAAGAAACGGAGTCGTCAATGAATTGCTTATAAAACTCAAAAATCTTTCTCCTGAACAAAAAAAAGGACAAGGAAACATCATCAATATGCTTAAGGAGAAGATCGAGGAAAAATTGAAAAAGAAGACCAAAGAACTCGCTCAAAAAACAGAGAAAGAAGAACGGACTGATGTAACGCTTCCGGGAAAACCATATCCGAAAGGAAGTTTGCATCCAGTAACAATTGCAGTTGAAGAGATAAGCAAAATCTTCGAGAAGATCGGGTTTATCAGAGTCTCGTATCCCGAGGTCGAGTGGGAGTATTTTTCATTTGAGTCACTCAATATGCCACCTGGTCATCCTGCCCGCGATGATTTTGAGACATTTTTTATCAACGTTCCTCCGCACCCAAAACTTGGCCGCATGCTCCTAACACCGCATACTTCATCCGGACAAAATAGGGAGATGATGAGGGTAAAAAAAGGACCCATCCGAATGATAAATATCGCCAAAACCTACCGACCCAACTGGAGCCCTGTTCATATTCCTATGTTTCACCAATTTGAGGGTGTCTGTATTGGAGAAGATATTTCTATTACTCATCTCAAAGGAACAATCAATCATTTTGCAAAGGAATTTTTTGGTGAGGAGCGAGAAATACGACTCCGGCCGTTTCACTTTCAGTTTACTGAACCTTCTTTTGAGGTAGATATTACCTGCGGAGTTTGTAACGGCACCGGCGAGATTAACGGAGAAAAGTGTAAAGTATGTAAATCTGGTTGGGTCGAGCTGGGGGGGGCAGGAATGATCCATCCATTTGTACTCAAAAAGGGCGGATACGATCCTGAGAAAACGACCGGTTGGGCTCTCGGTTGGGGAATCGAGCGTGTCTTCATGATGAAAGAAGGATTGAAACTCGACGATATCCGAATTATGTACTCTGGTGATATACGATTTCTTGAACAGTTCTAAGTCATGAATATTAAAATTACCTATAACTGGCTTCTGGAGTATCTTGAGACTGATGCGAGCCCGTACGAGTTGCAGAAGTATTTATCGCTTTGTGGGCCGTCAGTTGAGCGCGTTGAAAAAAAAGAAAACGATTATATTTTGGACATCGAGATTACCTCAAATCGTGTAGATATGGCATCGGTATTTGGTATTGCTCAAGAAGCGCAAGCTATCTTGCCGCAGTTTGGAAAGAAAGCAAAGTTGAAAATCAATCCTTTACAAAAATATCATTTCAACTTTGTCCCGAGCGAACTCGAGGGACCCGACAGTAAAAAACTTACCATACATATCAAAGAGCCAGAGCTGTGTTCACGTTTCACCGCATTGGTGCTTTCGAACGTCTCAATCAAACCCGCGCCCGAACAGATTCGTAAAAGACTTCGTCTCTGCGAGATTAAATCAATCAGCAATGTCATTGATATCTCAAACTATCTGATGCTCTCGCTTGGTCAACCAACACATATTTTTGATTACGACAAAATAGGAAAACATACCATGATTCTACGCGAGAGTAAAAAAGGGGAAAAAATGACCACTCTCGATGAAAAAGAGATTGAACTTCCCGGCGGAGATATTGTGATCGAGGACGGAAATGGGGCGTTAATCGATCTCTGTGGAATCATGGGAGGCCTGAACTCTTCTGTGACAGAGAAGACGAAAAACATCGTCCTTTTTGTACAAACGTATGATAAAAAACGAATCAGAAAAACCTCAGTGACGACAGGACAAAGAACCATAGCTGCAACTTATTTTGAAAAAGGGTTGGATGAAGAACGGGTCGAACCAACGCTTGTGTACGGGGTTGAACTTCTTAAGGAGTGCGCTACCGCCTCGGTTTCTTCCAAACTTTATGATATCTACCCGCAACCGTATGTTAAAAGGACAGTACGGCTCTTCCTCTCAGATGTGGTTCGCGTCATGGGCGTCGAACCGAAGCCAAAAAAAATCGAGGAAATTCTCTCCAGTTTAGGCTTTACTATAGCCCCCCTTATAACCGAGTCGGTTCAAGTGGGTGTGCCTTCGTATCGAACGCATGATATCTCCATTAAGGAAGACCTCATCGAAGAAATCGCGCGTATTTACGGATATCATAATCTTCCGATGAATCTCCAGCCTCCAGTACATATTGAACAGCCAAAAGAGATGGAGGAGTTGTTTGTCATGCAATCGCGATTGAAGCATTTTTTGAAGCATCTCGGACTTCGTGAGACGATGAATTACTCAATGCTCTCTAAATCAGATCTTCAGAATCTTGAACTTGAGATTAAACATCATCTCCCCCTCGCAAATCCCATCACTGAAGATCTGAAGTTTATGCGGACTTCTCTTCTTCTCTCGCTGGTTAAAAATCTAAAAGAGAACCAAGGAAAAAAGACTGTCCTCCAGCTGTTTGAGATTGCAAAAGTGTATTATCCGCAGGAAAATGAGCTACCTGTTGAGGTGTATAAACTTGGAATTGGAACAAACACAAGTTTTTCAGATATAAAGGGAGTTGTCGAAGTGGTACTTCTTGAGTTAAATATTAAAAACTACGAATTTAGAAAAAGCAGGGTTCATATTTTTTCAGAACATGTACAGGCAGATGTCATAGTGGATAATCGAACGATTGGAACCATCGGACAGTTAAAACCAGCTTTGCAGCTCAAGAACCAGTTGCGTTCTCCTGTTTTTCTTGCAGGAATTGATCTTAAATCGCTGATCGAGTTTCAAAAATTGATTGCGAAATATAAACCGATTAATCAATATGCAACGATCAAGCTTGACCTGACAGCGAAACTATCAAACTTTGCAGAGTTTAAGAAAAAAGCATTTTCAACATCAGAGTTATTAATCGACCTTAAGGTTGTCAGCATATTTAATGAGAACGTTACGGTGAGATTCTATTTCAGCGCCTCGGACAATAATCTCACCGAAAAAGAAGCTCAGCAAGAACTTGAGAAGATTAAAGAAAAAGTCTAACAAGAAGCTTGTCAGAGATAAAATTCCCCAGTTTTTAATTAGTTCCATGGCTTGTTTACGCCGATGTGGATCGTTGAATCACCTTGCTTATCCTTTGTATTTGTAGCAACGACCTTTACCTCATACTTCCCGTCCGAGAGATGAACCGTCTCGTTGATCTCGCGATTATCTCCGTCAAGACTCTTTACCTCACCACCGTTTACATAAATCTTTACATTTTTTACCGAATCAAGCGTGGTAATTTTTGCGTTGATCGTTACATCGTTTGAGTTCACCTGGGATTGGTCACTCGGTGATTTGATCGAGACAACAACCGAGTCTGCCGATGCGTCAGAGGTTTCCGTAGGGTAATGATACTTATCATCAGACTGTTGCTTCGCCCATGCCTCGATTGCATCCTGCCAGCGATTTTTCCCGTCTGTTGAAACAGGATCATTCTCCGTAATAACAATAAAATCTTTTTCGTCATAGTTTCCTGTTCTTAACTCAATGTCGTTGGCGAGTTTTCCATTTGCACGCGAGACTTTAAGTTTTTTATAAAAGGGTGAGGCGTCTTTTGGTTCGGTTCCGTCGATAAAATATTCGGATCGAGTTGGATATCCATCCTTCGGCAGTCCTCCTAGAAACGCATCAATAGTAACAGCTTTCACATTACCGGGTTTATCAACAATTCCATCATGATATTTCTTAAGAAGTTTTGTCATTATGCTGTACCAGATAGGAGAGGCCCCGGTAATTCCGGAGGCGATACGAGGATTCATTGGTGAGTTATCATTGTTTCCTACCCAGACGCCGACCGTCAGATCATTAGTGTAACCAAGTGTCCAGTTGTCTCGTTTATCGTTCGTCGTTCCTGTCTTTGCCGCCACAGTTTTTCCAGGAATGTGAAGATATGAATTTGGTCCAAACTCCATTTTTCGGGCCTCGTTATCAGAAAGAATATGTGAGATTAAAAATGCCACTTCCTTACTTAAGACGGTTCTCTCCACTGATTGTTTCGGCTTATATAGTACTTTTCCGTTTGGATCGGTCACCTCGATAATTCCTCGCGGGTCCGTTTGAATTCCGTCGCGTGCAAAAACAGAGTACGCTGATGTAAGGTCAAGCAGTGTCACCTCGCCACCTCCGAGAGTTATCGCAAGGCCGAATCGATTCAGGTTCTGCTGTGTCGGTGCTAGTGTATGAAGACCCATCTCATCTGCTTTTTCCAAGAAATTTTTTACTCCCACCATCGCAAGCATCTTTACCGCAGGAAGGTTAATAGAGTTTCCCAAAGCAAATCGAACTTGTACTGGTCCGCGAAACTTTCCATCATAATTTTCAGGGGTATACGTTTTTCCTCCTTGATCTGGGAAATCCGTTTTTAGGTCCATAAGAACCGTTGAGGGAGTGTATCCTTTCTCAAGTCCCACCGCATACGTAATCGGTTTCACCGCGGAACCCGGCTGACGAAGGGCTGTTGCCGCATTGAAGTTGCCATAGTCTTGGTTATTAAAGTCGTATGAACCGACCATTGCAAGAATCTCTCCTGTCTTGGAATCCAACACTACCGCTGCACCGTTTCCAACGTTTGCGCTTTTCAGTTTCTTCACCTCATCGTTTACAATTTTTTCAGTCTGTTCCTGTACGTCGCTTGAGATTGTAGTTTTTACTCGAATTCCTTGATCAAGAATTTTGGGACCAAACTCTTTTTCGAGTTGATCGCGGACATAAAACACAAAGTGTGGTGCGTTGATACTTAGATTTGGGGCAGTAAATTTAATATTGTTGAGTTGTTTGTCTGACTGAAGTTCCTGTTCGCGCGTGATATACCCGTCTTCGCGCATTCTTCGAAGGACGTCAACGGTTCTCCCTTTCCATGCATCTTCTTTTCCAATAAAAGGGGAATAGTAACTGGGTCGTTGAGGTAGACCGGCAAGGATTGCAGACTCAACGATAGTGAGATCCTTAGGGGATTTGTTAAAATAGCCCTTTGCCGCAGATCCAACACCCCAAAAATTTCCTCCATATGGTGCCTCGTTCAGATACATCTCAAGAATCTGATCTTTGGTATAACGCTTCTCGACAAGGGTCGCCAGAATAATCTCTTTGATCTTACGAGACGCTGTTTGTTTCGGATCAAGAAGGACGTTTTTTATCAACTGTTGCGTAATAGTTGATCCGCCTTGAAGGTCGTGACGAAAAAGAATGCTGAAAACTGAGCGAATTATTCCAATCTGTGATATTCCTCCGTGGTGATAAAAATCTTTATCCTCTATCGAGATCGTTGCTTTCTTCGTGTAGTCTGCGATCTCATTGAATAAGACCGGCACTCTGTTTCTATCTTTATACATCTCAAAAAGTACTTTGCCGTCTCTGTCATAAAACACGGTTGAGCTAGTGCTTGAGCGGGAGAGCTTTCCTGGAGAAGGGAGATCGCGCGCATACCATGCGAAAACAATAAGGGTAAAAATTAAGCCGACCGCAAAAAATCCAAGAAACCAGATGAGTATTTTTTGAAGTAGGCGTTGACGACCATACGTCCTTCTCACATTATCCCGACGGGTCGATTCCATAGAATATCATTATAGCAAAAACATCATATATAATAAGGATATGGCCAAGAAGAAAAAGTTTTTTACTCATGAAAATATTCTGAAAATCATCATCACGGTTTCTTCGATCATACTTGTCTTGTCATCACTCGCTCCACTCCTCTTTATTCATTAAAAAAATTTTTTGTCACTGTGCCGTTATATAATTACAGAATGTTAAACGAGCCTATTGAGTCTCTTCCTTCAACCAGTGTCCAAACCATTCGCAAACTTCGATCTTTAGAAATCCGCACCTTCTGGGACTTAATTAACTATGTTCCGTTCCGCTACGAAAATTTTTCACTCATCTCCTCAATTGAAAAACTCCAACCCGGAGAAGAAATAACAGTGAAAGGAACCGTACAAGAGGAAAAAAACGAGTACACTCGAGGTAGAATAACGCTCCAAAAAATAAAACTGACCGACAGCACTGGAACGATACCAATAACTTGGTTTAATCAACCGTATATCATCAATCTTTTTAAAAAAACACCTTATCTCTCGGTAAGTGGAATAGTAAAGTGGCACAATAATAAGTTCACTCTTGAACCGAAAGAGTACGAACTCCTCACCTCTCTCACTCAAAAAACGATCCACACCGGAAGACTCGTCCCGATCTATCCGGAAAAACGGGGTCTCTCCTCACGAACTCTCCGGGAAAAGATGTATTATGCGCTCAACAGCGTTAGTGGACGGGTGGCAGTGGAGTTTCTTCCAGTAAACATTATAAAAACTCACGAGCTCCTCGACGAACTCTCTGCTTACCAAAACATCCACTTTCCAGAGACACTTGAACTCGCCGAAAAAGCCAGAGAACGCCTTTCATTTGATGAACTCTTCATCATTCAACTCTCTGCACAACTCACAAAACAACAGTGGCAAAAAGAACACGTTGGACATCAGTTCGAGGTAGAAAAATATCGAGCCCGATTTGAGACGTTTATAAAGAATCTCCCATTTCAACTAACCGGTGATCAGAAGAAAGTAATTGCCGATATTGAGAAAAGTCTTTCTTCACCTCGTCCGATGAACCGTTTTTTGCAGGGAGATGTCGGATCGGGCAAAACGGTCGTCGCTGCTGTTGCAGCATATTACGCATATTCTAATGGATTCAAGGCTCTCTTCATGGCGCCAACAGAGATTCTTGCGGAACAACATTTCCAAACCCTAACAAATTTGTTTAAGAACTATGCTATCAATATCTCGCTGATAACCGGATCTAAAAAACCAAAAATAAATGAGATCTCCAAAATCGATATTTTTGTTGGAACGCATGCGCTTCTCAATCAAAAACTAAATTTTGAAAGAGTAGGACTTGTCGTAATAGATGAGCAACATCGTTTTGGAGTGCGACAACGAGCTCTTCTTAAAGCAAAAGGAATCAATCCACATCTTCTTACGATGACCGCAACACCGATCCCTCGTACGGTCGCGCTCACGCTGTATGGAGAACTCGATCTCTCAACCATCGAGGAAATGCCAAAAGGAAGAGTTCCAGTCAAGACCTATCTCGTACCAAAACATAAGAGAGATGATGGATATGGATGGATTCGAAAAAAAATACAAGAAGGAGATCAAGCTTTTATTATCTGTCCGCTCATTGAGGAGTCTGATCACGAGACAATGCTGTCGGTAAAGGCGGCAACAAAGGAATACGAGTACCTTTCGACAAAAGTTTTTGATGATCTGTCGCTTGGGCTTCTACACGGAAGATTAAAATCCAAAGAAAAGGAGAAGATTATGAAAGAATTTAAAGATAAACGCTACGATATTCTTGTCTCTACATCGGTCGTGGAGGTTGGAATCGACATCCCAAACGCCACCGTTATGGTAATCGAGGGAGCTGATCGCTATGGTCTTGCGCAGCTACACCAGCTGCGCGGTCGGGTGGGAAGAGGAGAGAAACAATCATATTGTCTATTTTTTACGGAAAAAGGAGAAAAAAATATTCTTGATCGCCTGCAATTCGTCGCAAAAAATACAAGCGGTGCAAAAATCGCAGAGTATGATTTCAAAAGAAGAGGCCCAGGAGAGTTTTATGGAACGAGCCAACATGGATATCTGGATCTAAACGTTGCCTCGCTTGGAGATTTTCACCTATTTGAAAAAACCAAAAAGGCCGTTGATGATTTTATGAAAAACTCCACTATGAATGAGTTTCCAAAAATCCAAAAACGCATCCAACAATATAACCTCGACCAAATCTCAAGAGACTAACATTATTTATTAAACGACTCTGTAAGCTTGTAGATGGGGAGGATCACAGCCAATACAAGAAATGCTACCGCAACTCCTAGAACGACAAGAATGACCGGCTCAATTAACGTCGTGATTGTCTTGATTGCAGACTCCGACTGAAACTCGAAATATTTCGAGAGACGACTCAAGGTGTCGTCGAGGTGTCCGGTATTCTCACCAACCATAGTCATCTGAACCAAGATTGGTGGAAATACACCTTCCTGTGATAGTGAGTTTCCCAGAGACTGCCCTTTCTGAACATTTTTATATACATTCTCAAATCCATCGCGAAACACAGTATTTCCTGTTGTATCAATCACGATTGAAAGAGCATCAAGAATAGAAACACCTGAACCAACCAGAATCGCAAGCGTCCTCGTACTATCAACCAATGCAGCCTGCTTGATGACATTACTGGCCAGGGGAAGTTTGAGAACAAGAGCATCAAATGATTTTTTTCCTGCTTTGGTCTTTAGATAGCGTCGAACAAGAAAAATTCCGCCCACGACAACAATAATAATAATTGGCCAAAATGAGCTGGCGAATGAAGATACTGCAATGAGAATTTTTGTCGGGAGGGGCAGTTCAACATCAAAATTTTTATAAAGGTCGAGCATCTTAGGTAATACAAAAGTCACCATGATAAACATCACAATCAACATTGCAGAAACGACAACCATTGGATACACCATTGCTCCACGAACTTTTGTCTTAAACTCTCGTTGTTTCTCGAGATTGTCTGCAAGCTTTAACAGAATCTCGCTCAATTTACCAGATGCCTCTCCTGATTTGACCAATGCAATATATAGATTGGAGAAATGACGCGAGTGTTTTCGTAGCCCAGTCGATAAGGGTGTTCCTGCTTTGACCTGCTTATCAATATCTTCGATCAAATTCTTCAGTGTCGTACGTTTGGTTTGATTTTTAAGAATATCGAGCGCGTCAACGATCGTCAGTCCTGCATTGAGCATAATTGCAAGTTGCCGAGTTAGATCAACAATATCATTAAACGTAACTCTATCAAGTATCGCTCCAATAAATGCAAGTCGTGCTTTTGTCGAAGCTCTTATCTCAATCGGAATATAGCCTCCCTGCGAAAGAGATGCTCGGACAGCCTTCTCGCTTTCCGCCTCTATATCTTTTGCGATAATTTTTCCGTCTTTTATTGCTCTATAGCGAAATAGCATATCTTATTTGATATATTTTTCCAGAAGTTTTGGACGAATTGCATTTGTGTACGCGGTTTCTTTCGTGATCTTTCCTTCTGAATAAAGCGTAGATAGATTTTTTTCAAAAATAATAAATCCTTCCTCCTCTGACGTTTGCAGAACATTGTCAAGAAGATATGGTTTTGCATCTCTAATAATTGAGGCGACAGCAGAGGTATTATAGAGAACCTCAATCGCAGGAACTCGCCCCTTCACATCTTCGCGGGGAAGAAGTCTCTGTGAGATAATTGCACGCAAAACACCGGCGAGTTGAGTCCGTACTTGGTTCTGCTCATCTCCGGGGAACATATCTACAAGGCGATGAATTGTTTCTGGTGCCGATGCGGTATGCATTGTTGAAAAAACAAGGTGTCCTGTCTCTGCAATATTTAAAACAAGTTGAGTTGACTCATAGTCGCGCATCTCACCAACCAGCACGACATCAGGAGCTTCACGAAGAACAGACCGAAGCGCCATACTCCAAGAGTGGGTATCTTCATGAAGTTCACGCTGGGAGATAATCGAGTTCTCCACAGGATACACATACTCGATCGGATCTTCGATCGTGATGATGTGTTTGGTATATTTCATATTGATCTCATTAATGATGCTTGCAAGTGTTGTACTCTTCCCCTGACCTGCCCTACCCGTCAGCAAAACCAAACCACCGCTAAAATCCGTTAATGTATGGAAGGAGGAGGGGAGCATAAGATCTTCAATTGTCTTGATTGTTGCAGGGATCGGTCGGAATGCGGCATTGAGCCCTCCGCGTGCCGTGTAGACGTTCACGCGAAATCTGTTTTTATTATACTCATAGGCAAAATCGATTTCTTTATTTGCAGTAAGATTCGCCTTCTGCTCATCGGTAAGAAAAGAGAGGATTAATTGATTGGTGTTTTCCTTTGTTAATATCGGCAGAGTTGTAAGTTGATATAACGTCCCATCGATTCGGATGCTTGGATAGTGCGACCAGACCATGTGAAGGTCTGAAGCATTTCTTTCAAGCGTCAAGTCCAGCAACTGTTCAATATTCATATCTCTGCAACACGCAAAACTTCTTCAATAGTTGTAATCCCATCTAGTGCTTTTAGGTACCCATCCTGCTTCATAAGAATCAGTCCTTCCTTCCGCGCCAGTGTCTCGATCTCTTTGCTTGTTGATTCCTGAATGACCATTTTATTGATTGCAGAACTTACCTTCAGTACCTCAAAAATTGCGATTCTTCCATAATATCCGCTGTCACCGCACTCTTTGCACCCTTTTCCGCGCATCAGTTTGATCTCTTTTTCCTGAGCCGATTTTGGAAGAAGTTCACCTAGCACTTCTTTTATATTCTCCTGAACTTTCTGGTCCGGGGTGTACGACTCTTTGCAGTACTCGCAGACTTTCCGGACGATACGTTGTGCAAGCGATGCATTTAGAACCGACGCAATAAGAAACGGCTCGCCACCGAGATCAATCAGACGGGGAATAGAGGTCGCAGCATCGTTTGTATGAAGGGTAGAGAACACCAGATGACCTGTTAGAGCGGCCTGAATAGCGAGTTGCGTTGTCTCCTTATCACGGATCTCTCCGACGAGAATAATATTTGGATCTTGCCGTAAAAATGAGCGAAGACCATTTGCAAACGTCAGTCCGGCTTGTGGGTTCGTCTGTACTTGATTGATCCCTGGGATCTGATACTCCACTGGGTCCTCTAATGTGACAATATTCACTGTAGGTTTATTGAGACGAGAAAGAACAGAGTAGAGTGTAGTCGTTTTTCCCGAACCTGTCGGACCGGTAACAAGAATGATCCCATACGGTTTAAGAATTGATTCTTCAAGATCTTTATATTGTGGCCCACGAAGACCAAGCTCGCTTAGAGCGGGAACTCCTCCTGTTTTTTTGAGCAGACGAATCACGACTTTTTCCCCATTTACGGTAGGGAGCGTGGAAACACGCAGATCGACCTCATCTTTTCCCAGTTTGAAGTTGAATCGACCATCTTGGGGAATGCGTTTTTCATCGATCTTCATCTCTGAAAGAATCTTTATGCGAGAAACCAAGGCGTCGTGAATTGATTTTGGCAGCGTCAATTTCTCGTGAAGAATGCCGTCGATGCGATAACGGATTCTTGTCTTGAGTTCTTCTGGTTCGATGTGAATATCTGAAGCTCTACTTTTTAGTGCGAACTCAAGCGTTGTCGATACAATTTTTGCAATTGGTGCTTCTTTAATAACGCTTCCGATGTCTTCAATCGGTTTTGAGCTAGTAGCTGGCTCATACTCTTTCAGCGCCTCGGTGACCTCTGGAGAGAGACCCTGAACATATGAAATTTCAATAGCATTTTTAATTGCTTCAAGATCAGCAAGTGAAAGTACTACCTTTTTCCCAATCTTTTTTTCAATAAACTCACTCATTGAAGTATTAAATGGATCGACAGTCGCGATGTAAACAATTTGAGAGGCAGTATCATATCGATACGGAAGAATCGTATAGCGGCGTACGATGGACTCAGAAATAAGGCTGATTGCTTGAGGGTCAACCGGGGAAGAGGTCAGATCGACATACGGAATCTGGAGTATCTGTGAGGCCGCTTTCAACACTTCTCCTTTGTTTAGTGTTGTATTTTGCAGAAGATATTCGTAGATAGGAACGCCTTTTTGAATACTCGCAAGTTCGTATGAATCGGCAGTTGGCTGGTCAATGATATGATTGCCAACAAGTTGTTGAAGCAACTGTTTCGGCACAACGTTCATAATTTCACTATAGAGATTTTTTTGTTAAAATGCAATACGCTTATGATCCCAATAATTCTCGTCTCGGATGAAAAAAAAGATATCTCTGCTTTCGTAAAACAGATTGTGAAAGAACTCAAAATTATCGCTTACAATGTCGTTGAGATTTTCCCAGAAAAAAAAGAACTTGCGATCAGTCAGATCCGCGAATTGAAGCGCACAGTCTCTTATCGTACACCAGAAATACAGCTATATATTCTTCATGATTTTGATACGGCATCGGCAGAAGCACAGAATGCGTTTTTAAAAACACTCGAAGAGCACCAGGAAAAGATTCAGTTTTTATTGATTGTAAAAAATCCACACTCGTTAGTATCGACGGTTCTTTCGCGAGCAAGAATTGTTGGAAAACGGGTGGGTCAATTTTCCTCCAAAAAAACGGTCGATGCCTCGCTTGAAAAATTTTTGAAAACCGGAGACCTTGCACTGCTTGCAGAAACAGCATTTCAGAGCAAAAAACTCAATAGTCCGCAGGAATTATTTGACGAGATTCTTGATTTTTTTCGCCGACGTCTTCCAAACGATCGAAATAGTACTGAAGCCCTACGAACTGTGTTAAGAATGAGATCGTCGGTGGAGAACAATCACGTTGATCCACAGATGGCTATCGATTCGATTCTTCTTCGCCTTCGATCCCTCTACCATAAAAGATAAACCCTTTCTTTATTTATCTTGACTTTATATCTTTTTCTCGCTACTCTTATTGCATGCTTAAGAAAGGCTTTACACTGATCGAGATGTTGATCGTGGTTGGAATTATCTCTGTTCTTATCACTCTCGGAGCATTTGTATATACATCAGCTACACGAACTTCACGCGACGGCAAGCGAAAGGCAGATCTTGAAAATGTTCGTGCTGCCTTGGAGCAGTACCGAGCGCAGAATAATGCCTATCCTCAAACCAGTGGAGTAGCTTTTACTAATTGTCCGGGTAATGGAATCATACAAGATCCTTTACCTGGAACCAACACATATATGAATCCTGTTCCCAACGATCCCTTTTGTCAACTGTATAAATATTCTTATATTGCAGCTGACTCCAGTGGAAATACTAACTGCACTAACAACTGCACAAACTACACCTTAGGAGCTCAACTTGAAGGAGGAGCTGGATCAGCTTGTACAGGGGCTCCACTCCTTGCTTCAAATAGTTGTAAAAATGGATCAGGAGCACCAAACTATAATTGTAATTATTGCGTTGGTCCTTACGGAACAAAATGAGGAATGCCGGCTACACTCTCATCGAGCTTCTCGTCGTGATCTCGATCATCGTCCTTTTCTCCGGCCTCTCCCTCGCCTACTATAATCAGTTTAATAGTAGAAATCAGCTCGATTCGCAGACACAGCAGCTTGTTGACGTTCTCAATCTCGCCCGCAGTAAAGCGCTTGCAGGAGAAAATTTCAATGCAGCATCATGTCAAGGAAATAACCAGTTCTGGGGATATCAGTTTGATCGTATAAATGCAAGCAGCTATCGGGTCGAGTTCTGTTGTGGAGGGACGGATGATAACGCCGGAAGATGTCCGAACGCATCAAATCAAGCAAATGTAGTTCAGTCATACTCAATTAGTCCATTCACTATCAGTCCCCTCGGCACCAACCCAATCCTATTCAAGTTAAAAAGTGCAGGAACAAATTTTACTGCCCCCATAACAATTCAAGTAAGCGACCCATCTAACAATTCCAAAAGTATTACTATATGTCCTATCGGCACAATCGCAGAAGGAACTTCTTGTTGAACAACAAGGGATTTTCTCTTATTGAGGTTCTTGTTTTTCTGACAATTCTTAGCCTTGTCTTCATTACTGCGGCGGTCGTATCGACGATCTCGATCAAAAACAGCAAAAGCGCAGAGAACCGAATTCTTGCGACCCGCTATGGCGAAGAACTTATGGACTGGCTCCGCGGACAAAAAGAAGCAGGCTGGGCAGCGTTTCTCTCACAGTATGGACTTGATACAAATCCTAATACGGATCGGGTTTACTGTTTTGATACAGAACCGGTAACACAGACTGGAACCTCTGGGGTTTGCGCTGGATATCTTATAATTACAAATGGACCAACTACTATTTTCAAACGCCAAGTAACGCTCCGCTATGATAACTCGCTTAATCGCGTCAACGTTCAGGTAAACTCTTTATGGAATGAGGCGGGAAACAGCCTTAGCGTTCCGGTAAATAGCATTTTTGCGCCCTTTGAATAAAAAATGAAAAAACGTCTCTCTGGTTTTACCATCATCGAGATGGTCGTCGTCGTGGCAGTGATCGCTATTGCACTCCCTGCGATCTTTGCGATCATGTTTGCGGTCGTTCGCGAACAGGCAAAAGTCTATGCTCTCAAACAAGTGAAGCGGGAAGGCGACTTTGCCTTGAGCACAATGCAAAATACAATACGAAGCTACGCACAGACAGTCAACAATGATAAACCACCGAGTTCAGGTAACGCAATCTGTACCGGATCTAACTCATCACAAAATACCCTACAAATTTATTTCACACCAAGTAATGTTCCGGGAGGATATTTTGGATACAAACTAAACGGTTCTGCAATTGCATCAGATTCATCAATATTAAATCAACTAAATCTTACCAGCCCAAACGTAACTATCCCCCGTCTCCAGTTTGGCTGTTCGAGGACATCAATTTACTCACCGCCTCTTATTAACATAAGCTTTACTGTTCGGTATGGATCACAGCTTAACTTTTTTGAAAATCAAGCGTCTCTCGACTACTCGACTCAGATCAAGATGAAGAACTACTGAGACTAATTTCTAATTCTTAATTTCTAATTTCTATTCAAATCTTAATACTGAAAATTGAAAATTAATCTGTTATATTGATTTTATGGCGGATTTTTTTTCTCTTGATCTTGGTGAAACTCTCATACGCGTTGCCGATGTGAGAAGGCACGGTAATCAGTTCCAAGCAGACACCATGGGACTCCTTGAGATGGATCCCTTATTCTTTCGCACCGAATCCGATCAACTGATCGAAAAAAAAGCTGCCGAGCTCACCAAGCTTTTGGACCAACTTCAACTCAAAAAAAAAGACGTTCGTGTGGTCGTTCCCGATAGCCATAGTTACAACCAGTTTCTGGAAATGCCGAAGCTCAATGAAAAAGAGCTCATCTCTGCAATCCGCTATCAAGCCGACCAGTTTATTCCAATGCCTCTTGACGATGTAAATCTGGATATTGAGATCATCTACGAGGACACAAAAAACAAAAAAATGCTTACGCTCCTTTCTGCGGCGCCAAAGGCATTGATTGAAAAGGTATCAAAACTCCTTGAATATGCAGGACTTTTTCCAGACTCCATTGAACCGCAGACGAGCGCTGTAGCCCGTTTTACCAGTGAGGCGTTGAAGCGGGGTGCAAATCCAAAACAGCAGTCCCAAACAGGTGGAATAATGTTAATCAATATGGAGTTCAGCTCGACATCGGTATATTTTTTTGATCTGGGACTCGGGCTTCTTACCTATAGCCACAATTTCCCTCTCGGCATCAGTTTGTTCTTGAAGGAAATCCAGGTAAATCTGAATGTGGATCAAAAAAAAGCTGCCGAGTTCCTTTCCTCCTTTGGCCTTTCGCAGAATGCTAGTTTTCATCTTGAGAATGTCCTTACACCTGGAATTAAGGATTTTATTACAGAGGTCGATCGATCAATCAAGGAAATCAACGCAAAAAATGGCTTAAAGTCGCTTTCGTCAATTTTTCTTTTCAATGAGATTCTGAAGTTTCATTCCTTCGAAACGCTTGTGGGAAAATATTTCGGCGTCCCGGCACAGATTTTTGATATCTCACCGTTTCTCGTTCAAAACCAGATAACAGAGTTTTTCAAACCGAATCTTGCCTATTTTGTTGCCTCAATTGGCGCAGCCCTGCGATGAAAAAAACAAAGATCAATTTGCTTACCAGCAGAAGCGATTATCTCCAGTTAGAGAAGATTGCTCGGATTTTTCGTCAGGTCGTGATCGGGCTTACCGTTCTTGTTGCGCTTGGTGTGGGAGGAGTTGTATTCTATCAGTTTCATCAGAATAACAAACTTCAGAACTTGCTTAGTCAAAAACAAGCGCTCCTTACAACAATTGGTCAACAGAAAACGGAGGAGGCAAAATTGATTTATATTGCAAAAAAAACAAAATTATATGATCAGTTTATTTTAGACGATGCGCGATCTTTGCCTTATTTTGAGTTATTAAAAAGCGCGCTAAAAATCAGTACCGGCTCTGCTTCCTCCGCGAGTTCCAGCGCATCCCTTAGCTCATTCGCGATAGATAAAACGAGGATAAGCTCTTTTACACTTTCTTTTCCATCGGTGAATTCAATGATCGACTCATTTGCGTACATTGAGTCGTCGGAATTCCTACAGAACTTTGATTCGCTTTCCTTAAGTGGACTCTCTATCAGCTCCTCACAAGCTCAATCAGGCATCTCATCATCAAACCAAACTACTGGAAACTCGCTGTCATTTATAGGAAAATTTAAGCCACTCACACAATGAAACAACTAGTTCGTCCTTACATAAAATTTTCTTTAAAAGAAAACGCAGTCTACATCGGACTTTTTCTTTTTCTTGTTGGCGTAGTCGTAGGATTAGCTACGTATGGAGCAACGCTTCTTGCAAATTCGCAACAACGAATTCAAAAACTTGAAACGGAGATACGAGAGCTTGAGAAAAAAAAGACGATACTCTTCTCAAGTTCCGGAGAGAGTCCACAGTCTCTCACCGAAGATGTCCAGGTTATGACGAAACTCATCCCTGAGGTTGAGGATTATTTTTCGATTATTTACGCACTCGATAAGCTTTCGCAGCAAACCGGATTTCTGGTAACCTCTTATACTATTGATCTGAAAAATTCCAATGCCAGTAAGCTCGCGCTCACAATAAGTGGAATAGGAAATACAGAGACGTTCACCAACTTTCTTCAGAACTATACATTTGGCGGGGAGCGTTTGATTACAAACGAGAACATCTCTCTAGGACAAAAAGATTCTGGGACATTTGGTCTCATACTTAATTTTTACAATAAAAAAGCAAACAGTATAAGCGATTCGGGATTAAATTATCAAAAAGCGCTCGTGGAGGTGAGCGCGATAAAAAGCAAGGTGAATTTCAGTCTTCAAGAAGAAGGAGTTGCCTCATCAGAAGGATATCCAACAAAACCAAACCCTTTTTGATTATTGAGATTTGGAGCTTGTTTGTTTCTTGATGATTGTTTCTTTATTGTTTCTTTTCTGGTATTTCAACAGCTTCTGAAGGCCCTCGGAGATCTCCGCACCCTGTTGCTTCCAGTAGAAAAATCGCTCGTCATTGAGTTTGATCTCTGCGGGCTCGGTAAGAGGATTGTATGTGCCGATATTCTCGATGTACGTCCCATCCCGCTTTTTTCGTTTATCGACTGCGATGATCCGATAGAAAGGAGATCTTCTTCTTCCAATCCTCATTAATCTAAGTACAACTGCCATATTTTATTATATCACATATATCAGGAACCCGTTCAAGCAACCTTTTCCAAGGCTTTCAGCGCGGCCTGCTCTTCTGCTTCCTTCTTTGAGTTTCCTATTCCTTCTGTGAGTTTCTTTCCTTGGAGAAATAATCCAACTTTAAATATTCTTTTATGCTCGGGTCCCTCCTCTTTGAGGACCTTATACTCTGGAATTGTTTTGTGTCGCGCCTGGATATATTCCTGAAGTTTGCTTTTTGATGAAAGATAGAGTTTGCTCTCGATCAGGCGATCCAGCCTGCCTTTAAAAAGATATTTTGTGACGAACGAGTATGCTTTTTTGAATCCTTGGTCGATAAAGATGACCGCGAGCAAAGCCTCAAAACAGTCTGCAAGAATATTCTTATTTTTTCTTCCGTTATTAAGCTCTTCTCCTTTAGAAAGAAAAAGATACTCACCAAGCTGCAGCTCGGATGCCGCCTCTGCAAGGCTTCCGGTTTTTACGATTCCTGATTTAATCTCGGTGTAATCGCCTTCGTGAAATGTGGGAAATTTTTTGAAAAGATAGACGGAGGAGATTAAAGAGAGTACACTGTCTCCGAGAAACTCCAACTTTTCGTTCGAGTGAAGATGAAATGATTTATTTTCGTTGAGATAGGATCGATGAATAAAAGCGTTCTTCAGTAGTTCTTTATCTTTCAATGTAATCCCGATATTTTTTTCTAGACTCGCTAAGTTTTTCATAATTCTTTATTCATTATTGACCCCAACACACCATTCACAAACGAATATGAATTCTCATTCCCAAATTCCTTTGCAAGAATGACCGCTTCATCAATCACCACTTTAGGTGGATTTTTTTTCTCAAACACTAATTCATAAATACTCAGCCGCAGTATTGCGAGATCGGTTTTTGCGATTTTCTCGATGGGGTATCGCGACGCATATGTTTTTATCATTTCGTCTATCTGGGCGAGTTTTTTTTTAATCTGATGGAATGTGGAAGCTTCTGATTTAAGAGCTTTTTGCTTGTCCGCCAAAGTTTTAACGAAGGCGGGCTGTGTTTTTTCAAACCCGAGAGCAAAAAGTTCTTGAACAAGTTCGACACGCCTTTGATGACGTTTATCCATTATTTTCCGCAATATTTACAGACTCTATGGGGGAGCTTCGTCTGCCCACAGTTGGTGCATTTGACCAACGTAGGCAAACTTCGTCTCCGCTGCTTGAGGCGCTTTCCCTTGCGCATTTTTGAATGTTTTCGTTTCGGAAGTGGAGCCATTAAGCATAAATTATACCATATTCTAATTTGCTCCTCTTTGTACCCTTTTGAGCCTGTTCGTCCTATAGAAAAATAGGCCTTGACAGTAGAGAAATTACTAATCATAATGAAACAATATGAAAAAATTCTTTTCTCAGCTCCTCGCCAATACGAGAGCTAAAAAAACGAAGGGTTTCACCCTTATTGAGCTTCTTATCGTTATCGGTATTCTGGGTATCTTAGTCGTAGCAGTGCTTCTTACGCTTAACCCGGGCGAAGCACAGAAAAAATCAAGAGACGCAAAACGAGTTAAAGATCTACAAACGTTACAAGCTGCGCTTCAGCAATATGTAGACGGTGGTGGTATTGTTCCTGCAGGAGCAGGGGTAACAACATGGACCAGCGATGCTGCAGGTGGTGGAGTTAACGCAAGTACAACGACAGCAACGGACGGTACAGGGTGGATTCAATCTCAAGGTACTGCAACAATGAATGTGAGCGCTTATATTAATGCTTTGCCCAAAGACACTTATGATGGAGTTGGACAAAAACCAACTGTTAATGGAAGCGGCGCACCGGTAACCTGTGCATCGCCTCTACTCGTTCAGCAAAACTTCAGGTATAGAGTGGGAATGAGACAAGCAAGTGTGCTTACGCCTGCAGTTCCTGGAACTTACGAAATTGATGCCAGATTAGAAGCGCTTTCATCATGTGATAAAGTAGTAAACGACGGTGGAAGCGATCCAGTTTGGTATGAGATAGGCAATGACTTAACTGCATTGTAATTTTAGACGGTCATAATTTAGATTTAGGCGGGGCGGAAGCCCCGCCTTTTTCTTTGTCCTGAGAAGCTACGTTCATCTCAACTGATGTCACTTCACCCCTGGGGTGCAGGATCTAGTCAAGTAAGAGATGTTTTATTCTATTTAATTTTCGTTGATAATCCACGTTATCTCTGACGAACTTTTTATATTTTTCAATACTACCGCCAAATTCTGTCAAAATTCTTTTCGTATTAATAAACTCTCTAGGAGATTCTTTACAGTAATCTATGAATGAGTTTGATTGTATCGTTGAGAGTTGATTAAATTGAATAAAAGAAGAAGTAACGGGATTTAAGTGTACATAGCGAGAGATGTGAATAAATTGTTCTGTAGTCTTGACTAACTTTGCCTTAAAAGGACTTTGAAATAATCCTCCATATCTATTGATCCGAATGTTGTAGTATTTTGCAAAGCTATTTTGAAAGTTGCTAATAAACGTTTTTATACCCCTATCAACAAGCTGTTTCAAAAGCACGTGATAGTGATTTGACATAAGAGTAAAGGCGTATATCTCCACTAACTTTATAGCGGTTTCCGTTACATTTGTTATTTCCTCTTTTTTTGGGATAAATGAATACCTTGTTTTCTGCGTGCAATGATAATATTGAATCGTTCTTACGGCTCTTGCTTGATTCTCTTTTTCGATGAAAGCTTTTTCATTTCCTATAGTTCTATTAAAAACGTGGTAAATCTCACCACTTATAAGAGGCGTTTTTCGTAGAGGCATTCTCCATTACACACCAGGAGTGCAATGGAGTCAATGGACTATAATCTACAGTTACGCACTAGCACCCCTGGGGTGTAGATGTGATGTCTGATTTTATCTGAACAAATTGGAGAGGTACTCTTCATTACAGGTTTTGTAGTTCCTTGCTTGCTTCCTGGTCGCCGGGCACGAGCTTCTGAAGGATATATTCAAGCACCCGTCTTGCCTCCTTGGTCTGTCCGTAGCTTTTGAGAAGCTGTGCTTTTAACACATACGCGTCGCGATAGTCTGCTTTTAGTTCGATCGCATCATCGATCTCATTCAGCGATAGTGTCGTATTAAGCGCCTTCTTGTTCATATCTTTCGTATCCGAGCTTAAAAGCGAGTAATAAATCGCGAGCGAGTAAGGGATTTTTGGATCGGTAGGAGCGAGTGTTTGGGCTGTTTTCAAAGCTTTAATTCCGTCCTCCAGATACTTCGTATCCAGATTTATCTGATAAAAAAGATAGTCGTTTTTTCCCTTTGTTTTCCAATAGATAACATTCCCGGGTGAAGCTCGAAGAGAGGCATCGTTGTAATATTCTGCCGTACTGATAAGCTTTTTTTCAACCTCATGCTGCTTTTGGTACGCCGCGATAAACGCCAAGTTCGCTAACGCATACGAATATTTATCTAGATATACCGGCTCATAATGTAAACCCACCGCATTGCCAAAATGAATAGCCGATTGCTGATAGTCATTGATCTTGTTGTAATTTATTCCCAACGCATACTGCACATCTGCCACATAATAACGTGCAAACCCTATCAGAAGATACACGATTCCGATCAGCCCTATCCCACCAACTACCCAGACTCCTGTGCGTGAAAGGTTCCGTTCAAAAACTGCTTCTTTTGCTGCAGCGACTGCCGGAATAATATAGAAGAACATATTGATCGTCGTGGTGGAAAAGCCGAAAAAGTTCGTGATAAGAATAGTTATATATCCACAAAACAACCCAAGAATGAAAACTTTATCTTCCCAATACTCTTGTATTGTGCTGTTTTTCTCTTGTTCAGACATTCCTTGTGATCTGAATAGCTTCTCTTTTAGCTTTGAGATAAAAAGGAATAGAGTAACTCCAACTAACGCAAGATAGGTGAGAGTTCCCAGAAACCCCGTTGTTGCAAAGTAATTCAGATACTCGTTGTGCGCTTTATTATAGAGAAAATCCCATTCGGAAGTCAGATTGTGCTCTCTTGGACGCACCGAATAATAACTGTAGGCAAAAGTTTCAACACCTGTCCCCAACAGCGGATATTTCAAGCCTAGCTCAATTGCCCCTTTCCAGACAATCTTCCGGATATCTAAAGATTCGGTAATTTCCGAGCTTAAAACTTCTTTTTTTGCCTGCCCCGACGCCCCCCCTGTAACCGACTCGGTTCTATGGGGGTTGTTGGGAAGAGTTAAGAAGCGATCAATTTTATCTATTCCTGTCTTGAAAATCACAACCGCAACAAGAAGCGCGGCAAATAATACTCCGATTGCCTTCAGACGCTTCTGAAGAACTTTTCTTCCGTCTCTGATTACGTAGAAAAAACCAAAAAATATAATCGTGCCGACAACCGTCGCAATGAGCGCGGAGCGCGAACGAGTGAATAAAATTGCAGAGAAATTGAGAATGAGATATGCGGCATAGATTGCGCTCCTTACTACGTTGCCTTGGGAAAAAAAATAGAGCCCAATGAAAAAGTTTATCGATAGATATGCACCGAGCCAGTTTGGTTGTCCCAGCGTTGAAAACATCCGTTCCGCAGGACGAAATTGATCGGTCCAGCAAGAGTTATTAAACTGTCCTGAATAAAGTAAACAGGATAAGTCATGACCAAATCTTCCCGGAAGTCCCCACAAAATAACTAAGACCGAAGAAAAAAGAGACCAGCGAAAAAGTGTTATCCAATCTTTCTTCTGAAGGAATGTTGCCGCAGCATAAAATAGAATTAAATAGGAAAAAAGCCCTATCAGTCCTCCATTAAATCTGCCGTAATACCCGAAAAGCGAGGTATGCGGATCAATGGAAAAAAAAGTCGAGAGAATTTGTGAGCCAAGAAATAATGCAATCGGAATATCAAGAATGGTTCGGCGAACAAAAAATTTCTTTTCCTGTACTGATTTCAATAACCACAATCCAGCAATTAAAATGCCAACTAAATAGATGAGCATCATTTTGTTAAATTCAAAAAGCTCCGATGTAAAGGAGAACATGAAGAGGGGAGTAAGAAAAAACAAAATATAATATAATGAGCGGATTGTCTTCACTATCATTGGTATGGATAATTTTATCGCAAAATTACAAAATTTCCAGTTCCCTTTTTTTTCTCGCTTCCAGATCTACCTTGATCTTGGAACTTCATATACGCGGATTGCGATAAAAGAAAAGGGCATCGTACTTAAAGAGCCGACAATTATCGGATTGAACAAACGAGCGCACGAGTATATTTTTTTTGGGCAGGAAGCAAAAGATATTGTGGGGAAAGTTCCGGAATTTATTAGCATCCAAAAACCCATTATCAATGGAATTATTTCGGATTTTGACGCCGAGGTTGCGCTCACCCGTATATTTATAAAAAGAGCAATAATTCCATATATGAGCCAGTATCCCCTTCTTAAACCGACAATTGAGGCGGGAGTTGCAGTGCCTTTCGTTGCAACGGAGATAGAGCAGAAAGCAATTGAGGAAGTATTACAAAAAGTAAATGTTTCTCGGGTATATCTTATTGAAAAACCGCTCGTCACAGCGGTGGGCTGCGGTTTTAATATCTTCGCACATAAACCACTCTTTATTGTTGATATGGGAGGGGGACTGATCGAGATGTCGATTATCTCCGGTGGTGGCATCGTCACTCAAAAAACGCTGAAGAACGGAGGAGAGTATATGAATAAACTTATTTATAATTACATTTATTTAAAACACGGTATTGTCCTTGGTGATGCAACATGCGAGGAATTAAAAATACAGCTTCTTTCTTTTCTTACCGAAGAGAAAAGTCAGGTAGTACGGGGAAAATCTCTCGAAAATGGACTTCCTAAATCAGTGAAAATCAAAACCTCTGATATCAAAGAAGCCCTTCTTACCAACTTCAATCAAATTATAGACAGTATAAAAGAGATGATCGAACTTTCTCCACCGGAGGTTGTTGATGAGATTTTTGATCAGAGTATTATTCTCACAGGAGGGCTCGCAATGATTCCGGGCATCTCGGAATTTTTTTCAAGCGAACTACAGATTAAAACAACTGTTGCAGAAAATACGGAGAATAGCACGATTATCGGTTTGATGAAAATAGGACGTCGGAAAGAAATGATAGAACGACTAAAAATGCAACTCCCATAAAAATTATCGGCTCCACTCCGATTGACTTTATCTCACTCTTCTTCTACAATATACTTTGCTTCTTAAAAATACTCCGTGTATTTTTTGCTCTTTGACATGATGATATTTTAGGTTGGAAATCGGGTTAGGTATTTTTATTTTTATAAGAGTTTGATCCTAGCTCAGGATGAGCGCTAGCGGCGTGCCTGAGATATGCAAGTCGAGCGTCGCTCTACCGCAAGGTGGGGTGTAGCGGCGGACGGCTGAGTAACACGTAGGGACCTGCCCCTGGGTAGAGAATAGCTCACCGAAAGGTGGGGTAATACTCTATGGTTCCGCCTTTTTGGCGGATAAAGAGCGTAACTGCTCGCCAAGGGATGGACCTGCGTCCTATCACGGTAGTTGGTGAGGTAACGGCTCACCAAGCCTATGACGGGTAGCTGGCTTGAGAGAGTGGTCAGCCAGAAGGGCACTGAGACACGGGCCCTACTCCTACGGGAGGCAGCAA
>OBEQ012810074.1_pt1 | contig 61527 bp, 82 predicted proteins | sample 1670901 | NCBI WGS metagenome assembly OBEQ01 (sample SAMEA104232315, study PRJEB22302) | groundwater metagenome | biome: forest; feature: aquifer; material: groundwater | place: USA | collected 2011-08-07 | depth 5.4 m
TATTGACACTGTTAGTGATAGAGGAGGACTTGAAAAAATAAAAAAGTATGTTGAAGAGCAAGGAGGTACAAAAAGTCAGCTCCGTTTAGCAGATTTTAGTTAACATACCCCGCAGCTCTGCTGCGGTTGGGTTGTTGATTTAGAACTTACTTTAATCGGAGATGGTCCAGAAAAACATGCTCTTGAGAAATTTGCTGCAAATATAGGCTTGAACCAAGAAGCTGTTTTTTTAGGTGCTAAGCCAATTGAAGAAATGCCATATTATTTTAATAATTCTGATATATTTTTACATTTGCCTATAGTTTTACTAAGGAAAGAAAGAGGAGGGGAATTTGAGCATGTTGAATCTATGGGAAGGGTATTTTGTGAAGCTGCTGCTTCAGGATTACCTTCTGTTGCTTTTGGTGTTGGTGGTGTACCAGAAGTTATTGATAATGAGATTACTGGTTTTTTAATTAAAGAAGGAGATATAGACGCTGCAGTTGAAAAGTTAAAGTTACTTGTAGAAAATAAAGTTTTAAGAAATAATATGGCTAAAAATGCTAGAAATAAAGCTTTGAAAGACTTCGATTGGAGTATGTTATTTAAGAAATACTTGGAGGTTTTCTAATGGATGAGGAGACTATATCTAAAAGAAGAAGCAAGTATAGTGATAGAGAGGCTATATTTGATATTTCTAGGTATGGTGTTGCAAGAGTTCTTGAAGTCACAGATTCTTCAATAGTGCAAGAATTTGTTCAATTTGATCTTATGCCTCCAAATCTTAGACAATTGGCAGAGTTGGCTTATAAAATTCATTCTAATAGTAATACAAAAGGTAATTTGGTTCATGGAGATTTTGGACCTTATAATATTACTGTTTCTTTTGGTGATCCCAAATGTTATGATTATGAGCATACTCATTATGGTAATATTTATGTTGATTTAGGAAGAGTTATTTTAAGAAGCTGTAGGGATGTTAATGAAGTTAGAGATTTTTTTACTAATTATTCAGGAGCTATTCCTTCTACAGATGAGTTGCGTGAAGGATTAATATCTTTTTGTGAATGGCAGCATCTAATAAGAGCTGAAAAAGGGCTCCTTTTCCAAGAAGTTCCTTTAATAAGAAGGGAAAGATTATTTTCTGCCAGAAGTGAGCTAGACGATTTGTTAGAAGCGTTTAAATCTGAGGTTGTTGTCAAATGAAAATAGTTTTAATTACTCAAGATTTTTATCCTTTGACTGGAGGTATTGCTTCTTATCTTATGCAAATTTATAATAAATATTTCTCTAAAGAAGATTTCGAGGTCATTATTCCAGAGTTTATTGATCCACATTACAAGACTGATTCTTTACCATTCAAGGTTCATAGAACTAATTTTACGCCCTTTGATCTTAAAAATTCTAGGAGAGATATAGCTAATTTGAATATATTAAATATTCTTAAAGAGATAAAGCCGGATGTTATCTTATTTGGGTATTTAAGATCTCATCCTGAAGTTGGGCTTTTATATAAAAAAATCAACTCCTCATCTAAATTTGGTATATTTATACATGCTAAGGAAGCGTTTATTGACTCTACAATTGTTGATGTTAATAGTAAAGATGGAAGGTATCAAAAAGGGTACACCTTAGATGAGGCTAAATTTTATAAGGATATTCTTATGAGCGCAGATTTTGTTTTCTCTGTCAGTAACTTCTCTAAGCAGTTATTGCAGAGTCAAGGAATAAATAGAAAGATAGATGTTGTTCATCCTAGTATAGACTTGAATAATATAAGATTGAATTTAAATGCAAAAAGTGAGCTTAGTTTGAAAAACAAATTTGTTTTATTGTCTGTAGGTCGTTTAATAAGAAGAAAAAATCATAGACAGATTATTTTACTGATGCCAGAATTATTAAAGGTCTTTAATGATTTTCATTACATTATAGTTGGAGATGGCCCAGAATTTGACTCTTTAAACAAGTTGATTTCTGATTTGAAGTTAGAAAATAATGTTTCTGTATGGAGAAATGTTTCTGAGGAGAATATTTCTTTATTTTACTCTGCTTGTGACTTGTTTTTGTTTCCTTCAATATTTCTACCTCCAAATGATGTTGAGGGTTTTGGTATAGTTTTGTTAGAGGCTGAAGCTTATGGAAAGCCGGTGATAGGCTTTGATTATGGAGGTGTTTCTGAGTCTATAGTTGATCAAGTCACTGGCTATTTAATCAGTAATAGTTCTGAAGATTTAAAAAATAAAATACTTGCGCTATTTGAGGACTCTTCTTTAAGGGAAAAATTAGGTGCTACTGGGAGATTAAGAGTACTTAAAGAATTTAGTAGTAAAGAAAGTGATTATCTAATAAATAAGATTACGGAAGATAATTCTCGTTCTTAATCTCACCATTTAGAAATTCATCAATAAACTCCTTTTGATGCTCATAAAGATTTATAGCTTTTACCTGCAATTCTTTGTTTTTACCTATTTCTATTATCGAAATTGAGCCTGAGGTTATAATCATCTTTTGCCATAGTTCTTTTGGGTTTATTTTTAGGACCTTGGACAAATAGTATCTTATTAGGTTTCCATGGCCAAAAATTGCTATGTTATTGTAATCTAACTTTAATAGAGAGTTGAAGAAATTATCTGTTCTTTTTTTGTCTTTTTCTTCTCTGTCAATTGGTGTGCCTTCTTTTGGAAGGCCTCCAACTATTACTCTATATATTTCATTCAATTCATCTGTAAATTCTGTTTTTATTTTTTGGTTGACTTTTTTATATTCCTCAAGAGTTTGTTTTGCTCTTGTTAATTGGCTGCAGAATACAAGGTCTAAATTGGTGTTTTCTAAGAATTTAGCTATGTTTTTTGCTTGTTTAATTCCTTTGCTTGTTAGTATGGAATCTTTCTCTTTTACTTCAGCTTCCCCGTGTCTTATTAAGAATATTCTCATACAAATTACAAAGTTTTAAGGTATAAATACTTTTCCTTTTTGTTCTAACTTCTTAGTAACAGCAAAGTTTAAAAACCTCCGTTAGGCTTAATAAAACATGACAAAACTTGTTGAAAGAGTGAAGAATGCAGGAAGAGTTGCTGTAGCTACTGGTGCTTTGGCTTATATGAGCGGCTGTGGATTAGGTGCTTATGCTAAAGATCCCAGAGCAGGTTATATGTGGGATAGTATGGCTCAAGGAGCTTGGCAACATGAAGTTGCTAGGGAAGGAAGAAGTAATGTTAATCAGACAGTAATAGTTCAAGGAAATGGATATCAACCACCAACTGATTCTTCTTCAAAATATATAATTGAAAAAGGTGGTTGGGATCCTGTCTCTTTAAGAATATTCAAAGAGATGGGAATTGATCCATATAAAAAGTAACTTCTCAAAATATTTATAAGCAATCATTATGTTAATAGCTCATGAAAAAGAGGGTGGAATTTAAGTTAATTTCTATTTTGGAAATTAATTTTCTAGTATTGTCAATAGTCGCTTTTAGCTTTATTCTTTCTCAGTCACAATTAGTGAAAGCCGACGGTATTTTAGGAATAGGAAGTAAAACTTCTAGTGTAAAAGCGCCAGGATTGTCTATTGATAGGGTTATAGAGAATGATGGAGTTAAAACAACATTTAAACAATCTTTTCAGGGAGGTAAGTTAAGTTATTTTATTGATGGTAAGGAAGCTACTTATGAACAGGCAAGCGCTTTTGCAAAAGTTCACACCATAGATATTTCAGAAAGCGCTAAATTCGCTTTACAAAATAGTTTATCAAGTTCTTCAACTCAATTAGGAAGTTTGTCTGCAGGACAGAGTTTAGGCAATGGTGTGAGTGTAATTTCAAATACAGTTGGTTCAGATGGAAAAGTGGTTTCTGTTTTACAGGATGCTGCAGGCGGAACGCAAACTGTGACTGGAGAAGCTACAGATAGTTTGGGAGAGACTATTAAAACAGCCAATACTCCTGCCGAATCCGGGGGCTTCCTAGATAAAATATTTGGTCTAACTCCACTTGGAATTCAAGGAGTTGCTGGACATTTAGTTTCGGGATTAATTTGGGGAGCGGTTGCTTTTGGAGCTGTAAAATTAATTGGAGGATTTTTAGGATTGAATGAGAAAACTACTAATGCAGCTGCTATCGCAGCATTCGGGGGAGTTGCTTCTTTTAGAGTGTTTCAATTAGATTTATAAATTCTGTTTTGATTCTTTTTTTATGATTTTAGATGATCAAAATATTTTGGGGAAGAGTGTTTTGGCAATTAGTCCACATCCCGATGATGTGGAAATTGGATGTTTTGGTACACTTGCTCGTTTAGCTAGTCAAGGTTTTTCTGTTAATATACTCTTACTTTCTAAGGGAGGACTTAAGGAAGGGGATCGTGTTAATGAGGCTAAAGATTCTGCAAGTCTTATAAATGCCTCTTTATTTATAGAAGACTTAGAAGATGGCAATATCAGTGGCGATTATAAAACTGTAGATATTATAAAGAATTATATTGAGAAAACAAATCCTTCTATTTTATTCAGCCCGCCTTTAAATGACGCGCATCAGGATCACAGAAATGTAGCTCAAGCAGTTATTGCTTCAGTTAAAAATGTTAATGAAATATATTTTTATGAAACTCCAAAATCTTTTGATTTTTCCCCTAAGATTTACTTAGATATATCTAATTTTATTGATATTAAGATTAATGCTATACTGCACCATAAATCACAAGTAAAATCCGAGAAAGTTATTAGAGATGCTGTAAATTCTGCCTCTAAATATCACGGTTATAAAATAAATCAACCAGGTAAATTTTTTGAGGCATTTGATGTATTTCGTATTATTTACTAATTCTATCTATGCTTTCTATTATCTTTTCATTAAAAGCGCTAATTCTTCTAGGGTCATTAGCAAAAAGATAAACCATTTCTAATCCTGTTATTATTGAGTAAATATCTATTTTTTGTTCATTAATATCTGCAATTTCAGAATATCCTCTTTTAAATTCTTCAACTATTTCTCTTTGAGGGGTATATAAGTTAAATCTTCCTAAATCGTACATTGGATCTCCTACACAAGCTACTTCTCCATCTATTAGGTGTAAAGTCTTTGAGTTGGGGTTTATAATAAAATTTCCTAAATTTACATCATTATGTAGTAGAGATCTGGGTGCATTCATATCTTGTAATTTCTTTGTTATAATCTCTTTTGTTCTTTGCACCCATTCTGGCTTCTCTTTATCAAATAAAGTTCTTTCCAAAGCACTGAGATTTGAACTTAGATATTTTTCCCAGGATTTGTAGTTCTTATTATTTAATAACCCATATTCTTGTTCATTTAAAGTAATTGAGTGAATATTTGCAATGGTTTTTCCTGCCATTTGTAGTAGGTCTATCTCTCCTGGATTTTGTTTAATAAAACTCCATAAAGTAATCCCTTCAACTTTTTTCATAACCATAAAATCATAAGGTGTTTTTGTTTTGCTTTCGTCAATTAAAACTATTTCTGGAACTTTTAGTTCATGTATACTATTTTTTATATGCTCAAAGAACATTTTTTCGCGCGTGAATTTTTTTATTTGCCAAGGGAATATTTCAGGTTTTGCTATTTTCACTACTAGCGTATTTGATTCATAAATTGTATTAAATGGGCGCTCTATTAGAACTCTAAACTCTTCTTTAGTTTCTAATAATTTTTGTATATCTTCTTTTGTCATATTCTTCTCTGAAATAAGTCATATCTTCTTCCGTTTATTTCTTCGGAACCAATTATCTCATCAGCAAAGCTTAGGTGATGTTCATAAACTCTTTTATTATCTGGAGAACATTTCCAGCGTAATATATCTATCCCAAGTTTTCTCATATCTTTTCTTGAATTTAAAAAAAGCTTTAGATATAATTGAGTTGTTCTATTATTTGGATTTATAAATGTTTTATGGACATAGCCACATCTTAGTTCACCTTCTGTTTTTATAGATATAATAATATATCCAGCTATTTCTTTATTTTCAAAAGCTATCCTACTCAATTCAAATTTGCCTTCTCTTTCTAAGAGGAATTTATCTTTATTCCATAATTCATCTTCATTATCAGAATAAAACTTCTCCGTCTTTAGTAGTTGGTCTATGTTTTCCTGAATAATTTCTTTTGTTAGTTTTTCAATTGCCATTTGGGAATGTTCCTCCACAATTAAATAAGTAGTCTATTGCGGAAAGATTTTTTTGAAATGGTCTATTTTTTATTTGTCGATATATCGGATGATTAAATGTTTGATATTCCAAATTAATTCCTGCCTTTTTTGTGAGCTCTTCATCTAAGTAGTTTCTTCCACCTTCGCCAGAGATGTAAGTATCTGCCCCAACTATCTTACATAAGTCAATTATTTTTTGTGTTGAACGACTTTCTATATTGTTCTTTTCAGCTAGTGAACTTGAAAAAGTTATTTTATTTTTTATACCAAAACATTCTCTTAAGAAGTTTATAATTTTAATATTTAAGTCTAGAAGTCTTTCTTCAGGAGTTTCTAATAGCTCTTTTAATTTTGGAAAATAAGTATTAAAAAATGGAGCTTTTTTATAACTGTTTCTTATTTGTTCTATAAAGTAATCTTGCCACTCCAAACTCTTTATTTTTGCTTTTTTTATTGAAATTCTTCTTATTGGCTCTGGGCTGAAATGGGGAGGTTTGTTTATTGGGACTGTTAGCCAGAAAGGTCCATCTGGAGTTCCAATTCTATTTCGATGATGAAAATCTCTTGGAACGAATTTGGCATCATCGTAATTAACCCAAATGTCTACTTTTGCCATTTTATCAAAAAAGCCCAAATAGGGCATAAAGTTTGGTTGGTGGACTGCCACTTTCATAATAAGATACGGTTGTTTCTCTATAAATATCTTTTGGTTATGTTACCACTAAATAGTTAAGTTTAAATATATAAACTTTGAGTTCTATAGTATGAATATGAGAAAAGGATTAAGAAATAGTCTTACTTTAGGATTACTTGCTTTAGTTGGAGGTGTCGCTGGATGTACTACAACTGGTGAAAGTGATGAGAGAATTTTAGGGCTTATGTTGGGTGTTCAGCAATATAATGAAAATTTGACTCCACAGCAAAGAGCTTCTGCTGGATATACTGGGGAAGTTATTCAGAGATATGGAGTTGCGGAGACGGGGAAAAGTGATGTTACGCAGAATAATTATAATAATGGACAGTCGGTTCAAACTATGAATGATGCTGAAAAAGCAGTAGAAGGGCTTGGTCGTGTTGAGTGGCATTAAATTAATAATTCTAAACTCTAATAAGATTTATAAGTTATAAAATTCTTTGATAGCTATGAAAAGAGGGATGATTAGGAGTATTAGTTTTTTCCATATTTTTATATTATTATTAGTACCTCTTTCAATTTCTTTTGTGATTTCTCAATCTAATTTAGTTATTGCTGAAACCTCTGTTGTTACTATTCCTAATGTTGCACCACCAAGAATAATTACTTCTTCTCAGGGAGGTTTTGTGCAATTGGATAAGCTTCAAGTTGGACAACAAACTTTTAGCGGTGTTTACAAGGTTGAGGGAACACAGTTAGTTCCAGAACAAGCTGGATTAAGTAGAATTGATGTTCCTGGATTAGATAAGGAAATAGCTAGCGGTAGTTTTAGACAAGGAATTTCTCCAGTTTCTCCTAATACAGTTCCAAACTTAAGAGAAGCTGCTTGGGGTATAGATGGTGCTCCTAGAAGTTTCGCCGAAGTTAATAATTTACAGGATTTACAGAAAATTCCTCAATTTAAAGATGCTACTGCTTTTGACAAAACAAATGGAGTGGTTACGATGAAAGATGGAAATACTGTTTCAATTAATTCCGCTACTGGTACTCTTATTAGTGGAGGGACACCATATTCATATAAAATTCCACTAATAGGAACACAAATTTCTAACTTTTTTGTTGGGAATTTAGTTCAGGGAGTTATATGGGCTGCTGCAGCTGCTGGAGTTATACAGCTTGTTGGAAATTTAGCTGGATTAGATAAGAAGACAACTAATGCAGCGACAATTGCTGTCGCTGGGGGGGTTATTGGAGGAAAAGCGATTTAGTGTGACTAAGGAGTAATAACAACATTTAAAAAGCTTTGAAATTCTTATTAAATTATGAAAAATGGATTGGTAAAAAAACTAGGAGCAACGGGAATAATTTCCTTAGCTAGTCTAGTCTCTGGATGTGGAGCAATGATATCTGCAAATGGTGTTATGAGAAATAATCCTTCTATGGTTGAGCTGGGAAGGGGAATTGGACAATTAGAAGCTGCTCAAATGAACAAAAGTGAAGTTAATCAAACAAATAATAATTATGGCGGAAGCGATGGGCAGAATGGACAGAGAGAGTTACCAAGATTGAAGAATATAATTATGACTTGTAATTTTTATAAAGGAGATGTTAATGGCAATGGATATACTGATTTTCAAGATTTAGAAAACTCAAAAGGAATATTTGATTCTGGTGAGCCCATAGAGGTGGTTGCTTTATTTGATTGGTTACAAGGACAAAGACTTGAACTTAGTATTCATAATGAAAATAATGAAGTCGTGCAAAAATATACTGATGATATACGACGTCCTGCTACGCAAGTAAGATTTAATGTAGATAAAGGTTTACCTCCTGGAGTTTATACAATTGAAGCAAATGCTACAATTTATGGAGATTTAAGAAAATATGAATCGAAAAATGGATTTGAAATAGGTGGAGAATTTTTGATAAAAGAGCCATCGGTTACTAGACAATAAATCGTACTAAGAATGTTTATAAATAATATAATTCTATTTATTGTATGCTAAAGAGAAGGGGTAAATTATTTTTAAGAAGTTCTGTCTTATGTGAAATTATATTACTTATTTCAGTAAGTTTTGCTATTAGTTTTATTTTGAATTATTCAAGTGTGATGGCGGGAGAGATTTTTAAAAAAGAGCTATTTTCTACCATATAATTTAAAGCTGACTTGCCTTCGCTACAACAGAGCACTCATTTGGCGACGGCTCGTTACCATATTTATCCTTGCACTTGACATAATAGCTCTGCGTTTCTTTCCATTGTGCAAAATGACTATTAGCAATAGATGGATTACTATAAATCATCTTTATTCCCTCGCCGAATACAAAGTTACAGCTCTGTATTGAATAAGCGCATGAGGCATCCTCATCAGTTACAACTTTCAAAGCATCATCAGTAGCATCGTGGTATACACGAGTGACTTTAGGCGCTGTTCTATCCAAGAATACAGTAAATGCCGTCTGTGATTCAGCAGCATTTCCTCCAGCATCAATACATCTGAAGAAATACTTATAATTCCCAGCAGTTAAATCAAGCTGTTGCGTGCTCTCAAACTTGTTTGTATCAAACATAGCTACATAACTGTCAGATACATTTATAGTAGCAAAATAACATATCGCCTTCCCTTCCTCTGCTCCATCGTCAGTCTTAACTTTCAAAACAACAGGAACAACATCTGCAGTTCCATAAATAGTTTCATTCGGCTCTGTCTTTATAATATTCAATGGCTGGCTTCCCTTCAAAGTCAATTCCTTGCTCTGAACATTTACATTTCTCTCGCTATCTGCCTTATCCGGCTGATCCTTGCATCTAAAGTAAAACTTATTATCTTCTCTGTCTTTAATTCCAGAAAGCTTTCCAGAACATGTAAATGTTTGGGCAGCATTAATCTGAAATGACTCTGTTGCACATTGCATTGTATTTTCCATATCGTCATATGCCTTATTCATCCTGCTCCATTTACATTGTGCTGGCTCATTAACATATAACTCTATTGGAACTTCATTAGCTCCGAACTGCACAGGGCTCTTATCCAATATAGAAAATCCTTCAATTATTGGAGGAGTAGTATCAGGTCCAGCATCAACACAATAATTGAATACAAAAGCATCAACATTAACATTTCCATTTGCATCCTGACATCTAACATATAACGAGAAGCTACCATCATTCTTCAATACCGGAGACACAGATGAATTCACCCCTCCGCCGATAGTATCAGGTCCTGGCAATCTAATCTTCTCCGTATGATTATAAGCAAAATAATTATTCTCCCCAAAGAAATACTGCATATTATCAAAAGTAGCATTCCTATCAAAATCAATCTTGCACTGTGCTGGCTCATTATTTGTAATTCCAAATTCAAGTGGTGTAAAAGCAGGAAGACATCCATTTGGCGTTCCAGACTTAACAATTTTAACTCCTCTGTTAGGAGGTCTTATCGCATTATCAGGAGTATAAGCCATTCCCAACTCAACAGGCTTAAGAGCATCATTCCACGGAGTTATCGTTGGAGATGTCACATCATTCCTATTTACCCAAGTGCATAATTCTTTATCTGTTCCCTTATTTACAAGCTCACATGCCTGTCCAAGAGATTTACATCTATATTCCGAACAAGGTCTAAACGGATCTTTATTACATTCCTCACACTTTGAACCGCCGATAGGAGGTTCCCAAGGCATACAAGTAAATGTAATTGCTTTCTTGGATTCTTTTTTGTATAGGAGAACGAAGATTGCTGCGCCAATACCAATACCAATAGGCAATGCGAATTTAGATAATCCCTGTCCTAAAACTTTTAATTGTAAAATTCTAAATGAAGCAACTCCACCAAATGCAGCAATCGCAGCAGCATTTGTTGTTTTCTCATTTAATCCTAAAAATCCTCCAATTAATTTTACTGCTCCAAATGCGACAGCACCCCAAATCAATCCCGATATTAAATGTCCTGCAACTCCTTGAATTCCAAGTGGCTGTGGTCCGAATATTTTATCTAGAAAGCCACCGGATTCGGTTCCGGTACTTGTTTTTTCAGTTACATCAATTCCAGAACTTTGTATACTGTCTATTTGAGATTGAGTAAGTCCAGAAATTTCTTTTCCATCAGTAGTAATTCCAACTAATTCCTTTTGTCCACCAGCAAGAACATTTGCCTTATAACCACTAAGAACAATACCTTTCGGAGCCCCATTTATAGCTGTTGTGAATGTTGCTGGACTGGAAAAAGAATATTCGGTAGAAGAGACAATAGTACTTTGAGATAGTGTAGCCCCAGATAAACTTCCAGGAGGTATATTTGTAACTGGTGGTGGAGGATTTATAGTTCCCTGTGGAGCCTTAAAACCAGAAGGATTAGTAGCAGTTACAAAATTATCACTCAATAAAAAAGAAAGAGCAAAACTAAAACTAACCAATAATATTATTTGACACAAAGCCAAACTACTTTTAACTAATCTCTCCCTCTTTCTAAACATACGATAAATAGAATTATATTATTTATAAACATTCTTAGTATCACTCAATTATTCTAACTCCATCATAAATACCTGTATGATGACCATTCTCCATTTCTTCTAACATCAACCACTTATGACCATTAAATTCTTCTATATAAGAGCGTGGTTCTAGATTTAGCTGACTTTGAATTCCAATATTCGTTATTTGACTATTATTACTTCTTCCAGCTTCACTTGCCTCAATTTGTCCAATCAAAGCCCCAGAATTAGCTAACCCTTGAGCAGCTCTTGGATCTACAGAGTAGGGAGCAATTCCAGCAATCATTGCTCCGCATCCGCCCATATAACCAAAAGCTCCCAAAGCACTTCCAACTAAAACAACTCTTCCTGCTTTTCTAACTCTTTCCATAAGATTTTTCATGCTTTATTAACGCTTCTGAAGGTTTTTAAACTTTGCTGTTACTAACAAGTTAGAACAAAATAAAACAATTAATTTATAACACAATATAATTATAGTTAATTATGAAAGACTGTATTTTTTGTAAGATAATAGAAAACAAGTCTAAATCTTGGAAAGTATATGAAGACGACCTAGTAGTGGCTTTTTTTGATGTATATCCTTCCGTAGAAGGACATACATTAGTCGTTCCTAAAAAGCATTTTGAAAACATCTATGACATAACGGAAGATTATCTTCAAAGAGTAATAACCGTATGTAAAAAACTAGCCCTTCATTACAAGAAATCCTTAGGAATAAAAGCAATTAATCTAATACATGGAAGTGGAAAAGAAGCACAACAAGACGTATTTCATTTTCATATGCACATAATTCCTAGAAAAGACTCAAAAAGAGACAATTTCAAAATGAGTTATAAACCAGTACATAAGAAGATTTCCAGTGAATTTGATATAATTCTTAAAAAGATTCGTGAGCATCCTGATTTCAAGAATTTAAAACAGAATTAACAAAATCTTCTCTTTCTTTTCCCTGAACGTAATAGATACAAGTATTGCTAGCTTCTGAAAGTTTCATTTGGGAAGCAAAACCTAAGATATTTAATCCAGTCGCCCCACTAGGCAATATTCCTAATAAACGAAAATCTCTCTCAGATAAATAATTCATATCAATTATAGGAGCGCCTTCTAGGTTTAATAATAATATATCCTGACTCTCGAGGGATGATGAAGAAGTAGAAAATATGCCTGGAGTAACATGCCCACCTAAAACTTTGTATAATTTAGATATTTCTTCAAAATAAAGAGATTTAGGAGCCTTAATACTAAATCTTTCAAATTTATTATAACCTAAGACCAATTCCAAAGAAAGACTGCCTTGTGAATATTCAGACTCCTCTCTAGAATAAGGATTTTGAGAAATACTTAGCCCGACAGGTTTAAAACGAAAGTCATAAAGACTTTGAGTAATTGGTTGTCTAAGAGAAACATACGAAACAATTCTTTGAATACTCTCATTATTTAAAGCATCATCCAACCTACTTTTAAATAATGTTCGTCCTATTCCACAAGACCTATGTCTCTTATCCACTACTAAGCTCCCAAAAATACCAATGCCCCTCAATAGTTGAACACCTGCATGGCCTACTACATGAGATCTTTCAAAAGCAGCATAAGAGATGTATAAACCGGACAAAATATCTCTCATTAAAAAGAATGGGCCTCTCTTAACCAAAAAGCATTCTGGAAAAGTTTGAGAGATCAAATCTATAATTTCTGTAGCTTCTCCTAAAGAATGCCCTGCTTTTCTTATAACTTTATTGCTTGACATGGACTAATAATATCAAATCCTATATTTTCCAAAGCATATAGCCATTGAATCCCATTAAATTTATCATTTGATTTTAAATGCATAGGGTGAAAATCTGAGTGGATAAATTCTGTAGAGAAAAACAAAGACCCTCCAGATTTTAAAGAATTATAAATCTTTAATGCATGTTTTTCAGGATTGGTCAAATGCTCAAAGACATCTTCAGCTGAAACAACATCATAGTATTCATTAGGCAAAACAAGCGAATCTATGTCATTGGGAGATTCAATAAATTTAATTTTAGATTCGCTTAAAAATCTAGACTCTCTAAATTTAGCATAATCCATAGTTTTAGAAGGTAAATCTAAAGCGTGAGATTCAGAAGCTCCATTTAATGCAGCAAGTATAGCAGTATCTGCAATACCACACCCATATTCAAGAAATTTTTTATTCCTACACTGAGAAGCGATAGTAATAATTCCAGCTTGCTTCATTTTATCGTTTATGTGCCAATCTTCTAACTCTAAAATATATTCAGCAGTCTGTTCATAAAAATTAATTTCCTTATTCTCTCCAGAAAAATATTTCCATTCGCGAGCTATATTATTATTGGCCATTTTTAACTCATCCAGGACTTCCTTTTCAGTGAGATTAAAGAATTCAGATATTATTTTAATCCTTTTTTGTCCATCAAAGAAACTAGGAGAAGGGCGAACTAAACCAGATAATTCATCTAAATTAAAAAAGCACTTACAAAAATAATCTTTATCACTCACAGAAACCCAAATAACCTCTCCTTTTCTTCGTTGAGTATGATAATAAGTAAAAGAAGAATCTTCTGAGTCTAATTGAGACTTATATATCTTAAGCGATATGACCTTATTCAAATAGTTTCCAAAGTTAAACCTAAGAGGTACAAGATGTTTGTTAAAAGATATTGCTCTTTGTGAAATATCTGTCAATGACAAGCCTCCAGCATAAGGCTGATCCTCATAAAAACAAACCCTAAGATTTTTAGAATTCATTATCTTCAAACCTATCTTTGCCAAAATAATATGATCTATATGACTACCTAAAGATAAAGGAAAAAACAAAACAGAATCTTTATTTTCATTACAAATATTAAGTATTTTTTCATAAATCTCACTAAATAGACTATCTAGTTCAGGATCAGCATTTGAATCAAATATTTTATTTAAAGACTCATACCCTCTTAACAATGGCTCAGGGTAGTCCAAAAAGTTTACTTTAATATTAAAATTATTCATATATTCAATTTCCTCAGCCTTTCGCAAAGAAGTAGTAATATCTCTATCAGCATTTCCCTTATTAATTATAGTGTAATTAGATACACTAAACACCGTATAAATACTTATATCCTTTCCTAAAAGACCATTTTTTATAGAGCCACCTAAAGAAAGATCAACATCATCGCTATGTGGAGAAAAAATTAAGACTTTCATAGGAATTTTTGACGTATTTTAGTTATAATCTCTTCCCTTGAATATCTTAAAGAAGTATTCAATCTATTATATTCTTCAATTTTATTGATTAATTCTAAGACATTAAGGTCAGATAAAAAAGTTAGTAAATTATTTAAAGAAATAACTATATCTGAACAGCCCTCTAGTGTAAGATATTTATTGATTATCTTATTTAAAATAATCTTTCTTTTTTGAATCTCATTGAATAAAGATTCACTAAGAGATATATTTGGTGATTTGTACTTTATAGTATTGGTTATAATCTTACCAACTTCCTCAAATCTTAGAGATTCCTGAGATAATATTTCTTTCTTTCTGGAATTATGTTTAACAATCAATCCAGTAAAATTACTTGTTGTATTAAAATTTTTTCTAATTAAATCAAAAAAAAGCCAGTCTTCATCAAACCAATTAGAAAAGAAAAATTCTCCAAGATATTGATTTGTACAAATAAATGCGCCGCCACTTAATTCTTCTCTTTGAGAAATATTTGAAATATTAGATTCTTTTTCATCTATTAAATCAGTATATCTCAAAATTAGAGAAGAAACTGAGCCACTGAGTTGGGAATACAACTCCTCAATATATGGATTCTCCAAAACATTAAAACCAGACTTATATTTAAGATACAACTCTAGCCACTCCAAACGAGATAAATCGGGACAACCAGAGATATTAATTTTCCCGAATTTCAAATTATACTCAATGAGATCGCCCACACTTTCTATGATTATATCATCATCAAAAAAACATGAAAAAGTAGATTTATCAGAAAAGGCTAAAGAAAAAAACAAACCTACATTTCTTGCACCTCCCAAGTTCCAATAAGACGGACCCAACTTTAGAGGTATATTCAAAGATTCAACAACTTTTTTATCTACCACGACTATCCTATAGTTTGAAGAAAATTTACTTATTAACTTATCAATTATTTTAGATTCGACCTGTGGAGAGTCATTAATCAGAAATACTCTTCCAATAATATCTCCCATTTTAATAAAACTATTAAATAACTCAAAAAGAGATTCAGAAGGATTTCTTGTAGGAATTATTATGTTAATTTTCATTTTAATGATATCCCCAAATCGTTAAATATTTTATGTCTGGAAGTACAATTAGGACATACTCCGCAAGTTCCAGGTCCTCTTCCTTCACAGGACCAAGTTATTTTCAATGGAAGATTTAAAGAAAGACCTAGTTCTACAACCTCTCTCTTAGTTTTATCTAACAATGGCTGAAATATTTGCACATCTTTAAAACTATAGGACTTAACAAGATTATTAAAAGACTCGTAAAAACTATTTCCCGCATCTGAGCAATATGTAAAATCATCCCTATTCTGACCGCCGACTACTCTTTGGAATCCATTATTTCCAGCGAAAACAACAGCCATAGAATAATAAAGCAAATTATTTGGCACAAAGGATCTTATTGGGAGAGATTGACCTAAAAAAGATATGGAAGGATGAAATATCGAATAGTTAATTACATTCTCCCTGTTAGAAATTTCTCGTATGGCTCTTAATTCTGGAATTGGTTGACCTTCATAAGCAAAACTCAAGGTGGAACATTCAAAACCTGCCCCTTTCTCCAAAGCTAAAGCAACATAAGAGTCTATTCCACCAGATAATAAAACTAAAGATTTCTTCATTATTTAAAAATTGAGCAAAAGTATATAAACTTTGCTAATTTGTCATTAGTTAATAGTTACATTAAGGAACATAACATCTAAAACAAGATAAAACAAGCAAATTTTAAATATATCTCAATCATAAGACTCTATGAAAGACATCATTAAGATAGACCTGCCAGGTTTTAAAGCTGAATATAATGTAGAATGGTTTGATAATACCGATTTCTCTAAGCTTGAGAATATAAAACAAGTCTACGGCGTCCTATTTAACAATAAAGGAGAATTATTAATAGTAAACACAGTAGGGAACTGGCAACTTCCTGGAGGAAAACCAGAAAAAATGGAAGAATTAAAAGAAACACTAGTAAGAGAAGTAAAAGAAGAGGCAAGTGTAGAAATTGAAGACATAAAGCCAATAGGGTATCAAGTAATTTCAGAAATAAAAGGAGATGGAAATGGTCCAGAGTTCTGCCAAATTAGATTTGCTGCGAAAATAAAAAAACTTAACAAAATAGACACAGACCCGGCGACTGGGAAGATACCCAAAAGAAAATTCATAAAAAAGTCAGAGTTTTTAGAGTATTGTCCTTGGGGTAAAATTGGACAGCACGTAATAGAAAGAGGTCACAAATTAATGAAGTTTTATTAATTATAAAAATACTAAGATGAACCTCTACCTCCTCCCAGGCAACAGCCCACACAACAAAGAATGGATAAAACAAGTAGAAGAAGCTCTAAAACCATTATTCAAAGAAACAAAAGTACAATTCTACAAGCACTGGGAAACAGGAGAAGAAATAGCTGACTTAGAATACGAATCAAACAAATTAAAGAACGATTTCAAAGAAAACAGCTTAATATTTGCCAAATCGTTAGGAATAGTCATAACACTAAAAACCATAAAAGAACACAAAGTCAAGCCAAAAGCATGTATATTCGCTGGCGCCCCGATAAACTGGTGTAAAAAGAATAATATCCCAATTGAAACCTTGCTAAAAGGACTAAAAACAAAAGCACTATTCATACAAAATAAAAATGATCCCGCCTTCTCCTCCAAAGATCTCAAAGAATTATTAGAAAAAAACAAACTAAAAAACTATAAATTAATTGAACTTGAAGGAAATACTCATGAATACTCTGACTTACCCAAAATAAAGCATCTAATAGAAGAATTCATATAATATTTAATAATCAAACCAATTCCTTACTATTAAAATCAAAAAGTTTCTCTGATATTCTGTGGAAATTTTTGGATGCTCAAGATGCGAAATCTTCTAAGGCATCTTGACATAATAAATATAATCCAACGTTGTACCTCTAAATCTTACTAAAGTTATATGACAATTATGATAATCAAACTTTCTAATCCTTCTAAGACTCAATCCCAGCTTTCTTCCAATTAAACCCTTTATTATATTACCATGAGCAACAATAACTATAACTTTCCCTTTATGCTCATTAAGAATCTTATTAAAAGTCTTCATAGCCGCCTTATACTTAATGAAATGTTTCCAATATTTATGATGATCCTATACTTCTCTCACCTTACTAGGTTATCAGTCATAAGCCCTTTCCCTCTTATCAATATCAGAAATAAAAAGTAAGTTCCTTTCATAAATAACGTTGTATTGAACTCTATAATTGCCAACGCGAACCCTGAATATTTTATCTTTTTTGCCCACAACTCTTTTCACATCAGATGGAAAAGGATCCTTTCCTAATTTTCTTATTCTTTCAATAATTCTTTCAGCAGTTTTCTTTTCTGCCTTTTTGAGAAACTTTTCTGCATCGGAGCTAAATTCAACAGAAAACATCTTAAATCTCCAATTCTTTTTCTAAATCCTCTAAGGATATAGTTTTACCTTCCTTCAACTCTTTCATCGCCCTCTCATACCTTTCTTCTTCTTCAGTTGTCATGATGGTATCTGGATCAAACATATGAGATTTTATAAAATGCACATCTCTCTTTAAAGCAATCAATTCTCCATATAACTTATCCAAATTTATCATTTCAGTCATGTTTTATTTAATTCCAACGACCTTTTATATTTTTCCTTTAGCATTTTCCTCCTCCAATTGGCGGCTCCCAAGGCATACACTGGAATTGAACTATTTTCTTAGATTCTTTTTTGTATAACAAAACAAAGATTGCTACTGCGATTCCAACGCTAAACTTCCTTTTTAAACTTTGCTGTTACTCAAAAGGGGAAACAAAGATACATTTAAATATTTAAGAAAAGAAGAATAATTATGGCTCTAACATCACCAGAAAACATAATGTTGAGATCTATCCAGGTAGCCTCTGAAAACGATCCTTCTAAGCCAGAATTCCCTCCAGAAAATCCAAAATTTCCTGCAACGCCTACATATAAAATAAATGTTCCAGGATTTACAAATATCTGGCTTAAAGATGAAAGCGTAAACCCTATAGGAATTCACAAAGACAGAATGGCGTGGGAAATGGTTGTAACCTACAGAGATTTCTTATTAGCAAAAAAAGAAGGATTGTATAAAGACAAGCTTCCTCAAATGTCTATTATCACTTCTGGTTCAGCAGGATTTGCCATTCAGACAATGTTTCATAAATATAATTTACCAAATCTTAAATGCATTGTTGATATTCATTTAGATGAACATATTGTCCATATATTAGAATCGGTTGGTTGCGAAGTTTATAGAACCGACTTATCAAGAAAACCTTTCCATTGGAAAGAAATCTTAGATATCAGTAATAATCCTAACGGAATTGATATAACTTCAAATACTGCTTTAGACCCAACTGTAAGATTTTATGACTGGATGAGCTATGAAATCCTTAATAGTTCACCAGATTATTGTTTTGTGCCATTCGGAACGGGAAACTTATATGAAAATTTGTTAAATATAAACAAAAAAGAAGTCTTGTCGGGAATTCATGATCCACGTTTTTCAGGAGATGTTAATATATTAAAGCATTGCAATTTTCTAGGCGCCACTATTAACGACCCAAAGAGCAAGGCAGATAAATTATACTCTGCTCACCTGCCTTTTGTCCATTTTGACGAGCAATGGATAAGATTATACAAATTAGAGGGAGCATGTGGTTCAGAATCAAATGTTTATGTAGTGCATGAAAAATATATTGATCTGGCAATGGAAATAGCAAAGCAAAACAATATAGAATGTGAGCCATCTGGAATAGCAGGCTTAGCTTTATTATTACAAATGAAGCATAAAATCCCAAAAGATAAAAAAATATTAATAGTAAACACTGGCAAAACAAAATGGCCAGAAAAAAACTAAGACATTATCTCAATAGCCAATTGGTCAAGCAGATTATTTAATGTCAAACTATAACTTATTATTTCAATTAAAGAAGGATTTTTTATTGTCTTTAGTGCAGACTCAAGTTTATTTGCATATCTTTCTGACTCCTGCAAAGCAAGCATGAGCTCTTTAGATAAAGAACTCTTTGGAAGAGTTATAATTGTTCTATATTTTTTATCCAAGGTTTCTACAATCTCTTTTATCAAAGAACTATCTTTCTTTTCAATAAACAACAATAATTTTCCTATCTGATTAAAATAAAATGAAACTTGCTTTAATGAATTTACCATTATATGTTCTTTGGTTAATTGCCTGTAATCTGTTTTGAAAACTTTCATTAGCTGTGGAGAATCCAAAATGCTGTTAATAATCTTTATAGTAAAAAGATAAACCCTATCATTATATTCATGTTGTGCCGTTAATTCCAAAACATCCTCCTGATGGAACGATTTTGAATAAAATATTCTAATCATATCAAACATGCTTCTTATCCCAACATCCATCTTTTTTAAAAGAGAATATGGAGAAGTTTCAGTATCATAAGAAGAAAAATTCTTCAAAACAATTGTGTCTTTTGTCTGTTCAATTATGTCAAGTCCTATAAAATCCTTTATATTCTGCAAGACTTTGGGAGACATTGAGGAAATATTTTCCCCCTCAATGTTAACAGTAGAATAATTGTGCAAATATGCCTTAAGAAGCTCCCAATAGATAGTTTCTTGGTTATCTTCCCTAACCTTTATAGTATAATAAGTTGTTGGAATGCTCATCTCTTTTTCAGCTTGAATGACTAAATCTCCCTTTTCATTCTCATCAATAGTCACCTCATCTCCCTTATCCAATTTGTTTCTCCTTATCCAACCTACAGGCAAAGCAACTATAAAGCTGGAAACCCCGGACTTTACTAAAGTTCTTTTCTCCATAAGTATATACAATATATACTAGTATAAAAATATATCGGTAAACTATATTTAATACTTTTACTATAGAAACCGATGAATTCAGACGAGATTATCTCGTTTAAATGCAAAATATGTGGCTCTATCATAGAAAAAGGTTTCTGCGGAAAGCATCGAAATCAAACAGGCCATGAAGACTTCGAACAAGTTTATGAGGCATCAAATGAATAACGATGATTATACCATAAAAGAGAGTATTCAGAAAGATTTTAAAGATATTAAGATTTTTAATAGACTTAAATTTATTGAGCAAATATCTAAAAAATATAATATGAATACTAACAAACTCTTTGAGATATTGTTAGATGCAGACATCTCAATTAAAAAACTGACGAAGCCAATAAACGCTTCTGGAAAAACATATTTCGTGACTAGGAAGGGTATTGGTCCGCTCATCACAAAATATGGGAACTTTTACCAAACCGTTTTCGAGGTTGATGATGAATGGAAAAATTATACTGTAATAAGCAAATCTAATCTAGATAAAGAAAACATGTTGCCAAAATTTGATGAAAATAAAGATATTTTTTTGAGAATTGATTCTGGGTGTTCTTCTGGCCAAATTTTTGGTGATTTGACATGCGAATGTAAAGATCAATTGAATTCTGCAATGGAAATTCTTGGAAAAAAAGAACAAGGAGCAATAATCTACATCCAAAATCAGGATGGTAGAGGAAAAGGTATAGAATTTAAGCTGGCAACACTTTATCTACAGAAACAACTTGGAGTCGACACTATAGAATCTTTTACTTTATTAGAAAAAAACAATTCTACAATAAGTTTAGATTCTAGAAGTTATGGTGGTTCAGTAGCGATACTTAAATTTCTTGGAGCTACTAATCGTATTGTTTTAAGTACAAACAATACTCTAAAACTTAATGCTTTAGAATTAAATGATATAAAGGCTAAAATAGAATCTCTATCAATTAATCCTACTAAATATACTTATCACCATTTAAAGGCAAAAGAAAAATCTTTAGGTCATAATTTTAACAGGCGGGAAGAATGAGAGATTGTCTTAAACAGCTTAATAATTTAGGAAATGCAGTTTGTGTTGGTCTTGATCCAGATTTAACTAAGACTCCTAGCGAATTTGACATATTAAATCAAGAAGAATCAATATTAGAGTTTTTAGAGCAAATAGTTGCTGTAACCTCGGAATATGCCGCCGCATTTAAAATACAGAAAGCTTTTTTAGATCTTTATGCTGGACCAAGTTTATTGGAAAGATTAATAGAAAGAATTCATAAGATCTCAAACAAACCAGTTATAGTAGACTGTAAAATAGGAGATATAGATAATACTATGAATGCTTATTTAAAAAATATATTCGACAGAGCAAACGCTGACGCGATAATTATAAATCCTTATATGGGTGGAGATGTTATAAACTCTACAAAAAGATATAGCGATCGTGGAATATTTGTTCTCGTAAAAACTAGTAATCCTAGTGCAGGAATGATACAGAACCTAATGATTCTACCTAGAAATAATAACGACACTGTAAAACCACTCTGGAAGTATTTATTATCTGAACTTATATGCCGTTTCAATGATTATAGAAACATTATGCCTGTTTTATCTTATGATTCCAATCTTAGAGATATTAGAAGACTATTGCCGGAAGATATGTCTCTTCTTTACGCTGGTGTTGGAATTCAGGGTGGAAATTTAGATGGAATAGAATATCTTTTTAATAGTAAAAAGGGAGGAGTTATTGTTAATTCTTCTAGGCATATTTTGTATCCTTATTTGAGAAGTGATAAAAATTGGAGAGATAAGGTTCTACTTACAACGAGAGATTTACATGAAGAAATAGTAAAGATAAGAAACAATGACAGAAAATAAAAATATTGTATTGTTTTTGGGGTGTTCGGGTGTTGGTAAATCTTCTTTAATTCGAGCATTGTGTACTCAATTCTACGAGGTTTACGAGTATGTGAAGCCTTATACAACAAGAGATATTAGAATGGGAGAAAATGATAAATCACACATAAGTAGAGAGGTTTTTTTATCTCTTGTAAAAAAAAGAGTAATAATATGCCCTAATGATATAGACTCTAATCTATATGGCCCTTCAAAAAGAAATATAGAAGACATTATAGAAAAAGGGTTAGTTCCTGTACTGGATTGGCCAGTTGATAAAATTAATCAATTAAGAAGAGAATTGGAATCTTTTTCTTTAATAAACATTTATATTTTACCACCCAATCGTGAGATACTTAAGGAAAGATTAGAAAAAGATAAGAGAGATACTAGAAATGAAAGGTATAGAACGGCGCTCATTGAATTAGATATGATAAAAGAGAAAGCTTATGACGATCAGATAGATATCTTTTTCATCAATGAGGGAGAGTTGATAGAAAATGCACTCAAAATTCATTCAATGATACCAAAGATTAATATACATAAAGATGGGAATAGAAGAAATGGCTGATACAGATGAAGAAATAAATAAAGGAATTAAATTGAAAAAAGATAGATATAGAAACATACGTGGTGGTGAAGCCCATTTATTAGATATATTTTGTGTAAAATGCAACAATTTATTAATGAAATATCAAAAAGATGGCAGGGGTAATCTTATCAGGTGTTATCTTAATAGAGTAATGTTTCCGCCAAATCTTGAAAACTTGCAATATAATTTCTCCCTACAAAATGTAAAAGATCTACCTAATTTAGAGTGCAGTCAATGCAAAACTGTTATTGGAACTAAAATGGTATATGATGACGGCAGGCCAGCTTTTAGACTTATAAGAGGATCTTATTATAAGAGGATCTTATTATAAGAGGATGGTTTTTTAATCATGAAAATAGTCAACAAAAAATTGTGAATTGATTCGATAACAAGATTAAATATAATATTTTTCTAAGAAAAATCCTAATAATATATAAGGGAAATACTTAACGGTAAAAAATAACATCAAACCAATTCCTTGCTATTGAAATAATGAATATAGTCCAGCGTTGTTCCCCTAAATCTTACTAAAGTTATATGGCAATTATGATAATCAAATTTTCCAATCTGTGAAAAGCTAAGTCCCAGTTTTCTTCCAATTAAACCCTTTATTATGTCAAGATGCTTGTCGAGGATTTTGCATCTTGAGCATCCAAAAGTCTTATACACAAACGAAAAGACTTTTTGATATTACCATGAGCAACAATGACTATAACTTTTCCTTTATGCTCATTAAGAATCTTATTAAAAGTCTTCATAGCTCCTCTATACTTAATAAAATGTTTCCAAAACTTATAATGGTAATACTTCTTCCTCCAAAGAATCTTATTAAATTCAGACAAAGAATCATAAACTATCGGCTTTTTACTCACAGATTTAGCTATCTCCTTCGCAGTCTCAAAAGCTCTATTCATACTGCTAGAATACATTACATCTATCTCTCCCTTAATCTTAGTAAACTTCTTAGCAACTTCCTTTGCCTGCTTCTTGCCTAAAGAGCTTAATCCAAGATTTCCTGCCTCCAAATTCATATCTTCCTTAGAAGAGATTCTTTCTCCATGTCTGACAAAGTATACAAAGGTCTTGCCTTCTTGATATTTATTAGGATTTTTTAGAACCATAAATAAAGAAAAGTCTCTCTATTTTTAGACTTTTGCCTTTCGCCCATTGAAATAATAAACTAAAATAAACTACTTCAAATCAAACTCTTTATTATAAATTCTTGACTCTCCGTTAGAATTCTGTATAACAGCACTTCCATCTGAAAAATTCCTAATAGGAATTTTTATACAAGCGAGGAGATGATTAGAAGATATTTGAGTTAAGATAATAGTAAGGTTTAAATGAATATTTAGGACAAGGAATATTTTATCAAAGCAAGGTTCTGCCCTTTTATAGCAGAAAGGTTTAAATTTAGTTTTTTCTTTAGATAGGGATGAAAAGAGGGTTGATAATAGGATTGTTTTTTATTATGCTAATTAGTTCTGTAAGTGCGTATACTATTTCACAGGCAAATTTGCAATCTGGGCTTGACAGCATTTCTATATCTTCTGCAAGCAATGCTTATTCTTATGAAGTTAATTTTACAATTTCTGGAGGGAGTGTCAGTAATGTTGCTTTTGATGGTTTTTTATCTGTTGATGGAGCAACAACAAGCACAGGATATACAACAAAGGGAAGTAATTTATATGTTTATGAGTCTAGATTAGTTAGTCCTCCTACTGGAATAACAAACAGCACGAGATTATTTAATGTTTCATATTCAGGGACTTTGACTTTAACAGGGGCGGTTGTTGTGAATACTGCGGGAACAGCGGAGCATGTTTCTTATTTGAGTTCTAGCACGACTTCTTCAAGCAGTACTTCTTCTGGTGGTTCAAGTAGTTCTGGGAGCGGAGCTTCCATTGCGAAAACGAATGTGAGTGGCGTCAGCATAAGAATAGTTCCTGATATATATACTGCTACTTCGGTTTATGGTGTAGGGAGTACGGATGAAATTACGATTGTTAATGATGGAGACAAGGCAGAAACCTTGGAAATCAGTGTTGACGGTGGTGTGGCTGATTTTATAACTTTTACTAATGGTATAAATATTGATGCTCATAGTGAGAAGAAGCTAAAATTGATTATTAACGGTTTAAGAGGAGGGATTGTTACAGGAAGGATGATATTTTCTGTCAGCAGGCAGAAGGTTGCTGAAATGCCCATTGTTTTGAATGTAAGGTCTGAAAACTTTTTATTTGACTCTGCAATATCTGTGCTGGAGAAGTTTAGATCTTTGAAGGCGGGACAGCCATTGAAGGCGCAGATAACTCTTTTGCAGGTAGGAAAGCCGGAAAAAGTTGATGTTACTGCAAATTATGAGATACAGGATTTTTCAGGCAATAAATTTGCCGAGGAGAGCGAGACATTTTTTGTTCTTAATGAAAAGAGCTTTGCGAAAGATTTTGCTACTAATGGGCTTCCTCCTGGAAAATATATTGTCGGTATGGAAATACTTTATCCTGGGGCTTTTGCGACTTCCAGCTCGCAGTTTGAGATTGTGGAGGGCGGGTTGTTTAGCCCTACAATTTTGATTATTTCCGGTTTTGTTGTGATTGTTTTAATTATCATTATCTTCTTTTTTGTTTGGGAGAGAAGAAGAAAAAAGAGATTATATTCACATATCAGAAGGCGTAGATGATTTTTAAAATAATGGTATTAGTGATGCTGTTGGCAATAAAATGTTAATTGCGATATCTTTGATTTGGACTGCTTATAAAAGTTTATTATAAAAAAGGAGTAAATAGTAATATTTATAATACATTTTTCCTTTAAATAGGAATGAAAAAGGGGTTTGTAATCTTAGTTTTATCTTTGGCAGTTCTGCTTGTTTTGTATAATGTTTCTGCTGCTTCTTTTGAGACTAATAATGTTTTGCTTAAAGTCTCCCTGCAGAAGGGAGCTGAAACGACCAGAGTAATAAGTGTTTCAAGCGATACTGGCGGTGAATTTAAGATTGATACTCATGATTTGCGGGGTGTAAAAGTAAGCAATATTGATTTTGTTTTGGGTGCTAGTGAGAAAGGGCAGGTGGATGTAACTTTTGATTCTAAATCTTTGGAGCCAGGAGTGTATGTGGGAACTATTACTATAACTGGCGGAAAGGATATTTCAAATATTCCAGTAATTTTTGAAGTTGAATCTGCTTCTGTTTTTTTTGACGTGAATGTTGATATACCTCCACAATATAATGAAGTTGAGCCTGGGGGAAAACTTATTGCGCAGGTAAAGATTTTTGATTTGACATCTGGAGGAACTAGCGATGGACTGGGAGCTACGAATGTGGATATGGAATATTATCTTTATGGCCTTGATGGACAAACATTAAGTTCTGAAACTGAAAGTGTTGTTGTGAATAAGCAAGTGAGCACGACAAAACCATTAACACTGCCTTCCGATATGAAAGAGGGAGATTATGTTTTTGTTGCAGTTGTTAATTATAAAGGTTCTGTCGGTGTTTCTACCCAGTTGTTTGCGGTTGCTAAAAAAAGATTCAGCTTGTTTGATTTTGGAGGTGGAGGAGTAAATTATGGATTTATATCTATTTTGGGAGCGTTTCTTTTTGTTTTTGTTGTTATAATATTTTTATTTGTATATATGATAAGAGACAGGGATAAAATGCTTATTGAACTTAAAAAATATAATATTAGTGAATTAAGAAGTCAGAAGAATTTCCTTTTAGCCCAGGAAAAAATATTGACGGGAAGAAAAGGGGTTAGTAAAAAAGAGGTAAGAGTAGAAATAAAGCAGAAAGTTGTCAGTCTGAAGAAAAAGCAGGCGCAAAGATGGAAGGAGTTTAAGAAGCTGAAAAAGGCGGGAAACAGGACGGAGATGATGAGAAAACTTAATAGCTGGAAGAGGGAAGGGTATAATACTGTTGGTATAGAGTCAAAACTTAAAGGTCTTAGTGTTTCAGATATGAAATCTATTATTGGAAAGTGGAAGAGAGAAGGATATAATATTAGTAAAAAACCGAAGGTCATTACGCATAGGCATCGCGAGTTGGATGGGAAGAAAGTTGGAAGGAGCCAATCCCCCATGAGGCATCGTGAGGCATGGAAAAATAAACCGAAGAGTATAAAAAGATGAAAATGTTTTTCAATACAGAGAGGTTTATATGGCATCAAAAGAGCAAGTAAAGAAAGAGTTTAATGAGTTTGCTTCTAGAATTGAGAAGCTTGAGAGGTTTAAGAGAGAGCTTAATTCTTTAGATACAACCGGTTTTGAGCAGGAAGTTAAATTAATAAGGGCTAAATTGAAAGATGTAAGTGCGGTTCCTGAAATACAGAGAGAGCTTGAGCAGTTAAAAAACAAGGTTGAGAGAAGGAAAGAGGGAAGGAGCAAATTTGCTGTTGTGGGCAGGCAGATAAAGGAAAGAGAGACTGATAATTTAAAGAGAAAAATAAATGAGCTGGAGAATCTTGTTCAGAAAAAGAGGGCTGTTTCGGTGAAGAAACAGCTTAGTGGGCAGGATATAAAGTATGTCAGAGATATTCCGAAGCTTGAGGGTGAATTGAGGAAACTTAATGAGATTATGGGAAGGCATTTAAGTATTTCAAAGGTAAAAATTGATTCTGGCGTGGGGGTTATAGTTGATTCAAGATTTGATGATTTTGTTAATGGAATAAAGGCGGAATTGAGCAGGAAGCTGAGGGAGAAGCAAGGAACTATGAATGAATCTTTAAAACAGAATCTTGAGGAACAGAGGAAAAATTTTGCAGAGAGGTACAATATGATTGTAAAGGAATTTCATGAAAAATATAATCAGAGAGTTAGTTCAGAATTAAAGAATGAAGTTAAAAGAAGATTTGATATTATTTTAAGAGAGAGGCTGATTGACGAGAGAAAAAGGTTAGTTGATTCTTTGCTAAGGCAGAATGAGAAGAAGCTTGCAAATGAGAAGATGAAAATAAGCAATTATCTTCATTCTACTTATTCACAAAAAGAAAAAGAGCTGGCTGAAATGATAAAGAAAGAGGAAGCGGAAATGAAGAAGAAAGTTGGGGCTATTGCGGAGAGAGAAAGAGGTGTTATTAGGAGAGCTAGTGAGCATCAGAGAATGGCTGATAAAGCGAAAGGAAGATTTGAGGAAATGAAGAAAAAAGAGGAAAAGGAATATCGGGAGAAGAAAAGAAAAGAGACAGAGAAGATTGAGAATGAGAAAAAGGAACATTTGAAGATATTTGAAGATATAAGGAACAGAGCAAGGAAGAAATTAGAGGAAGAGAAAAGGGAGCAGCTTAGAGTCTTTGAATTTGAGAAGAGGGAGTTATTGAATAAAGAGGTGGCGCAAAGAAATGCCAATATAAAGAGGCTTGAAGAACAGCACAAAGAGCTTTCTAACAGGATAAAAAAACTTAATGAGAGCAAGGAAGCGGGAAGAGAAACATTAAAGCATAAAATTCTAAAGTTGGTTGCCCGAGAAAAGTATGACAAAGATTATATTGACAGAATGAAAATGGGGCTTTCTGATGAAAGGGAAAGGCAGAAGAGAGAATTGAAAGAAAGAGAAAGGCAGTTTGATAAGGATTTTGGAAAGAAGAAGGAGCATTACGAAAAGAGTTTGGTAGAGAGAAGAAATAATTATGAGAAGAGTTTTGACAGCAGAAAAAAAGAACTTGAGAAACAGCTTGATGCTATAAAGAAGGAAAAGCTTGGGAGAATTCTTGAGATGGAGTATAAGCTTAAGGCGAGAAGAGAGGAGCTTAGGAAGAAGGAGATGGAAATGAATTATCTTATTGAAGAGAATAAGAAAAAAATAGAGGCCGAGAGGGTGGTAGTCAGAAGAGAGCTTGATGGGGTGAGGAAAGTAGAGAATGATAGAGTTGAAGGGATAAAGAAGGCTGAAAGAGCAGAGCTTGAGAGAAGGACAAAGAAGATGAAAATTGATATGCAGGCGGAGCTTTTGAGAAGGGCTGGAGAGCTTTCAAATCAGAAGGATGTGGAGTTCAGGCAGAGGATGAATGAAAGAGAAAAGGAATTGAGGAACGATATGCAGAGAGAGTTTGAGGATAAGCTTCAGGATTCCTTGAGGAAGAAGGAAGATGAATTGGCAAAGAAGAGAGCTGAAATTGAAAGGCATATTATGGAGCAGGCGAAGAAGTTGTTTGCTTGATAATAGCTGATATTATTTATTGATGTGAATCAGAGTTTATCATGAGTTTATTTGATTATTTTTATTGTCTTTAATACTATTTAATAAAATTATTAATTGATGATAAAACCCGTAGATTATGATAATATCTTTCACATTGATTGTTTTTGAACAATAATTTGGTTGCTTTGATAAAATATATTATTTTTTATCTATATGTTTATAAATAAAGATTGTTGATTAATAATTTAATGGACAGGTTAAGAAATTTAGTTGAATCACAACAGTTTTCCAGAGAGCTTTTGGATCAACTTTTTATAACTGCTGATGATATGAGGAAGAATCCTGGAAAATATTCTGATTTTATGAAAGGGAAGATAATGGTCGTTTTTTTCTATGAGGAGAGTAGTAGAACAAGGGGAAGTTTTCAGTCTGCTATGCTTCGTTTGGGAGGAAATGTAATCGCGACTGATGATGCTAGATTTTCTTCTGTTGCCAAGGGAGAAAGTTTTGAGAGCACTATCATGACTATTTCTGAACAAGGTGATCTTCTTGTTTTGAGACATAATGAAGTTGGCTCTTCTGATTTAGCAGCTAAGCTTACTGATAAACCGGTAATAAATGCAGGCGATGGTAGAGGTCAGCACCCGACGCAGGCGCTTTTGGATGTTTATACTATACAGAGGGAGCTGGGTTCTGTGGATGGAAAGAGGATTGCAATTGTGGGCGACTTAGCAAATGGTAGAACGGTAAGGTCTTTAGCTTACTTATCTTCTAGATATAAGGACATGCATCTAACTTTTGTAGCTCCTCCAAGATTGAGGATAGGCAACGATATAAAAGCGCATTTAGTTAAAAATAATGTTCCTTTTGTTGAAGATACAGATTTGAATAAAGTTTTGCCAGATGCCGATGTTATTTATATGACGAGGATACAGAAAGAAAGAATGTCTGCAGAAGATTATAATGATTCTAAAGGGTTATATGGTATTGATGAGAGGAATCTCCATTTGGTAAGACCAGATGCAAGAGTAATGCATCCCCTTCCATATGTTGAAGAGATAAAACTTCCTCTTACAACTGAAATGAAAGATCCGAGAATTGCTTATTTTAGACAGGCTCATAACGGAACTTTTGCAAGAATGGCTTTATTGCATCATTTATTCAGCTAGAAATAATTTATTAACTATCTTTGTTTTACTTATTGATGAAGGTGTATTTGGGAAAAAAGAGTATTGAGATTCCTGTTAGAAAGCTTGGGTATTTTGGGAAGGGGACTGGATTGATGTTTAGAAATAAAGAGACTCGAAATTTGTTATTTGATTTTAACACCGATGGCAAAAGAGCTATACATTCTTATTTTGTTTTCTTTAACTTTCTTGCTATTTGGTTTGACGAGAGAAATAATTTAGTTGAGTTCAAAATTGTTAAACCTTTTACTTTAAGCATAGTTCCTTCAAAGAATTATAGGAAGCTGGTAGAAGTTCCAGTTAATTCTAAAAATAGGAAAATAATTGACTTCTTCGTCGGAAAAGGAAATATTTAAATAGCCGTCGGAATTAAGACAGATGTAAGTTAATTTATCAAAAGGAGGTACAAATGGGAAAAGTTATATTGAAGCATGCAATCAAGAGGAAGCCTGGACATCTATACTATGTTGATGGGGCTGGAAGCGTCTGCGAGGCAGTAATGGCTAGAGGCGGAAGAAAGAAAAAGAGAAGATAATTCTTCTTTGATTTGGGTTTTTTATTTTTTTTAATTAAGATTTTTATTATATCGTTAGTATTTTAAACTGATTTTTTCTTGATAATTAATGATAGTTGGAATAGAATGTACTGCGCATACATTTGGTGTTGGAATTGTTGAAAAGGGAAAGATATTGGCGAATGTTAGGGATATGTATAAGACGGAATCTGGAGGAATTGTTCCTATGGAATCTGCAAAACACCATCGTGAAGTTGCAGATAGATTGTGGAAAGAGGCGTTTGAGAAAGCTGGAGTTAGCGAGGGAGAGATTGATGCAATTGCATTATCAAATGCTCCAGGGCTCGCTCCTTGTTTAGTTGCAGGGCTTGAATTTGCGAAGAGGAAAGCTGGAGAGTTAGGAGTTGATTTGGTTCCTGTAAATCATTGCATTGCACATTTGGAAATTGGACAGTCACTTGGGGCTAAAGATCCTGTTTTACTTTATGCTTCTGGTGCGAATACACAGATAATTGCATATGCTTCTGGGAGATACAGAGTTTTTGGAGAAACTTTAGATGTCGGAGTTGGAAATTTTATTGATAAGTTTGCGCGTCATTGTGGTTTGGGATTTCCTGGGGGACCGCGAATAGAGAAAGAAGCAATTGGAGGAAAATACAATGAACTTCCTTATTCAATAAAAGGAATGGATGTTTCTTTTTCTGGATTGTTAACAAAGATGCAACAGCTTTATGATAAGGGGGAGAAGTTACAAGATTTAGCTTTTTCATTACAGGAAACTGCTTTTGCAATGTTAGTTGAAGCAGCGGAGAGAGCGATGGCTCATACTGGAAAAAAAGAATTAGTTTTGGGGGGAGGAGTTGGATGCAATAAAAGATTACAGGAGATGTGTTCTATTATGTGTGAGGAAAGAGGAGCGAAATTCTTTTGCCCTGCAAATGAGTTTTTAGTTGATAATGCTGGGATGATTGCTTTTACTGGAGAGATTATGTTTAATGCAGGAATAAAAGAGAAAGTCGATAAGGTTGATATTAAGCCGAGAGAAAGGACGGATGATGTTGATGTTAAATGGAAATAATGCTAAGATTATTTATTGAGTGAATAGTTAATGAATAAACCAGAATAGTATTAATGTATATTTTTTAATAAAGAGAGATGATTATTTTAAAGAATGGATTAATCTTTTAAGCTATTAGTAATTTATTTGTAGGAAATAATAGTGGCGATTTAGAATTTTAATAAATATCGTCTAGCTATTTGGTTGGCGAAAGATATATAAATAGTTTTTTGTTAGTATATATGACTCAAATTTATTTGGGTTGTTATAATGAAAAGAGTAAGAGGAAGGGGTTTTATTTTTTATGGGCTGGTTGGTCTAGTTGCTATTGTGCTAGTTTTTAGTATATTTTCTTATGGTGTTCTGGCTGCTGATGCAGGTGCTGCACAAAGTGTTTCTGCAGGCATGACTCCAAATAATATTTTTTATGGGTTTAAGTTATGGGGCGAATCCAGAGCAGTTAATAGTGCTGGAACACCTGAAGAAAAAATTGCTCTTGAGGCTCAATATCTGAAAGTTAGGTATGCCGAGATGCGCCAGTTGGTTGAAAATGGAGATGTGGACGCGAAAATCGCGGCAGAAGGAGCAGGAAAAATATATTCTAATATAGGATCTTACGCTGCACAAATAGTGGATGAAAAAAATGTAGATGTTGCTCAAATTCAGTCTGCAGATGGTTCATTTCATAAATTATCTAGTATTGAAGTGGAATTATTACAGATAGATAATAGTTTTAATGATATAAAAACATTAGCCTTGGAGAAGGCGGCGTCTGGGGAAATTTCAAAGGATGCTGCAGATAGTATAATCCTTCCTGCTGAATTGGGAAAAGCTGATTTTGGGAGCAGTATTTCTAATGAGAAGAATGGAATTGTTAATCACCTTTCAGAAAGTATGCCCAGTATGCAGGCGGAAGCAATTGTTGCCAAGGCAGAGGAGAGTTCTGGTGCTGAGAATGGATATAAAGAAAATGTTAATCAGAAAGATATAGAAGGATTGAGAGATAAAATTGACGAATTAAATCAGAAAGCGAAAGTGCTTGAAGAAAAAGGCGATAGTGAAGGATCTGCCGCAGTGAAAACTCTTTCTGCTCATGCCGAACTTGATTTGCAGAAGTCTGAATATTCAATTGAGAATGGAATTTATGGAAAGGCTTATGGGCAATTAACAAGTGCTGAATATTTAATATTAAATGCAGAAAAGAAAATTACTGATGGAACGATTGATGCAAATTATGTTAAGGGTACCATCGGAGCGCCTGTTGATGCTATTAATAGTGAGATTGCAGGTGAAGGTAAAAGGAGCGGAGAAGTAATAAAGTCTTATGAGGATGAGTCTTTGAGGAAGGATTTTGAAAGCAAGTATCCAGAATATAAAAGTTATTACAACGAAGAGTATAATAGGGCGAAGAAATCTCAAGAGTTAGTTGATAATTTGAGAGGCAATGGGATCGTTGATAAGTGGTTTAATGAGCTTAAAGCAGAAGGTTTGTCTGATGAGCAAGCAGCTGCCAAGTTAAGCGAGAAGTTTGCTGGGGAGTTTGAGAATGTTTATGGAAAAGAATATGTTCCTCCTGGTTTTGTTAAGCCAGTTGAGGGGAGTGGAGTAGAGAAAGGTGGTGAAGTGAAGCCGGAAGTGATTCCTATAGGAAGAATTCAGGTAAATAAAGATCCTGAAACAGGTGAAAAAAGAATTGTTGGATGGAATGTTGATGGAGCTCTTCATGAAAATGTTGCGTGGGGCGGTGGGTTTGTAAGGGGAGTTGAATATAACGATCCTGCGACGGGAAATAAGTATACTTTTGATGGAGGAATTTATAGGTATACTACGCCTGCAGGATCTACATATGAGGAATCTTATCCTTCTTTAGGAAAGGAAGGGAAGGCTTTTGATCCAACGAATGATTTTCAGAAAGGAGATGAGGTTTATAAATATGAATATAGGAATTCCGACGGAAATATTGTAGAATATAGTTATTCTGCGACGGGGTATGAGGCAGGTGTGAAAGGAATTTCTGCTGAATCGGCAGCTGGAGGAGCAACTGGTGCAAGTGGTACTGCAGGGAGTGATGTAGCAAAGGGAGCAGATGAGAAAGTTTCTTATCCTACTGGTACTTATGTTGTTGAGGGCGGAGGAAGGATTGAGGAAAGCCCTACTGGTTTTGTTCATGTTGATAAAGGCGGTCTTTTGTCAGAATGGGATTATGATCCTAATTATAAGACATATATTAATCCTGAAACAGGAAAAGTTTTTGCTCCTGATGTGTCTTATCATGAAGAAGCAATAAATTATGATTCTGTTGATAAAGAATATAAATATAGTGGGCCTGAGGGAGAATGGAAATATAAGGAAGATGGAAAGTGGGAATCTCCAACTGGGGAAGTAAAAAAATCTTATGTGCCTGCTCCTGTTGGATATGAAGATAAAAAAGAATACATTACTCCTTCTGGGGAAAATTGGAAATATGATGGTGGCAGTTCAACTTGGAATAAATTTGATTCTGCTGGAGCCAAAGTAGAAAGTTATGTTCCTCCTCCAAATCACTATGCTTCTTATGATGGGAAAGAAGGTAAATATGTTGATTATAAAGGAAATACTTATTCTAGTGAGCAGTGGAAGGCAGGAGCCAGCAAGGTAGATCCTTCTGGAAAGGCATGGAATTATAATTCTGCTACTGGGACATGGGATTCATCAGATGGAGCGAAATATGATCCTAAAACTGGAGTTTCTGGGGAGGGCGGTAAAGGAGGAGTTGATTATGGAAAATCTCTTGATCCATCTGGAAAAGAAGTTAGAAGTTACAATTACAATTATGGATACAATGTTTATAATCCAGATGGGAGTCTTAGTTATTATTCATCTGCTGGTGTGACAACTAATGCTGGGTCAAATGTCGGAGGTCAGCAAAGTTATGTTGATGGTAGCGGAAGGACGTGGGCGAAGAGTGGTGATGGAACTTGGACTTCTTCTGATTCTCGCGCGGCAGTTGGAACAACCACAACTTATAATGGCGAAAAGTATACGGTAGATGCTAATAAAGGATGGATTAATTCCAAGGGAGAAGCTGTGCCGCCTCCTCCCGGACAACAAAGTTCCGTCGGTGGAGGAAATTATAATACTTATACTGGTGGGCCCGGTTATAGTGCATCGCCTCATGAGGGTGCTTATTCTCCATCTGGAAGTGGAACTGGAGTAGGAGGGCATATTTATGTCGACGGAAAATGGAAAGAAGCTGATCTTAATAATCCTACCGATAAGGCAATAGTAGATGCAGCACAACAAGCTGGAAATGTTTGGGGGGGCGGTTCGTCTTATGGTGGAACTTACGGATCCGGATATTCTAGTGGAGGAGCATCTGTTGGAACGACTGCGACATATAACGGAAAAACTTATACTGTAGATGCTAATAAAGGGTGGGTGGATGATAAAGGTAATCCTGTGCCGCCTCCTCAGGGACAGCCAAGCTCTGCCGTCGGTGGAAGTTACTCTGGGGGAGGATATAATTCTCCTGGCTGTACTGGTGGCGGTTGTGGTGCTGGTTATGGAAATCCGGGATATACAGGGAGCGGTTCATATAATGGTGGGTCTGGTCCAGTCTCAGGAAGTGGATCTTATGGAAGTAGTGGCTATTCAGGTTCTGGTTCTTACAGTGGGAGTTCTTACTCAGGAAGTGGCTATTCAGGATCGGGAAGTTATAGTGGCGGGTCTTATTCCGGAGGATCTGGAGGAAGTTATTCCGGAGGAGGTTCTTCTGGTAGCGAAGGTTCTGGAGGAGGTTCATATAGTGGTGGTTCAAGTGGTGGAAGTGGAGGAGGCTCTTCGGGAGGATCTTCAGGAGGAGGAAGCTCCGGCGGTGGGGATTCTGGAGGAGGATCATATGGAGGGGGAGGTTATGTTGTAAAAGAATTTGAAGCCAGTGGATATGGCTTTGGAAGTGCAGTTGGATATATGTTTAAAAGGATTTTTTAATTAAAAAAATCTTTATGAGATGGTTTCATAATTTATAGTTAAATAAAATCTAAAGCTGTAAAATCATATTTAATTTTTAGCAATGACATTTTCTATAAAATAAATAATTGAGCTATTTCTAATTCTAAAATTTAATATTCATTTTTAATCTTCATAATACTATATTTTTTATAGATGAAATGAATATCAAAAAGTCTTTTCGTTTCTGTGTGAGACTCATCAAGAACTCTCTGAAGATTTTAGTTCTTGAATGTCATCAAGAGAAGTATTCTCTTGAGATTTGGATGCTCAAGATTGCATTCTACATCAGTAATCTTGACATAAAATAAATAATTGCTGAAGTTATTTGTTGGAAGAAATAGTTAATAAAAAATAATATCACAATTAATAAATTGGATATGTTGTTGATATATGCAGTAATTATCTTAATATTTTTTGTTTGTTAATGATCTGGCCATTTTTTAAATTAGTGATAAGAAAGGTTTAAATAGGTAAATCTGGACTAAATAATAATTAAACCGATGAAGTGTTCGAACGGAGGTCATAATGGACTTCTATAACATAGTTGAAAAAGCAAGAAAGACAGGAAAAATTGACAAAGGCGTGAACGAAGTCACAAAGGCAGTTGAACTTGGCTCTGCAAAGCTTGTTGTTTATGCGACTGACGTTTCTCCGAAGGAGATTGTAATTCATTTGCCTATGATATGCAAAGAGAAGGGGATACCTTGTCATGAAGTTGATTCTAAACAAAAATTAGGAGTTGCTGCTGGAATTGGTGTCAGCGCAGCTGCTGTTGCTGTTATTAGGGAAGGCGATTCAGAGAAGGAAATTGCCGGTTTGAAGCATAAGAAATAATAATATTTACGAGAAAATGAAGCAGATAAATAGCTTAAGTTGTAATAGAAGAGGATTGTTAATAGGTAGAACCAGAGAGAGTTATGATAATTATTTTATTTTTTTAACTAATAATGTTATATATTTAGGAGGTTCTAAAATATAAAAATGGCGAAAGAGCAAAAAATTAATGACAAGTCAACACAGAAGGAAGGGAGTACAATGGGTAGTTTGACTTCAGGACAGGCTGTAAATGCTTTGGTTGAGCAGTTTATTGGAAGAACAGGAGCAAGAGGAGAAGTTACACAGGTTAAAGTTAAGATTCTTAGTGGAAGAAATCAGGGAAGAGGAATGAGAAGAAATGTTAAAGGACCAGTTAGAGTTGGAGATTTATTGACATTAAGAGAAACAGAAATTGAAGCCAGAAGAATTAAGAGCGGCGGAAGGAGATCAGTATAATGAGTTGCAGAACTGCTGTTAGACAAGAAACTATTTTTGATGATTCTTTTAGAAGTGCTCTTGGTGATGTATTAAATAGTGGTTTGTTGGGTGAAGGAATAGATATTTCTAGATTTTTATTTTTGACTTTGGATAAGTATCATGGAGCTATTGCGTTGGGTCAAGATATAGGAGTAGTTATGTTTAGTGATTCTCCAACACATGGAAATGCTAATGAGCAACTTGGAAGGTATTTGGGAGAACATAGTCAGGAGTTTTCTAATATAAATTATGTTATTAGACGGGAAGCTGGGAGATCTTATTGTGCATGGGGGAGTGTTCCATGACAAAATGTAATTTTTGTGGAAGAGAAGATAGTCCGCATAAGGGATTGCATTTAATTAAGAATGATGGAAAAGTTGCATTCTTTTGCTCTTCAAAATGCAGGAAGAATGCAATGAATCTTGGAAGAGATAACAGAAAGATGAGGTGGGCTGAAGCATTTCATATTACAAGGCAAAAAGCAAGGGATAAATTGGCTGTTAAAGGATAATTAATATATATAAAAATTTGCTGTAATCTTTATATACTATATATTTTTAAAAATATTATGGTAGATAGTGATTTTCAAGTCTCTCAAGATAAAAGAGGCCCATTTCTTAGAGATAATATTTTAGCTCATTTACCAAGTCATGCTAGGGATGCTGCAAATCAGAGAGCTGTTAGAATTGTTGATAATTATGTTGGACAGGATTTGAATGCTTTATCTGTTCTTGCTTATGCTGCAGAAAAGGGTAGGTTTGATGAATTTGCAGCCAGATTAGAAGGTCATTTCCATAATAGTTTGCAGTATGTACATCCTAGGGCTAGGAGATTGCCAGATATTCCAGGAGCAGTTCGAGCAGAAATGTTTTTTGTTGGTTGTTACAAGGATTTAGGTGTGAAGCCGGTTGACTGATAATTAATTTGCATATGCAAATATTTAAATAAATAGGTATGTCTTTTATAGTATGCAAAACAGATTAAGTATGAGCGTTACATTACATGAGGAAGAATTGGAAGGAAAAAAGGTTTTCATAGCTGATTGCGTTGAGTTAGGTGTTTCTGACTTTGGAGATACTTTAGATGAAGCTCTTGATAATCTTAAAAATGGTGTTAATTTATTGTTAGAAGAAGCTCCTGAAAAAAGAGAATTGTTAATAAGAGAAGAACCCCTTTTGGTTACTCGAGTAACTCTCTAAAGTTTACACCTGCTTGTTTTTCGATTGCTTTTAGTGTGCCTATTGGAATAGTTTTATGATGCAACGGTATAACAGTCATTTTACCATTATTTCTCATTATAAGATGAGTTCCGGTTTGTCTTTTAATTTTAAATCCTTGATTTTCAAGAATTTTTATCACCTCTGATGCTTTTATGTTCTTTAATTTCATCTTATTTATTAAGAGATATATTAAATAAATATTGTGTTTTTGATATTATTTATTAAAATTACTGAAAATATAAAATATATTTAAAATATATTTTATCGTCGGTAAAGTGGCATTTTAGTGCAGAAAGGTTTATAAAGCGAGTTTGATTTTTGGGAAAGTAAAAGAGGGTATACAAAAATAAGATTTTCTAAAAATGGCAACTAAAGACAAGGAAGAAGGGAGCAGGGCGTATTCAGCAAGTAATATTAAGGTACTGGAAGGTTTGGAAGGGGTAAGACTCCGCCCTGCTATGTATATAGGAAGCACTGGGAAATCTGGATTGCATCATTTAGTTTATGAAGTTGTTGACAACGCTGTGGACGAGGCAATGGCTGGATATTGTGATACTATAGAGGTCAGTTTAAACAAAGATGGAAGCGTTACAGTTAATGATAATGGAAGAGGGATCCCAGTTGAACAGCATTCTGTTTACAAGAGGCCGGCTGTTGAAATAGTTGTTACAAAACTGCATGCTGGGGGAAAGTTTGACAAGGGAAGCTATGCTATTTCCGGCGGTCTGCACGGAGTTGGAATTTCTGTTGTGGCTGCCTTGTCTATTAAAATGATAGTAACTATAAAAAAAGGAGGAAAAATTCATAGGCAGGAATATAAAATTGGGAAGCCCGTTTATGATTTAAAAGAAATTGGAAAAGTTGAGGGGAAAGATACTGGGACCGAGGTTACATTTTATCCTGATGAAAGTATTTTTTCAGCTACAAAGTTTGATTTTTCTGTTTTGGAAACTAGGTTCAGAGAGATTGCTTTTTTGAATAAAGGTGTTAAAATAATTTTAAAAGATGAAGTTAGTGGAAAAAAGGAGACATTTCATTACGAAGGCGGTTTGTTGGAATTTGTTAAATGGGTTAACAAGACAAAAGAGGAACTACATGCCAAGCCGGTTTATTTTATAAAGGAAGATTCTAAGGTTGTTGTTGAGTGTGCAGTTCAGTATAATGCTGGATATCAGGAGAATGTTTTGAGTTTTGTAAATACTATCAATACTGTTGAAGGGGGAACGCATGAAGTTGGATTTAAAACAGCTTTGACAAGGGCAATTAATGATTATTCTAATAAAAATAAGATGAATAAAGACGGGAATTTAACGGGAGATGATGTTCGTGAGGGATTAACAGCAATTATCTCTGTTAAAGTTCCAGAACCGCAGTTTGAAGGGCAGACAAAAACAAAATTAGGGAATTCAGAGATAAAAGGAATTGTTGAGAGTGTTGCTTATTCAGCTTTATCAGAATTTTTTGAGGAAAATCCTGCAGTTGCAAAGAGAATTGTTACGAAAGCATTGGAAGCGCAGTCGGCAAGGAATGCTGCAAAAAAAGCAAAGGAGTTAGTCAGGAGAAAGAGCGCTTTTGGGGGAGGGGGTTTGCCTGGTAAATTAGCCGACTGTTCCAAGAGAAAGGCGGAGGAGACGGAAATATTTATTGTGGAGGGAGATTCTGCTGGAGGTTGTTTTGATGGAGACACAGAAGTTGCACTGGCAAATGGAAGAAATATTTCATTTAAGCAGCTAGTTGAAGAAGATAAGAATGGAAAAGATAATTATTGTTATACTATAAAAGAAAATGGAAGTGTTGGGATTGGAAAAATATCAAACCCAAGATTAACTAAGAAAAATGCTGAAGTTATTAAAGTTATTTTAGATAATGGAGAAGAAATTATTTGCACTCCAGAACATAGATTTATGTTAAAAAATAGAGAATATAAAGAGGCACAGTATTTAACAAATTCAGACTCTTTAATGCCTCTTTATGAAAAAGAAATTGGAATTGCTCCAATTAATAATCATAAGATAATCGGGATTGAAAAAATTAATGAAAGAATAAATGTTTATGATATTGAAGTTTCACATACACATAATTTTGCCCTTGCATCAGGTATTTTTGTTCACAATAGTGCTAAGCAGGCGAGAAATAGAGAAACACAGGCAATACTTCCTTTGAAAGGAAAAATATTGAATGTTGAGAAGGCAAATCCTGTGAAAGTTTTGAGCAACGAGGAGATTTCCAATTTAGTAACTGCTACTGGAGTTGGAATTGGAGAGCAGTTTGATGCTACGAAGTTAAGATACTCAAAGGTAATTATAATGACGGATGCGGATGTTGATGGAGCGCATATAAGGACTTTGCTATTAACTTTTTTCTTTAGGTTTATGCATAAATTAATTGAGAATGGAAATGTCTATATCGCTGTTTCTCCGCTTTATAGAGTGAGAAAGAAGAAAGTGCATTATGTTTATTCTGATGAAGAATTGAAAAAAGTTATAAAAGAATTAGGGCAGAATGTTGATGTGCAGAGATTTAAAGGTCTTGGGGAGATGAATCCGGAGCAGTTGTGGGAGACAACTATGGATCCAAAGAACAGACTGCTGAAAAAAGTTACGATTGAAGATGCTGTTAAAGCAGATGAAGTATTTTCAAGACTAATGGGGGATGATGTTGAGGCAAGAAGACAGTTTATTGCAGAGAGAGCGCAGGAGGCGGAGATAGATGTTTAGCCCTGTCGCATTTATCATAAGAAAAAATCCCCCTTTAGCGGTAATTGAAAGAGTTTGGGGTACAGAGACATGGATTGTTAATGATACTATTCATAGTTATTGTGGAAGAATGCTTAAGGTTAATAAAGGATTAATGTGCAGTTCACATTACCATAGAGAAAAACAAGAAACACTTTATTTGTTTGATGGATTGGTCCATATTGAAGCTGATGATGTGAAAGAAGTTTTATATCCTGGGGAGAGCATTACTATTCCTTCTAATAGGTGGCATAGATTTTTTGGTTTGAGAGATAGTATGATGTTCGATTCTTCTAATTTATATAACCAGGATGATATAGTGAGACGAAGTGAAAGTGGAACTTTTGATTTGGATGAATTATTAAGACAAGTTGGATTAATAGGAGGTGTAAATGAAAGATTCGAGAGATAGACATGAAATAAAGGAAAGAGTAAAAAAATGGATGGGAGCTAGTTCTGTTTATAAGCAGAGAGATGCACTTGACATGACAATATTGGAAACTTTCTTTTATATTTACCATAATTTAGACAAGGGTGCTGATATTCATGAAATTGGAAATGAATTGGGGGTTTTTCCGATTCCTTAGGAGAAGAAGATGCATGTATATTTAAATTTAAGATTGCATATGCCGAGACAAGAATTTGTAGCTGGGCAAAAGCTAAAATTTATGCCTTCACAAGTTTATGGGATGAATTCTCAGGCAGCTATTGGTTTAAAAGATAGAAAAATAAACTTTGGAAGAGTTGTCAGTGTTAATGAAAATAATATTCCTATATCTTTGTATTTAGTTACCAAAGTTTCACCAAGACATTACAATTCTCTTTTAAAACATAAGTTGATTACCGAGAGAGTTATTTATGCAGGAGGAGCAATATGGTGAATGAAATAGGAGTTTATTTAAATTTGGGAATTCTTAGCTGTAATTTAAAAGAGGGCTCTTTTCAAATTGGGAGAAATTTAATTATACACCCCTCTATGATTTGCGGAATTAAAGAGAGCAGGAAAAATTATTTTAGAAGCCAGATGATAGATTTTGGAAATATAGTTAAGATTAATGCAGGTAATATTTTTTGTGATTATTACACTACAGTTGTTTCAAGAGGAGATTATGAGTTTCTTCTTGAAAAAGAATTAGTTAGCGAGAATGTATTAGCTTCTGGAGGTATTTTGTAATATGATAGAAGATGAAGATAAAATAGAAGAGGAGATGGAAGAGGATGAGGGAAAGAGAAGGGATAAGAATACTATTGAGAAAGGGATAATTGGGGCTGAAATTGTTGAGGAGATGGAGAAGGCGTATATTGACTATGCGATGTCAGTTATAACGCAGAGAGCTTTGCCTTCCGTTGAAGATGGTTTGAAGCCTGTGCAGAGAAGAATTTTATATGCGATGCATTCTATTGGGCTGGATCCTTCAAAACCAACTAAAAAATCTGCAGCAGTTGTTGGAGAAGTATTAGGAAAGTATCATCCTCATGGGGACACAGCAGTTTATGATGCTATGGTAAGAATGGCGCAGGACTTTTCTTTGAGGTATCCGCTGGTTTATGGACAGGGAAATTTTGGATCAATGGATGGGGATTCTCCTGCAGCAATGAGATATTGTGTTACAGGCGATAATTTAGTTGTGACTGGAAATGGGCTTGTTAGAATTGATAAATTATCTGATAAAGAAAAATTAAGTATTGAAGTTATGTCTAAAGATAAAAAAATTAATTTTGCTTCAAAATGGTTTGATTCTGGGAAACATGAGACTATAAAGATTATAACTGATAAGGGATTTTCATTAACTGGAACAAGGAATCATCCTCTATTGACTTTGACAACAGATAAATTCGGAAGGCCTGCTATGATGTGGAAACTTTTAGAAAATATAAAAGAGGGAGATGTAGCAGTTCTTGACAGATTAAGTGATAATTTCTGGCCTAAGGAAGAAATTAAGTTGCATACGTATCATCCATTAATTAAAAATGGTCATCAGCATAAAAAAATTCTGCCGGAAAGGTTGAATAAAGAATTATCATTTATATTAGGATCTTTTATTTCTGAAGGCTTTATTTCACAACATAAGATTGAATTTTGCAATACAGATATCGTTTGGATAGATGAATTTGAGAAAAGTTGGAGCAAAATATTTCCAGACAGCAAACTTCATAAATTTGAGAAGATGCCTAGTTCTTATGGAAGGAAAAATTATTATCGGCTTGAATGCCATAGCAGGCATACTTTAGAATTTTTGAGAAATATTGGACTCGATTCAGTAAAATCTTCTGACAAGCAAATTCCTGAGTTGATTTTACAATCTCCAGAGCAGATTGTTAAACAATTTTTGAGAGCTTATTTTGAGGGTGATGGAAGCATCAGCCATGCTCAAAAAATGACTGAACTTAGTTGCTGTTCAAAAAGTGAAAAGATTATTAACATATTACAAATTTTATTATTAAGGTTTGGCATAGACTCTGCTAAGAGATTTGATAAATATAAGGATATATGGAAGCTTTATTTAAGAGGAAATAGAAATCTACTTAGATTTTATAAAGAAGTTGGATTTATTTCTGCTAGGAAAAATAAAAAATTAGAATTAATAATCTTAGCTTCTAAAAAGGAGAGTACTATTAAGGATTATGTGCCGTTTATCTCAGATTTTATAAGAGGATTATCAAAAGACGAATTTATTGTCAAAAATAATTTTGATAGGTATCCTAATATGCAAAAAAACTATCAAAATGTCTGCCAAATATTATTGCAGAAAACAGGGATCAATTATTCTTCTATTTTTGAATACTTTTTAACACATAATTATTTATTTGACAGAATAGTTAATGTTGAAAATGCTGGAAATCAGCAAGTATATTCTATTAAGGTAGATAGCGAATGTCATTCTTTTATTTCTAATGGTTTTCTTAGTCATAATACAGAGGCAAAGTTAAGCAAGATTTCTGGAGAATTATTGCAGGATATTGATAAGGAAACTGTGAAGATGAGTCCTAACTTTGATAATTCTACTGAAGAGCCAGAGACGCTTCCTGCTAAACTTCCCAATTTATTATTGAATGGAGCAACAGGGATTGCGGTTGGAATGGCTACTAATATTCCTCCACATAATTTAACGGAGTTATGCGATGCGATAATAAGCTATGTTAACAAACCAGAGATAACTATTGAACAACTTTCAGAAATTGTGACTGGACCTGATTTTCCAACCGGAGGCATGATAACAAGCCAAGGGATAAAAGAGCTTTACTCAACAGGAAAAGGAAAGATAGTGATAAGGGCGAAGACAAAGATGGAGGAGAAAGGCGGAAAAACATTTATTATTATAACTGAAACTCCTTATATGGTAAATAAGGCGGATTTAGTTAAAGAAATTGCTAAATTAGCTACTGAGAAAAAGCTGCCTGATGTTTCCGATTTGAGAGATGAGAGTACAAAATCCATTAATGGTGTGAGAATTGTTATTGAGCTGAAGAAGGGAGCCGATCCCAAATATACTTTGAATAAATTATATAAATTGACGAGATTGCAGGAAAATTTTGATGCTAACTTATTGGCTCTTGTTGGGAAACAGCCAAGAGTTTTGAATTTGAAACAGATTCTTGAAGAATATGTAAAGTATAGAGTTAAAATAGTTACCAACAGAAGCAAGTTTGAATTGAAGAGAGCTGAAGACAGATTGGAAATTGTTCTTGGATTGCTGATAGCTTTGAAGGATATAGATAGAATTGTAGAATTTATCAAGAAGAGCAAGGATGTCCAGGAAGCATTTGAAGGTCTTATGAAGAAATTTGGATTAACAGAGAGACAGACAAAAGCAGTTTTAGAAATGAGATTACAGCAGTTGACTAAACTGGAAGATGGAAAATTGAGGGAGGAAGAAAAGAAATTAAATGATATAATAAAAGAATTGAAAAGGATTCTTGGAAGTGAACATGAGGTACTGGGTATTATTAAAAAAGAAATCTCTGAAATAAAGAAGAATTATGGTGATGAGAGGAGAACAAAGGTAATTAGAAAGATAGATGAGATTTCTGAAGAGGATATGGTTGAGAAGAAGGATGTTGTTGTAATGATAACCAACTCCGGATATTTGAAGAGAGTTGATGTGAAGTCATATAGGGAGCAGAGGAGAGGAGGGAGTGGAGTTTCCGGAGGAGAATTAAAAGATGAAGATTTTGTGACTAAGATGCTGACTTGCTCTACACATGATTATTTATTGTTCTTTACTTCTAGAGGAAGAGTATATTGGCTTAAATCACATGAAGTTCCATCAGGGGAGAGACAGAGCAAGGGGAGAGCAATTGCAAATGTTCTTAATTTGAGAGATGAGACAGTTGCAAATGTAATGGCTTTGGATAATTTTGAATCAGGTTATTTGATATTTGCGACTAAGTTAGGGCAAGTAAAGAAATTGCCTTTGAAAGATGTTTCTAAACCCAGAAGCACGGGAGTTAGAATAATGAATCTTCCTGTTGATGGGAGTGATGTAATAATTAATGTAAGAAGAGTTGAAGATGGGCAGGAAGTTTTAATGATAACAAAGAAAGGGCAGGCAATAAGATTTAATTCAAATGATGTAAGAGCTATGGGGCGCGGGTCTTACGGTGTTAGAGGAATTGATTTGGGGCGCGAGGATGAAGTTGTTTCTATAGAATCACTTCCTAAAGATGGGAAGACTACAATACTTACTGTGACAACAAAAGGATTTGGAAAACGTTCCGATTTAGAGGAATATAGGAAGACAGCTCGTGCTGGAAAGGGAGTTATTAATCTTAAGACGGGAGATAAAGTTGGAGATGTTATTTCTTCTCTTTCTGTTGATGATAAGGATTCTGTTATTGCTACGACGGCTAAAGGAATGACTCTTCGTGCGACGATGAAAGATTTGAGAGTAATGGGGCGTGCGACTCAGGGTGTTCATGTTATTAAATTGAAAGAAGGAGATAAAGTTGTGGATGTTGTTAAAGTTCCAAGAGAGGATAAGATTTTAGCCGGAGTTGAAGTGCAACAGGGATTGGATTGATAATAGCCGATTTTATTTGTTTAATTGATAGTTAAAATTATTAAACCAGAGATTATTATAAATGATATTAAATATTTTTATTGATAATTAAATTTTCTTTTTTGATATTCTTTTATTGTTCTTTTCTTCCTTTTTTCCATTCTTCACCTTCAGTGTCTTCTTCTAAACTTTTCCAGCTTTCTTCTACAGCCTCTTCTAATTCCTGTGATTCTACATAATTAATTATTTTTTGTCTTTGCTTTCTTAAATTTTTTCTCTGCGTTTTATATTCTTTAAAAAATCCCATTCTAAATAGTTGTGTTAATGGAAGCACTATCATTAGTGAAGTTATATCTTTGGAATATGCGGAAAAACCTAATGCAGTCAAATCTAAAATGTTTGGTATAGTTCTATCAATCATGTTTTTTCTTTTTTGTTTTTCTATATAATCAATACCTTCTTTGATGATTGTTTCTTCACCATATTCTCTGTAAAATAAACTTTGCCTGTTTAATTCATTGCGAGTTTCGGTTCCTAAGAAGTATTCTCCAAGAAGTTTAGTTAGTTTCATATTGTGTCAAGATGCTTTAGAAGATTGCGCATCTTGAGCATCCGAAAGTCTCCACACAGAAACGAGAGAGACTTTCTGATAATTAGAATACTTCAATATAAAAAATTAATTACCAGCTTCCGCATCCGCCGTAGCAGTATCCGTTGTTAAAATTGTATCCTGACAATCCTGTTCCGTAAGGATAATATCCGTATGTTGTTTCAGGCTGATAATAATAGAATTCAGGAGTGTATCTTGGAGCATATACCATTACTGGCTGGTATGTTGCTCTTTCTGTTTTCTTGTAAATTGTTGTTTTTGCATACCCATTGTATGTGTAATCGTAGAAAGTTGTTCTATCATAGTTTGTTGATTTTGAGACTGAAGGTCCCCATGCATATCCTTCTGAATATGTTTTTGAATATGAATTTGAAGTGTAGTAAGGATTGTTATAAGGCATTGCATTATATTGCATTGCTGATGTTAAGCTTGATATAACTAAAATTGCAAAGATTATTAATGCTCCAAATAAAATATTTTTTGTCTTAAACATGTTTTTTCTACACTTTTAGCTTATTTAAATATTTTTATGGATTTTTTATCTTGAGGAGTAGTGAATTATTGAGAGAATTGTTTTTCTTTTCTTTTTCTTCCAAATAGTGAAATACTTGTTGCAGTTAATACAACGAGAGAAGCAGGCTCTGGAATATCATTAATTCTAAAGTTATCATAATCTATATGTGCTCTTCCATTGTGTCCTGTAAAAGAGCCGATATATAATGTATAATTTGCATTCGGTATTGATAATGAGAGCTGATTAGTAACTATTGCTCCAGATGAGAATAGTTCTTCTATGGTAAATTTATTTTCTAAAAATGAGAGTTTTATATGAGTTGTTCCTAATTCATCTCTTGGTTGCGGACCATTGTTAAATCCAACCATCCCCATAGCTTCTCGGTTATATCCTCCTCCAAACAATAAATTAACATTTCCATAGTGTCCTTCTTTTGATATTATATTAACATCATAACTAATATTTTCTCCTGCAACAAATTGATGTTTTGGAACTAAATATGTTCTTCTGTCTCCTATGCTATTCTGTTGTGTGTGGAAAACTCCATTTGTAACATATCCTTCATCCATTAGTGGCTGTCCTTCTGTATCTTGTTTTACTTCCCACTTGTTTGTATCTAATACTGGACTAGAAAAGTCATCATAGAGAACAGCTTTTGCTTGTGAGGCAGGCATAGCTAATGCTGTTAATAGTGCAAGTTTCTCAAGGGTTTTTCTCATTTTTATAGGGGCTAGAAATGGTATTTAAAGGTTTGTTATCTCTCAATTGCAGACTTGCTCTGTTTTATATTTTGTAACTGGACGATATGCTGTTACTTGTCTTTCTCTTTGAACATCTTTGTATTTTGTTTCAGTTTTTGTACCTGGTGTTACAGAATAAGTAGGGGCTACATCTTCTCCTAAATCTACATCAGCTACACATTTGAATCTTGTAATTTCTCCAGATTGAACAAATAATGTTTGAGAGTCATACAATGTCCTATCTATTGTTCTAAAATTACAATTTACTGTAAATGTTCCTCCAATTGTATCTAAGTTGCTTATATCCACATAATAGCATTCTTTGTAGTTACCAAAGTCTGAACATGTTTCAGGAGGTACTTGTTTATCGCTATACTTTAAGTTAACTTCTTCTTGATATGGAACAGTTTCTGTATAATATTCTGTTTTTAGATATTCTTCTTGTTCTTCATAAGCTATTTGTTCATCATGGCAATTACTACCTTTAATGGCTCCAGAAATGCTGTCAGCAACAGTATACCCTGTTCCATTTGAATGTTTACTAATAAAAAATATTATTCCTATGGTGACAATCGTAAGCACAATTAGGAATATTGAAAAACTCTTAGATTTCTTCTTTTCTTTTTCCATTAGCAATTACTAACCTCTTTTGTACATTGACAGCTATCGCATGCCCCTAAACCTAAATAGCTATTATGAAGACATGCACAGTTTGATATCTTATCACATGACTTAACTGTAGATGTGTATGTTTCTGTATGTGTTCCACAGGCAACTTTTCTTACTTCGCTGTTTGAGAGAAAATAAATCAAAGAAAGTCCTGCTAAAATAAATATAATTATAATAATTATCCAAGTTCCAGATAAAGCTTTCTTGTTCATCTTACAACAATATTGTGGAATACTCATTAATAAACCTTTCTATAATATTGTGGAATGAAGAGGACTTACATAGTAATTCTAAAATATATTTTAGAAGCGCTTAATGATGGAAAAGAACATTCTTATGGGGACTTGGAAAGAAGGGTTAATACTAACTGGAAAACTATTAGGAATAACATAGAGATTCTTGAATTATTTGGTGCTGTAATAGTTAAAGATACTAAGGTTAAGATTAATTCTTTAGGGATGAGAATATTAAGTGATATAAAAAATAGATAGCTTATATTGGATTATGTGAAAAAATAAAAAAGGCTGACAGGGCGATAATGCTTCAGCCTCAACAATTTTCCTCCACGGGTTTATAATCGAAGCTATTCCAAATATTTAAACTTTTTCATTTCAATTCAGCATCAATTATACTCTTGAAAGATGAGAAGGGCTGGGCGCCCTCAATTAATCTTCCGTTAATTATGAATGTTGGTGTTCCTGAAACTTTTTGTGAAAGACCCATTGCATAGTCTTCATCTAATTGGGCATTGTAATAGTTGTTTTTGCTTAAGTCGGCATCTAGTTTATTCATATCTGCGCCTAGTGATTTTGCCAAGTCTTTCATCTTTGTTAGTGATGCAACATCATTTTGATTTGCGAATGCTTTATCATGAAATTTCCAGAATAGATTTTGTTCATTGAGTGCTAAGGCAACTTGGTGCGCTGATTTTCCTGTTCCGTGTCCAGGAAAATATTTGAAAACTAATTTTACTTTGCCTGAATTAACATATTCTTTTATTATATTTGGAACTGCTGGCTCCCAGCTTGGATTTTTCTGAAGGAATTGTTGTGCTACCTCTGGATTATATCCTGCTGCGGCGCTGCAATAAGGGCATGAGAAATCTGAAAATTCATATATTGTTAGTGGAGCGTTTTGGTCTCCTAAAGCAGGAGAGTTTCCTATCTCTAATGGAATGTTCTGATGGTTTGTTGTTTGTCCATTTGGAAGTTTGTCTAATAGTCCAAAGCCGTTTGTTATTAGTCCTATAACGATTATTGCTATAACTGCTCCTGTGATGTATAGATATTTATTTGACTTTTGAAAATCTATTTGTTCTTTAGCCATTAGTAGATTAGATGGATAATGGTTTTAAAGTTTTCTGATTGCTGTTAGCATAGATTTATAATATATTTGTTGATAGATTTTTATGCCAAATCCAACAATAGAGAAAATAACTGATGGAATAGGGCTAAAAAATACCCTTGTTGTAAATGAAAGAGATGGGCTTATTTATCTTTCAACTAAATATGGTTCTTATTACGGCGATATTGATATTAGAGAAAGAGAGGCTTTTTTGATTAATACGCGATGGTGGGGAGATGCTAGTTTTAAAGCTCCTTCTCCACCCGAAATTAAAATTACAGATGAGCATGTTCTACATGTTTTTTACCACAAGATGGTTGTTGGAAGCAAAATAGAAATATGCAGGAACTATTCATTACTTAATGTTTAATAAACGAAGCTTTTAAAAACTATTTTTACAGACATAATTTGTGCCTCAGTAGTATAGTGGTTAGTACATCGCCCTGTCGTGAGACCTTCCCTTAGAGGATGGAGCAAGCTCATAGAACGGCGAGGACCCGGGTTCGATTCCCGGTTGGGGCGTTTTTATTTAGTAAATTTAAATTATTCAATTTTTTCACAAAGCTTATAAGGAGAAATGTTTATCAAGGAAAGTGACTAATAAAATAATATCTATGTCTATAGTTGCTTTTTTAATAGTTGCATTATTGGCGCTTTCTTCTTTTGTAGTTGCTGGTCATTCTGAACAAGGCGAGGGTTCGTTAACATCGAGGGATCGTATTGAGCAAACGGAACAAAAAGTACTTGGTAACGAGAGCTACCAGAAACTTGAAATTGTGCATACTACTGTTGAGAAATATCCTATTATATTCGGAATTTTTTTCATGGTTTTGATTTTTTTAGCCATTTTTATGACTAGACATTTTTTGAAGAGGAGATATAATAAAAAATAGGATATAAAAGATAGTTTCGGTTGGGGCGTTTTATTTTTTATGCAGGGATCTGAATAAGACTTTTTTTGAACGGGATATCATGTATATTATCAGACAGCCCATAACTCCTCCTGATATCCATGCTCCCCAGTTAAGTATTCCTGTAAAAGTATTAAATCTGAGAAATTCTACTGCTATGAAAAGTGCTAAGCAGGGAAGTATTGTCCAGAGCCAAGCGTTGATTTTATTAAATTTCAAATCAAATTTCCATGTATCTCTTAAGATGATTGAAGAACCAAAGTAAGAGTTAAACATGGTTAGTCCTCCGAGAATAATAAATATTTTGCTTAAACCAAGAGTTGCGACTTCTGGTACATCTGCTCCTTTGTATCCTAAAACTATGAATGTAAATAATGTATAAAGAATGAATACTATTATGTGTGATATGATTATTGATTTTGTCATTGTTTTTTCATCTGATCCAACTATTTCTTTTAGTAGGGGAATAGTAGAAAAAGCTAAAAATGCAAATAATATCACTCCTGTAGGAGCAAAAATATTTTCTGGGGACCATGTGCTTAAATTGCCCATATTAATTTGCCAGCCGTATATTGCTGTAATTAATAGAATTATAAATATTACAAGGATAAATCCGATGGATTCTTCTTCTTCCAGAGCTTTCAGACCATAGTAAGTTAATGCTGAAAGAATTATCCATGTGAGAATTCCGAAATAAAATTCATAATTTAAGTTATTAAAAACCAAATAGCTTAGGGACTGCCCTTCTCCAACCATATAAGCCAAGATTGTGCTGTACATTCCAACTGCAAATGCTGAGAACATAATCCATTTTCCTATTTTACCAGTATACATTTCAGCGTAGCCAGTAAATTGATGGATTCCTTTTGTTCTTACTACTAATTTTCCAAAATATATCATTATGAATAAAAGGACAGATACTATGACAATCATTTCAATCAGCGATATTAAAAATCCAGATTTTTGTGCAACAAAAGGAATTCCAAGAAATCCTGCTCCAACCATTGTTCCAACCAGTGTAGCAGTGGAGAAAAATAATTTTCTTGACATGAGTTATATTATTTTTTTAGGTATTTAGTTTTATGTCAAGATGCTTTAGAAGATTTCGCATCTTGAGCATCCTAAAGTCTCCATGCAAAACGAGAGAGACTTTTTGATGTGGAAATACATAGCTATATAACTACTCTAAATACGTATATTTATGGAATTGACACAGAAAGACATTAAATTTCTTACAATTATGAATGAGACAAGATTATCTGATGGAAAAATGTTTGGAAGATATTCTGATGAGGTTAAAGGAGTATTTGATTTTTCTGATGGTGAGTTGGGAGCTTCTGTAAAGAAACTTGTAAAGATGGGGATGCTGAGTGTTATGGAAATCAGCTCAAATGAAAAAATTTATTTTTATACAGATAAGGTTTCTAAAGAGAAATTAGATAGGAATTTGAGAGAGATAAGGCATTGATTTTTATATAATTGATAGTGTTAAAGACAATAGCTAAAGTTATATGTAGAAAATATGATAATTAATAATATGTGATTGATAGATATTACCTGCAATAATTTTTCATAACTATATTAAAGGTTATAAAGGATGGACTTTATAATTATAAATGGACTTATCATATGTCAAATCTGTTCTTGATAAAGAATTTGAAATTGATAAAGTGAAAGATGACTGGAGTTTTATGTTTGACAGATTATTTGTTAAGAAGTCAGTTGCTGAATTTAGGATTGGGGGGCGGAACACTGGGCTGATGATATCTAATTCTAACGAGGTGAATAAAATATATACTGCTTTTTCTCCTAGTAGATTTGTTCTTGAGGAGATACAGATGCGAGGGATTGCTAATGTTCTTCTTGTTGTAAAACATCCTTTTGACTGGGATGGAAGAAGAAATGGAAAAGGATTTATTCCATTTACCGAGAGAGATTATCAAATTATGGAAAGCATAGGAATTTCAATATATTCTTTGCATACTCCTATGGACAGAGATAGAAATGATTTGGTTGTTTCTACTGCTTATGCTTTTGCTAAAGTAATTAAATTAAAAGTTGAGGAAGAGTTTGCATTTCATGATAGTAATCCTGATTTTCCTCTTGGTGTTATTGGAAAAGTAGGAGAGGGAAAATTAAGCGCTTTTGTAAAACGCCTTAATTCTATTTTAAATTATAAAGTTAAGGTAAGAAAAGTTGATGAGAAGGTTGGAAGAGCTGCGATAGTTACTGGAGGAGGTTTTATTCCTAAAATTATGGAGCAGGCGAGAGATAGAGGAGTGAATACTTATATTACTGGAATAATTACTCCAAATGCTTCTGAATGGAGCAAGAAGAATTATGCGAAGAATCTTTCGGAAGCGAATAAGGTAGGAATTAATGTTATTGGGTGCTCTCATTATTTAACGGAGAAGTGGGCGATGCAGTATTCTCTGCCTTATTTTTCAGGGATTTGCAAGGCAGAGTTTATTGAGGATAAAGAAGCTTTGAATTTGTTGGAGTGATATTTATTCTTATCTTTGTTCTTTGATGAACATAAGATTTATATTTAAATGAGATTAATTTTATTTATGCAAATTAAGAAGATTAATAAACTATCTTTGAAGAAAGAGATACCCGAAACGGCTCTTATGTCTGAGAAATCTTTGGCTAAGGCTTGGCTGTCTAAAGAGGATGAAGAGGCGTTCGCTTATCTTCAGCATAAATGAAATTTACTTTACACGATAGTTTGGTACTTAATAAAATAGGATATATTAAAGATGAGTCTATGAGAAAAGAAGTTGAAATAAAATTAAGAGAAGATGTGCTTTTGTTAAAAAATCATTTGGCTGGAAGTTTTGTGAATCCTTTAGGGGGGAGGATAGGTTACTTAAGGAAATATGTTCTCCTGTACCTAAATCTGGTTTGGGACATGGAGAGTATTTCAATTATGGGATAGTAATTCCGGATGATGGAGATCCTTATATTGAATTTAGGGCTTTTGGTGATGGTGATGAGTTTGAGCATGGTCATATTTCTCCAAATGGACTTGAGAAGTTTATTGAAAGGAATGAAATAAGGAGTAAGCAAGGTTTCATTAGAAGTCCAGAATATGAGTAATGGTTTTTAGGGAATGTTTATAATCTTCTTTGATTATTTGTGTTAATGTTAATTGATACGGTTGCTTCTTTTTTTACTGGATTGGGAGTTAGTCTTGCTGTTGGCTCACCTGTTGAATGGGGTGTTCATAAATATATACTGCATGCAACGCCAAAAAGCAGGAGAAGAATTAAATTCGTAAATGATTCAACTCATGGTCATAATGATAAGCATCATGGAGCATACAAAGGACCTGCTCATTATTATAGAGATATTACAAATGAGCATGAGGTTATCCATTTTGCTAAGAGCGATGTTGGAGTTATCGCTGGCTGTTCTGCTATCGTTGGGGGAATTATGGATGCTTCTTATTCTGTTTTAGCGCAAAAGAGTTTGTCTCCCAGTATCAACGATGCTGCTTTTGTTTCAGGAGTTGTATCCGGTTCTATGGTTTATTATGGATGTTATGAATTTGTGCATCACTATATGCATGTTATAGGACAGAGAAGGCTGGAAATAAATAGGGTTCTTGGCGATGAAATTCAGGGAGGAACAGAAAAGAGAGATGGAAACTTGAGGTTTTCAAAGCCCTTGCTTGATGATGTGTGCAATCAGATGGAATTTCAACTGGATAGAAATTACAAAAGAAAGAAACCGGAGTTTCATTTTGAAGATTCTTTAATTCAGAGACTTGAGAGGCAGATTGGATATAATCTTGAGAGACAAGATATTTCACAGCCAAATATGTCAGCAGATTCTGATGATGCTCTGGAAGTTTTGCATGTGACTACGAATTCTCTTCTTGAAAGAGAAAGAAATTACAGGGATTCTTTAAATACTGGCGGGAAAATTAAAAATTTGTTTGGGAGAAGGATACAAAAAAATCTTAGAGTTTCTCCATTGTTTCAGTATATTGATAATAATCATTTTATTCATCATTATAAATATGGGAAGAATCTGAATGTTGTTTTTCCTATTTCTGATATTATTTTCGGGACAAAGGAAGATAGCACCATAAGTACTCTGGAGGAAAATAGAAGATATTGGCTGTGTCCAAATTCTCCTGATGTTCAACCTTTTGTTGTTAGGGAGCCAAAAAGAAAATCTGCTTAGTTTTTTATAAATTTTTTAACTATTAATTAAGTTTTTTTAGAAATATTTATAATCCTTTTTGAGATTAATATATATGGATACTGCTCAAATTGTAAGAGATGATGAAGTTAGTTTTGGTGATACAAAAGTTGCTCCTTCTAGACATAAAAAGATAGAGTATGATACAATGGGTAGATTTGCTAAAATTCTTGTTGGAAGCAGTTATGCTTCACTTGCTGTTGGTTCTGCTGCTATTGGAGGAATTTATGGGCTTAATCATGAAACAATTTCTATCAAAGAGGGATTGGAGAATTGTTTTCAGTATATTCCTGCTTTAGTTCAGGGTATATTGGGCGCTGCTGCTTTGGGAACTTGTTTTGGGAGAGCTGCGTTTGAAGAGGGAAGTTCAAGTTATAGGCTGAACAGAAGTTTAACTTCAAAAGTAATTGGTAAGACTACAAGGATGGCTATCGGAATTCCTGTTGGGATTGCTGCTGGATTTGGTATTGGATTGGGTGTTGGAGGAGTTGAGAGTTCTGCGGGATATTTGATTGGAAGGGTTTTTGGGGCGATGTGATTAAATTATCAAGAATCTTTTGCTTAGATAATAAATTGAAGAAAATTTATAACATTAAATGTAAAATCATGTAATTATCTGGACACTATAACAAGATTGTTCCCTTGCTAATAATTATTTCTGTGTTTTCTTTAAATTTTATGGAGGTTTATAATTTCACTACTCTTCAAGATGAAAAATAGGCGAAGGATTTATATATTAGTTTAGAGTAGTTACATTATTCTAAAATGGTAAATACAAAAGGTCAGATGGGTATGATTGCTATTGTTATTGCAATAGTTCTTGTGCTGGGAATTGGAATCTATATGTATTCTAATGGATCTTTTGGTTCCAGCAGTTCATCTAATATTTATAATAATCCTGGAAGCTCAAGTTCTAACAGCGGAAGAGTTGTTTTTGCGATGACTGATGCTGCTGCAAATATGGGAAGTGTTTCTTCAGTTATGGTAACTGTTGATAATGTTGAGGCACATAGTACAACTGAAGGATGGGTTACTATAACATCAAATGCGAAGACTTATGATTTAATCGAATTAAAAAATAGTGGGGAATTTGCAGTTATTGCCGATACAAATGTTAAGGCTGGGATGTACGACCAGATAAGATTTGATGTCAGCGATGTTACTATTGTTGATGATCAGGGAGAGCATGAGGCGAAATTGCCTTCAAATAAGATTATGATAAATAGTAATATGGATGTTAATGAGAGCGGGACCGCGACGGCTACATTTGATTTTATAGCTGATGATTCAGTTCATGTAACTGGGAACGGCAAATATATTCTTGCTCCAGTTATTCAGGTTGAGACGAGGAGTGATGCAGAAGTTGAGAGTAAATCAAACAACAGAGTTGTTATAAGTTCTGGAAATGTTAAGACAAAGGTTAAAGTTGGAATGGATATGAATGGAAATGTTGGAGTTGGGCTGAAATTGCCTAGTAATGTTGATATTGGAACGGATGGGAAAATAAAAGTTGGATTGGGTTTGGGGAACTCTAATTCTGCTAATTCTAGTGGTAATGCTGGCGCTTCTGGGAGTGCTAATTCCCATACTGGTGTTGGATTGGGATATTAAATTATATAAAGTGGTGCGTTCATTTCTTTTTGTATTTTCTTCTTGAGAAAATTGAAACTAACAAATCATCAATGTTTTTATCAGGGGCTTGGAGTTTGTTTCTTCCTGCCAATGCGCTTTTATGAATGATTTGTTCAATTTGTTCTTCTGTTGAAAGGAGATTTTTTCCAGCTCTTTTTTCTATTATCTTTAGGACTTCATGGTCTAAGAAAATAGTTATTCTGTCTTTGTGTTTTGGATTGTAATGTTCTTTTGCGTAATCAAAACCACTTGATATTTGTGTTTTATTCTAGCCGTTGGATAAAAGAGGAGCCTTTATCTGTGCTTCTGTGAATCCTCTTCTTTTTGCTTCTATTATAAAATCAACAAGAGCTTTTTCAACCATAAATGCCTCTATTATTTATTGATTTAAATCTGTTATTAATATTTAAACCAGAATTATTGTTTATCTTTAGCGTATAATTTCTTAAAAATCTTTTATTAACTATAAAATCAGCAGTATTGTTCAACATTACTTCTAACTTTATTTTATTATAGCTATTTACATCACATAAAGTTGTAGGATTTATTACATTAATAATTTTTGATTTATTAATAATAATACTATTTTTATTATTTATCATATTAATTATTTCTTTTTTGGTCCGATGTATACTTTTTGTACTGCGAAGGACTTGTAAATTCCTTCCAGAATATCTGTGCCTGCATATCCTGCTAGAAGAGAAAGTCTTGGGTCAAAGTTGAAAATAATTCCTACGAAAATTCCTATAATTACTGCTACTAAAACTGTTATTAGATAATATCCCCAGAGAATTTTTCTTCTTAGCGAGAGAGCTTTTAGCAAGCCAACAACGCCTCTTGTTAGACCTCCTACTCCGCCAAGTAAAGCTGATAGAACTAATGGATTCATTTATACCTCTTGTTTTGAAATATTGAATTTTGTATATAAATGTTTTGGATTACACACAAATGTTTAAAATTGCTTAATTTTTAATAATTGTATGAATGTTCGTCCTGTTAGAAATCGTCCTGTTAAAATATTGCCCAGAGAAAGAGAAAGAGTGCTTGATATTTTAAATGGATTATATATTTCTCTTAGCGCTGAAGAGAATATAATTGATGCTATACGAGGTGTAAGGCCGAGGCATAGGAATATTAAAAGCAGGCTGGAAGGGCATGATAATGGAGGACAAGATGTTCCCGAAAGAACTCAAGAGGATTATGAAAGGGATTTTAAAATGAGACTGGAAGAAGCAGCAGACATTATAGAACGAAAAGAAGGCTTGGAAAGCCATGATGATATTTATATTGTTACTGCTTTTCCAATTATTAATAATTTTAGAAAAGCAGCTGAGAGAGTGTTTTATGTTTATTTTGGAGGCTTGCATGAGACAACAGCAGTTACTAGAAAGCTAGCACATAATAGAGAAATACCCTATGGGCGAGAGGGATGTATGGCTTTTAGAGTAAATAAAGACTATAAGCCGGAAGGATTTGTATTATCTGGAGGAGCAATTAACAGGTTTTCTTGTGGAAGGTTAGATGAATTTCTTAGTACTATTGCCCAAGCTGAAGTTTAATGTATAAATTTATATAAAGTTAAAGGGCTTCTTTAAAGCATGGTTAGAGAGGTAAAAGGGGAGCAAAAAGAAGCAGGGAAAGTAAGAGTTATCTTGATAAATATAATTAGGGCAATACTTGTTCTGGCTTTCTTTTATGGGTTTTATCATAATGGAAGTTTGATAATGATTGTTTCTGTATTTGCTTTTTTTCTTACTTTTATTCCAACTTGGATAGAAAGGATTTTTGATGTTAAAGTTCCAGCAAAATTTGAAGTTTTGATATTACTTTTTGTTTATGGAATTTTAGCTGCTGCAGATATAAGGGGAGTTTATTCTGAATTTGCTGTCATGGGAATGCTTTTGAATATTTTTGCTGGGCTGGCGATTGGATTTGTTGGATTTAGTATTCTTTATGTTTTGCATAATGAAAAGAAGTTAAATACAAGTTTATTTGTGATAGCCGTTCTGACTTTCTGTTTTTCTGTTGCTGTGGGAACGATGTGGGAGATATTTGAGTTTGGTCTTGACAGCTTTTTTGGTTTTACTCTTCAGAAAGTTGGGATTATTGATACAATGGGAGATTTAATTGCTAATAGTGCTGGAGCTTTGATTGTTGCTGTGAGCGGTTACTTTTATATTAAAAATGGGAGAGTTAATGTTGTAAGCGGGATTGTTAAAAGATTCATGGCTAAGAATCCAAAGCTGTTTGACGGAGAAGGAGTCGATGAGTCAGGGGTTGTTCTTGATATGATTAAAGGCGGAGAGGGACATAAAGTTGAGTTTAAATCTTCTTTGAGGACTAATCTGCATACCAAAGAGATAGATAAGAAGGTTGAACATGCTTCTTTGAAAACGATAACGGCTTATCTTAATTCAAATGGAGGGACTTTGCTGATAGGAGTTGGGGACAAAGGAGAGATGGTTGGACTGGGGAATGACTCTTTTTCTGATAGAGATAAAGCTGGACTTCATTTTACTAATTTAATAAAGAATCATATTGGGCCTGAATATCTTCCTTATATTAAATTTAATATTGTGAATGTTGGAGGAAAGGAGATTTTGAAGGTTGATTGTGAGAAGAGCAGGAAGCATGTTTTTTTGAGGCAGGGGGATGAAGAGGAGTTTTATGTGAGGAATGGACCTTCTTCTGTTAAGCTGAATGGGAATGCTTTGGTAGATTACATAAGTAATAATTTTAAGGGTGTTAGATAGGTCTAGAGATTTGTGATGAATCTCTATCTCATTCGCCAAAGGCGAAGATTCAGAAACTTGTTTCTGACCCATTCTGATTGCCAACAATCAGAAGGTTTAAATATGGCTAGATTGAATGAAATGCATGAAAGGAAGTTATTTCTTTTAAGAGAAATGTAAGGAGGATAGTAAGACATGAAAGTTTATGTAGGTAATTTGCCTTTTTCTGTTGATGACGGCAAGCTCAAGGAGATATTTTCTGAATTTGGAGATATTACTGAAGCGACAGTTATCAAAGATAAGTATTCAGGCAGGTCAAAAGGATTTGGTTTCGTAACATTTGCTGAAAAAGCAGATGCTGAAAGAGCTGTTTCTGAGATGGACGGAAAGGAAGTTGAAGGAAGAGCATTAAAGGTTAATGAAGCAAAGCCAATGGACCCTGACAGAAAACCAATGAGAAGAAGCTTCGGCGGAGATAGGGGCGGAGGCGGTTTCGGCGGTGGACGCGGCGGTGGATTCGGCGGAGGAAGAAGATTCTAAGCCGGTTAATCAAATAGGATAAGTTTATATTTTTGTTTTTCTCTTTTATTTGATGAGTTATTTTGGTGATGAGTATTTGAAGATTAGAAGGCCGTTTATTATTTTGGCTGGTTTCATAATTCTTTTTTTTGGAGTTGCTCTTTTGGTTCTTCCAGGTCTTGGGATTCCAATTGTTATTGTTGGATTAGTTTTATTGGCTGGGGAATATTTTATGGGCTAAGAAATTGCTGGCTAAGGCTAAAAAGGAAGTTAAGATTATTGGTAAGGGTGCGAGAGGCATTATAAAGAGGCGATGATTTATTTCTTTTTGTAAAATATTTTTATTAGTGCTAAGCTTGTTATTCCGATGATTAATCCAAATATTATAAACCATGTTATTGGGTAAGGTCCAGGGAATGTAACTGAAAGACAGGATTTGAAAACACAGTTAATATTGCTTTCTGGTGAGGTAAAGAGAATACCTATTATGTAAAATATGAATATTTGTATCAGGCTTATAATCCAGAAATCTTTTCTTTTCGGTTTATGAAAGAATAGAAAAGCATATGCTAGAGGAAGAGTAAATACATGCTGGAAAGTTATTATTCTGTCTAGATTGTTGGATTCAGCATTAAAAAAATAGTTTGTTATTCCCCATAGTGTTTGTTTAGTAAACAATAAATAAAAGAAGTCAATGTTCCAGAATATAAATGGAATAGTCAGGATGGCTAATTGGGAGGCGACTATTTCTCCATTATCGCTTATTATTCCTATACCCATTAGTATAAGTCCAGCATAGCAAAACCAGAAAATTCTTTCTAGAGATCCTATATAAATTGAATTTATTATTGCTGTAATTCCAAAAATTATGAAAAATATTCCTATTATTATGGATGGAGTTTTTTTTCTTTTGAACATGTTTTTTATTAGGTTATATAGGTTATATAGTTAAGTAAATAGCCAGTATATATTTGAAAAAAATAATTAATGTATAAACCAGAGTATTGATCATCTATTTACTTCTTTACTTATGAGATTATGTTAAGATAACATGTGAGCTTAGCGAGCTTATAAAATAATTTAAGCTATTTCTTTTTTGTGAAATTTAAACAAGCAGAATTGATGCAATATCTCTTTCCTGTCGGCATTCCTATTGCATCGTTGAAAACATGGCCTAAATGGGAGCCGCAGACAGCACAGACGACTTCTGTTCTGTTCATTCCATGCTTGTTGTCTTCTATTAGTTTAACATTTCCTTTTTTTGCTACATCGTAGAAACTTGGCCAGCCAGTTCCTGAATCGAATTTTGTTTTGGAATCAAATAGGGGGGAATTGCAGGCGGCACATGTATAGATACCAGATTCTTTATTTTTTAGCAAGTGCCCTGTGAATGGCTCTTCTGTTCCTTTCTGCCTTAGGATTTTATATTGACTTGGAGTTAATTTCTTCTTCCATTCTTCTTCTGATTTTGGCATAGATTTCATTGTTATTATAGGGGGAAGAGGTATAAAAGTCTATCGCGGTTTGTGGAATGTGTATATAGTATTGCCATTTTTTGCATCTCTAATTTCAAATTCTGAATCTTCTCGTGCTAGAATCTCTAGTAACGATTGAGTTAATTCCAGGTTCGAAATTCTGAATAATACAGCGTTCCCAGTATCTTCTCTATGAACCTCTGTTGGATGA
>OBEQ010356486.1_pt1 | contig 61473 bp, 55 predicted proteins | sample 1670901 | NCBI WGS metagenome assembly OBEQ01 (sample SAMEA104232315, study PRJEB22302) | groundwater metagenome | biome: forest; feature: aquifer; material: groundwater | place: USA | collected 2011-08-07 | depth 5.4 m
AAAGCATTTGCGGCATTGAAAAGTGCACCAGCCATCGTCACCTGGCCAGATCATCCGGTACCAGCGAGTTATGCAATTGATGTGAATTATTATCCGACAGCAAAAAATATTGTTAGCGTGATTGCAAACATGTTAGAAAATAAATTAGCAATACCTTCTACAGAACAAGTGATGACTAAATCACATTCCGGCGTACATGCAGGGCCGTTTTAATGACAAAAATTAGCTAAATTATTTTCTAATGTAGAAAAGCAAAAATTAGGAAATGCATTTTTAAGATTAGTAATGTCAAATTGTCTATGCCAAATTGTTTGTGTTCTCGGCAAAGAATTTATTTCGATCGGAAAATGCAAGAGAGTGCGAATTTTATTTGCTAATTCTGCAAACGAAATAGAATAACCCGTAGCAAAATTAATCGTCCCTACACTTTTATAATACAAAATAAAAAGCAACAATTTGACGACATCATCTATCGCAATAAAATCTCTTAATTCTTCGCCTTGGCCAAATAATTGAATGTGTTTTTGATGCAGAGCACTTCTATACATTCGACATGGGCCGTAAGCATTATGTCTGGCGTCCATGCCATAAATTTGTGTAGGACGAACAATGGTATAGGGAATAGCAAGTGTATGCAGTGTTGTTTGCAATGCTAATTCTCTTGCTAAATGCATTGCACCATATAAATTATTTGGGCTAGCTAATGTTGTTTCAGAAACATAAGCTGCAGTGGGAGAATAAACGGCATCTGAACTAAAATAAATAACTTGTTGGCAAGGTTGTGTTGCAATGGCGGCGCAGGTGTTTTTTATTATTTGCAGATTGATAATGAAATCAGCGGTTGTCATGGCATTGCCTGACAGGTGCGTTGCTAATTGTATTAAAATATCTTTCTCATTTAGTAACCCACTTAATTTTTTTATATTGTTATCATCTGCTAAATCTAATTCATTACGATAAATAGGTAAATAAGCAATATTTGCTTGTTGCAAACATTGTATGAATGCTGAACCAACAAAGCCGCCCGCACCGAGAATGACAACTCTAGGTGGTGGGACAGGCTGTGGATTGAGATGTGTTAATAGTGTCTTCATTTTTTAATAAAATCGTCCAATCATAATCACCGGTGTAACCTGCTTCTTTAAATGTGGTTAACCATTCATCTGGATAACCATGAAACTCAGCTGTTAATACCCATTCTTCAAATAATGTTTTTTGTTCAGCCGTATAATACGAATCTACTTGGATAAATGCGTTGCCATTAGATAAACGTTGAATTTCTTTTAATGCTTGAATTAATCGCGGTTTGGGTAAATTGTGAATAGTATTTAATGAAATTACACAATCAAAACTATGATCAGGAAAAGGTAATTTTTCTGCAGAACCTAAATGCAAACGACCAATCACTTCAGGTTCGCATTTTTTTAAAGCATATTCAGACACGTCAATCCCAAATGCTTCTAATCCATTACAAACTGACATTAAATCTTTTACTAAAAAACCTTTAGCGCAACCCACATCTAATACTCTGTCGCCCGATTTTAATTGAAAGTGTTCGACGATGTCTTTGGCAACGGAGACCCAGCGGCCATCATAGCGATAACCGCCATAGCCATATTCGCGCGGGCCATCAAAATACATTTCACCATACGATTTTGAAATAGAAATCACGTCATTACTTTTTTCTTGCGCACGTTTTTCAATATTGCGTTTGGCTTTAGGAAGTGAGCGTAATAAATGAACTTGTTGCATTATGCGACCTCTCCGTAAATTTTTCTAGGGTGTAACATAGATTTTAATCCTTGTGAAAAAGATAAATAGCGAAAAGCAGGAAACGCTTGATAACAAGCTGTTGCATCAAAATGACGATGAATCACGGGATTATTTTGTGACGTCGTTTGTATTTCACTCACGGTATTGATAACTAATTTTATTTCTTCAGCCACTTGTTTAAATGCAATCGAAGTCCCGGTAGCAATATTTAAAATACCTTCGCTACGATGACATGCTACTAAACTAATAATATGCGCCGCATCTTCTATAAAGACATGATCACGTTTTTCTTCACCTTGCCCGAATAAAATAATATTTTCATTTTTTTCTGCTAAACGGCGAAAGCGATTGGGGCCATAACTATTGTGTGGATCTTCTAATCCATACAATAAACTCGGTCGCAAAATTGCCAGCGGAATTTTTTTCACCGCTTGTTTTAACATCAGTTCGCGGCAACTATGCATCATGCCATGAAAACTAGCTGGGGCAGTCGCAGCTTGTTCTGTGACTAAATTAATATCTTCATGATAGACCGCATCTGAACTAATATAAATAATCTGTGATAAAGAAATTTTCTCAATGACTTTGCACACTACTTCCATCATTTTTAAATTATCGATGAGTGTTTCTCTATTTTTACAAGGTGCGATCGCAGAGATAATCACTAAGGTATCATTGGTTTGTAAGGTGGCTAATAATTTTTCTTCAGCATCAGCATGCAATAAATTAATTTCATTTTTAGAAATACCGAATACGTTTATACCGTCTTGTTTTAAGCGCCGCATACTGTGATTGCCAACAAATCCTTGTGAGCCTAACACGACAACGCGTTCAGGTTTTTTATTTTCTATTTGCAAGTGTTTCAACATGTGATTCTTTCCTTCCTAATGTTAAATAATGAAAACCTTCTTTTTCAAAAACAGCACTTTTTAATACCCGATAAGGATCAATAATGGTTTTACCACGCATGGTTTTTTTTAATTGCTGAGGGGTCAGTGTTCTGAACTCAGGCCAAGGCGTCATAATGATTAACACATCAGCCTGCATCACGGCTTGTTCCATCGAGGTTTTATTGTGTGCCCAAGAAATAATAGGGGTAGCGTTTACTACCGGATCATATAACTGAACAGGATAAGCAGTTAAATGTGGTATTAATGCCAATGCCGGTGAATTTTTGGTGCTATGGGTATTTTCTTTATAAGCGAGCCCCAATATGGCGAAAGTAGGATGCGCATATAATGGAAATACTTTTTGATGTAACATGCGTAACACCCAATTTTTTTTATACTGACTGTGATGTAACCAAGATTGTACGATATTACTTTCGGTGCCATGCGCATGAGATAAACTTAATACGGTCGCTAAATCGCGTTCTAAATTTCCACCGGCAATGCCTAAGCCTGGCGCTAAATAAGCCTCTTTACCGATGCGTTTATCTAATTTTAATGCCGGTGCAATTTCATACCAATCGGCATTTATTTTTTCGCAAATATCACTTAGTAAATTAGCTACTTGAATACTGGCTACCAAGCAACAATTAATCGAAATTTTTGCTAGCTCTGCACTTTCGTAACGCATGGGTAAAATCGGACAAGCAAAGGCATCCAGAAAAATTTGTAAACGTGCATCTATTTCTATCGTCTGATCAGCACAGCCAATAATAAATCTTTCTGGATGTAATGCGCGCTCCATGGCGCGACCAAAAATCAATGTTTCCACTTGATAATATAAATAAGCTGGCGCTAGTTGTGTTTGTAGTTTGCGGGTAAACGTCGGCGGAACTTGCGATAAAATGACTAATAATGCTTGCGCAGATAATTGCGGAATCACTGTTTCTAATAACGTGTGAATCACTGACAAATCACTCCTCCCTTTTTCATCGGTGGCGACATCGGGGGCAATATAAACAATGTCACAATGTGTTAATTGAGTGACATCGGTTGTCATGGTTAATTGTTTGCTTGCCAATTGTTTTGCAAATAATTCTGGTAATTGCGGCTCTGTCACCGGCAATATGTGTTGATTTAATTGAGTTATCAATGAGTCATTACTATCATATGCCACAGTGACAAAACCTCGTTCTGCAGCAGCAACTGCAGAAATAATGCCAAGATGGGTCATGCCTGCATAACCAACGATGGGTTTTCCCATGGTTTTTTACTCCTCGTTATTTCTTGACTTAATTGTTGCAATATTTTGGCTAACCAAATATCGACCGCGAGATTGGTTTCTGCACCGCTTTCACATAATTTTTTAAAATAATTATATTCCAATGCCCAGGTCGGATCGGATTGCACTAATGTGACCGCCTGTTCTTGCGGGGCACCGCTTGGTAATTGACGAGTACGATGAATAAATTGCGTTGGCCCCCATTTACATAATGAAGTAATGTGTGCAGAACCTTTTTCCGCAAATAAATCGCAGGTAAAATGATTACGCCAAGATAATAATGTCATTTCTAATTCTATTTTTGGGGTAAAATGCGAATTGCTTAATACAATATGATCGGGCGAATGGTTTTCAAAACAGCTACTAGAGGTAATTAAAAAATCTTCAGAAAAACAATCAAACCAAAAACAAAGTGTATCTAATAAATGTGAACCTAAATCAGGTAATACGCCTGCACCATGATCACGCCAAGGAGAATTGCGTACCAAACGCGCGGTGCCATTGCCATAAAATAAACGACAATAATACATTTTTCCCAGGACATCGCTGTTAATTAATTCTCGCATATGCACAAAATGTGGTTCGAAACGATGATTGTAAGCAGTATATAAAATGCGTTGTTTAGTGCGTGCCAATGTCTGTAAGTTTTCGAGTGTTTGTGCATTGTCGGCTAATAATGGTTTTTCTACTAATACATGTTTATCATTTACTAATAAATATTGAATGAGCTCTACTTTAGGCGCATCTGGAATGCAAAGTAGCGCTGCATCATATAATTGCAAAGGCACGTCTTGTAAGAAACGATATTCTGCATTGGGATTAACCGGATCAACCGCAGCAACATAATCATTACCAGCAAATTGCCGTCGCTTATGTCCTTGCACCCCTAAGCCGACGATGATAACGCGCATGCATTGACACTCTCTGTTGGTTCACATTCGTAATGTGCTTGTTTTTCGATAATATCCAGTTTTGTTAATACATGTTCAGGGGTAATTGGAATATTACCTTCACATTCACATTCACAAGCAGCTGCAATAGAACCTAAAATGGTGGCAATTACATCTGAACCGCTAGCGAGCATGGCCAATGTAGCATAGGCAAGCAATGCATCACCGGCACCGACAGCATCTACTACTTGATCAGCAAAACTATCGACAACAAAAAAAGAATCTAATGCTTCTTCTCGATTACGATAAGTTAAGACGCCACGATCTCCTAATTTTAAAATAAGTGTTTTACATAAAGATTTATCATATAAATTGGCTGCAAGTGGTCGCACACCTGAATCTTGATCCGCTAAAGAAAATCGTGCTTCGCGTTCATTGGGGGTAATTAAATCGAAGTGTTGAAACTCAGTAATATTTCCCCAACGACTAGCGACTTGACTATCAGCAACACGATAAGCAGTCGCTGGAATAGCAGCAGATAATACCGGAATGGTGCGTCGATTAAAAATACCATGACGAAAATCACTAAAAATAATCGCATCGCACGGTGTTTGTTGAACGGCAGTCGAAATGTCATGCAAGATATGATCGGAGATCGAACGGTTATCAATGGTATCGATTTTTAATAAACGATAATTATTGGCGACAATCGCATTTTTAGTCGTCGTTGGTCGGGTGGCATCTATAATCGGTCTGCAATCCACTTGCGCTTCTTTTAAACCCGCTAAAACAAAATCTTTTTGTGTGTCTTCTCCCAGCACCGTAGAAAAAATGACTTCAGCACCTGCGGCGCGAATATGTTTGGCGACAATACCAGCGCCGCCAATGAAATCTTTTTTTTCTTCAAAGCGTACACTGAGTGTCGGTGTTTTGGCTTGCCCACCAATCATGGTGGTATAGGTGTAACTGTCAACAATCGTATCGCCAACCACATGGACACGAAATTTTTTAAAATGTGATAAGGTCTCACGCAACCGTTTGAATGTAATTGCCTGGTCTTCCATCAACACTAATAATTTTTCTAATTTTAATTTAGGGGGCGCCAGATTAATGAGATGAGAAGAAGAATAAACAATATCACCAGGTGTAAAAATAATTTCACCGCCGTAAGTCGCCACAATCTGTGCTTCTTCCGACGTTTTTGGCGGCATGCCACCAGCAATATATTCATAGCCCTTGGCAAAATAATCGGGTTGTAAATCGGCAATATTTTGTAAGGGGGTCGGATTGGCATCAATTATTACATAATCGACCATTTCAAAAGCAGCTAAATTAATCGCCCGCAAATTTTGTGGAATGTGTGGACGATATTGGCCTTTATAAATATGTTTATCAGCGGTAATACTGGTGATTAAAATATCGGCTTTACTTTTAGCATATAACATATGACGCACGTGACCAGGATGCACCACATCAAAGACACCATGGCACATGATTACTTTTTTTTTGCGAGGAAAACAACCTACTTCTTTTTTTAATTCTGCTATGGTTTTAATTTTATGTCGATATTGATGGATTAAATCAGTCATGAAGTATATTCCCTGTTACTCATATATTTGAACCATGTTTTGGTATTTTCTGCGATAGACGCAGGGTCCCACAGTGGCGCATCTTGCCAATGATGGATATGAGCCATCATTTGTTTGACACCGTCTTCAAATGACATTAGCGGCATCCAATCTAATTCTGTACGTATTTTTGTGGTATCTGCAAACGTGCAATCAGGTTCACCCGGACGTTTTGGAATGTAAATCACTTCACCTGCTAATAATTCAACTAAGCGATTAATGGATTGCGGATTGCCAGCGCCAAGATTATAAATTTGTCCGACCTTATTAGTTTTTGCTGCGGCTAAAAATGCGCGCGCAATATCCGTCACATATAAAAAATCTCTGGTTTGCATGCCATCGCCCACGACAGTAAATGGTTTATTTGCTAATTTTTGTTTGAAGAACACACCAAATACTGCGCCGTATACACCGGTTGTGCGCACCCGTGGTCCATAAGCATTAAAAATACGGATAGAATTCACTGGCAAACCATATACTTGATGCCAATGAAAACATGCTTGTTCTCCCATGTATTTTGACAATGCGTAAGGATATTGCGGCGCGATAGGATGATCTTCTCGCGTCGGTGTTTGTGCTAAGCCATAACAAGAAGAAGAAGCGGCATACACCAATTTTTTTACATTAGCATAGCGTGCTGCTTCTAATACTCTGACCGTGCCTTGGACATTGGTAGACATATAGTCGATGGGTTTTTCAATCGAAGGAACGATATCACCAATGCCCGCAAAATGAATTACATAAGAGGCGCCAGAAAAAAGCGGGTCATGCGGTTCTAACTCGCAAATATTTTTCCATTCACAACTGAGATCGGGATGATGAGCGTGTTGTTGTAAATTCGATTGACGGCCACCGCTTAAATTATCCACTACTCTTACGCGGTAACCTTCTTCTAATAACAAATCGACCATGTGGCTACCAATAAAACCGGCACCACCGGTGACTACTGCGATCGGTTTTTCCATTGTCATACCGCTTTACTCAGTTGTAATTGACGAACATTGTAATACCAATCTTTTTCAAAACTATTCGGTAATTTACCTGCTTTAAAAGCATTGCATAAATCACGTACGGCATCTTCAATCGAACGCATAGCACGAAATTCTAAAACACGCGCAATTTTTTCTGAACTAATATGATACGAACGATTATCGTTGCTTTCGGTGACTTTAATGCCAATGGATTTATCAGGATATTCTTCTTCAACCACTTTTTTCACCATCTGACTAATTTCCATGATGGTGTGATTTTGATAACCAACATTAAAAGTCTCACCTTGGATTTTTTCACTGGGAACACGCAATAATAATTCATATAAATCACACATATCATTAATATGTAAATTCGGGCGTTTTTGCGTACCACCAAACACCGTAATACAATCTTTGTTAACGGCATGATTTGTTAAAATGTTGACAGATAAATCGAGCCGTGTTCGAGGACTGTAACCACAAATGGTAGCTGGCCGAATCACCACACCGACAAAATCAGTTGCCAGATGTTTTAGCAGCAAGGGTTCACACAAACCTTTGTATTTGTTATACAGCGTGAGTGGCACCAGTGGCGTTTCTTCAGTCACATTGGGCGCATCTGATACACCATAGACGGAACTTGAAGAACAATAAATAAAACGTTTGACACCCGCCGCTTTTGCAGCAACCACCAATGGCTCAAAACAATCATAATTGACAGTTTTTGAAAGCGCTGCATCTAATTCAAAACTAGGATCATTTGAAATACAGGCTAAATGTAATACCACATCCATATTTTTTACGGCGTTTTTAAATAAAGCAATATTACGAATATCGCCTTGAATAATTTTTAAATGTGGATGAGAGAGTGGCAACGTGTGTTTACCAAAGTATAAAATATCGTATACAGTGACTTCATAATCTTGTTCGAGTAATTGTGGTACTAATACATTACCGACATAACCACCACCACCGGTGATTAAGATTTTTTTTAATTCGTCCAAGCGTAGCACTCCTTTATTTATTAATCATTATCCAACAGCCATCGGAATTTCTACTGGAACAGCTAAAGAAAATCCAGCTTTTGTCGCATCTTCATAAAACATTTTGACGGTTTCTAAAGAAAATGCATTTAATTCTTTACCCACATGATTTAATTTTTTCAAAATATCATTGGTCACCGTAATAATATGACAACCGATGGTATTGCCTTGAAAAATATTTAATACTTCGCGCGGGCTTGCCCAAATTAATTCTTGTTGTGGAAAAGGACGCATGATGTCTAATGCTTTGCTCATTAATGGAATAGGATCACAACCGGTATCAGCAATGCGTCCAGCAAAAACAGAAATACAAGAAGGAGGGCCATCTGCTAAAGCTTCACTCACATTTCGTACTTGCTCTACTGTCATCAAGGCAGTGACATTTTGTTTTACGCCAACACCTGCTAATTTTCTAATAAGTTCCACCGCAGAACGGCCTTGGGTATTGGTCACTGGAATTTTGACGTAAACATTTTTTCCCCAACTCGCGATGAGTAATGCTTGTTGATACATTTCATTAAAATCATCAGAAAATACTTCAAACGAAATAGGTCGATCACGAATAACATTTAAAATATCAATGGCAAATGCTTGATAATCATTGATGCCGGCTTTTTGCATTAACGTGGGATTAGTGGTAAATCCTTTAATGAGAGGATTTTGATACATTTCCAAGATGCCATTTTTATCGGCGCCATCAGCAAATATTTTAATATTTAATTGGCTTATTAAATTCATTTTTCCTCCTTGAAGTGACAGATTCATTTATGATTTTTTTTCCATTTTATGCATGATCCATTCAGTCGCCGCTGTCAATGAGGTGGCAATATAATCTGCCGGTTGAGCAGGGCTTTTTTCTTGATAATGCCGATTAATCCAAATCGTTTTACATCCCGCTTGTTGTCCTGCTTCTATGTCTTTCCAACGATCGCCGATTATAACGCTTCTTGTTAAATGAATGCCATAATGTTCTGCAGCTTGTATTAATAAACCAGGCGCAGGTTTGCGACACACACAACCATCATCATCATCGTGATAGCAAACACGAATATCATCCAAGGGTAATTTTTTCATGAGTGCCGCATTAATTTGTTCGACAAATTCACGTGGCGTGGTGCCGCGTGCTACATCGGGCTGATTAGTGGCACCAATTAATAAATAACCAGCTGACTTTAATATTTGCAATGCAGGATAAGCATCTTCAACAATACAGAATTCTGCCAATGATTGTGGAGGATACGGTTTACCGGATTTGACAATTGCGTGATTCAATACCCCATCACGATCAAAAAAAACGGCAGCTTGTAATGTCATCGCACCGATTCCCATTTTGTTTGCGCGGTTTTTAATTTTGGATGTGAGACAATTAAATGCCAAATGACCGCTTGAAATGCTTCTGCGTGCGGCGTTACATTTTGATTATTGATAGTAGGAATTAAAATACAGACATCGGCGACTTGTGCGGTATAACCGCCATCACGACCGACAATGCCAATGATTTGTGTCCCCAGGTGTTTTGCATATTGTAATGCTGACACCAAATTGGGGCTGACATTTTTTTCTATGTTCCCGCCACCGACCGAAAATACTAAAATGAGATCATTGGTTTTTAAGCGACTGACTTCCAACCATTTACTGAAAATTGTCGCCCAGCCTTCGTCATTCGTACGTGCAGTTAATTCAGATACATTATCAGTGGGTGCGTATGCTTCGATACCTACAATTTTACGAAAATCATTAACAGCATGTGAGGCATTCGCTGCACTGCCGCCAACACCTAAAATAAATAATCGACCCAAATTTTCCCGTGTTTTTGCTAATAAATCGACGGCATGTTCAATGGATTGCAAGTTGAGGTTGTTGATAATTTGATTGGCTTCTGCTAAAAAATTTTTTATAAAATCCATTACCTATTTCCTTCTAGTGAGAGACGAGAGGACGTTCTGAGATAATGATTGAAATCAGTTATCCCAGCAAACGATCCAACTTCATAAAATCTTTCTTTAACTTCAACACCACTTAATTGTTGTGTTTGTAATAATAGTTGATAAAGTTCAGCCAGATCAAAACATTCATTGACAGGCAATAAAGCAAATACATTTTTATTTAATATGCTTAACCCGTAATCAATGTATTGCATTTTAGGGGTAAATTGTTTTTTGTCATAGCTGACAATTTGCTCGTCTATAAACTCCACATTGCTTTTGTCCCATTGTGATCGGTTATGATAAACCGTCATTAAGGCATTTTTTTTACGTTGCATGAAAGCGGTTTGGATAGCGGCATAATCGCAAGGTAAGTAAGAATCACCGTATAAAACAAAAAAACTTTGTTCGGATAATAAAGACAAGGCATTTTTTATTGCACCAGCCGTGCCTAATAATAATGGACCATCAAACGCATAAGTCACGTTTAAATTAAATTGACTGCCATCACCGACGTACTCTACGATTTGTTCACCTAAATAACCTACACAAATAATGACTTTTTGAATTCCTTTTTGTTGCAGTAATGCTAATTGATGTGCAATAAACGGTTTTTCATCAATCATGATAAGTGATTTAGGCATGGTTTGGGTGATAGGGTGTAAGCGTGTGGCTAATCCACCCGCTAGTATCATGACCGGAAATAAATATTGTATCGTCATGATTGCGCAACTACTTGTGTGCCAGAAAAATCAAAACGAAAACGAATTTCTTGCAGATTAATTTGGCGCATCACATGCCGTAATTTGACTTTATCATGCGCGTAAAACATGATGAACCCACCGCCGCCGGCACCAATTATTTTTCCACCGAGCGCACCATTTTTCAAACCTAGTTGATACCATTCATCTATTTTTGTATTGCTCATATTAGCAGAACGCGCTTTTTTATATTGCCAATGAATATTCATTAACTCAGAAAAAATATGTAAATCACCTTTTTCTAGTGCTGCTTTACTTTTTAAACCAATGTCTTTTACAAAATGGAGATTGTTCAACATGTCTTGATTTTTTTCTTTGCTCTTACTGTCTTGTTCTTGCAAGATGCTGGAAGCAGAACGCGAATATCCAGTAAAAAATAATAATAAATTATCTTCTAAGTTATAAAGTGTTTCTTGATCAATGTTGAGTGGTTTGGCTTCGACACTATGATGGGGAAGAAAATTAAAACAAGTAATGCCACCATAGGCGGCAATGTATTGATCTTGTTTGCCAATGGGTTCTTTTAAGATATTTAATTCGATATGACAGGCTTCTTCCGCTAACTCGCGCGGATGAATCAGATTTTTTTTTAATACATGTAATGCTTTTAATAAAGCAGTGGTAAAACTCCCTGATGAACCCAAGCCAGTTCCTGCGGGAATGTCTGCCATGCTAGTGATTTCTAAATAAGGTGCGCTCACCCCGACATGTTTGAGTGCCTCGCGAATAATGGGGTGTTCTATTTTTTCAATGGCATCAACACGTTCTAATTTAGAATATTTAACAATTAATTCTTCCACAAAGGTTTGATGTAAGGTGATATAAACATATTTATCAATTGCTGCCGCAATTAAAAAACCACCGTGATCTTGATAATAAGAAGGCAAATCGGTTCCACCACCGCCGAGGGAAATACGTAATGGGCTTCTGACAACTATCATACGAGTAACATCCTGTTATTTTTTTATGACATATAAAGCAAAGCCATTATTTTTGCAATTTTTTTGTGAGGGGAAATCCAATTTTCTCTTGCTAACAATTCATGGCGTTAGTATTTTCCAAGATGATAACGAGGGACGTACGTTCTCGAGTATCCTGTTGGAAAATACTAACGCCATGAATTGTTAGCATCATTTAATTTTCATCTCCCCACGGCTGATCACGATCTTTGGGCAGAATACGTCGCAGTGTATAAATATCAGATTGTTTTAACGTATCAAGATACTCAGGAAATTTTAACCAAGGGTCCCAAAGTGCGCTGATTAATTTTCCAGTAATTCCGTTGCTATCAGCAGACGCTAAAAAAGTACAAAGAGCAGCACCAATTTCTAAAGAAGCACCGCCTTCTTGTTTTTGTTTGAGCGCACGTTCATAAAATAGGTTGCCTACTTTTTCTGGGCCTGCTGCTAATATTTCATCTAAAAAACGTGTATTGAGCGCACCAGGTGCAACCGTATTTACATCAATGTAAAAATCTCTGACTTCTTCAGCCAATGTTTCTGCAAAACGCACGATAGCGGCTTTTGAAGTAGCATACGCACTTAAATGTGGCATGGGTTTAGTTGCACCGCCGCCAGAAATAATAATGATTTTGCCGCATTTATTTTTTTTAAGATGTGGTAACACGGCGCGACATTGAATGACAGTGCCTTTTAAATTGATATCAATGGCTTGTGACCATTCTTCCCAATCGACTTCTTCAATGAGTCCTTTTACGCCATAAATACCCGCATTTGCCACCAAAATATTTATTTTTCCTATTTCATCAAGGGTTTTTGTTACCAAGTCATGCATTTGTTGTGGATGCGAGACATCTGTAGGTATCGCCATGACACGTGTTTTTGTTTGTGTGGTAGCGATTAATGTTTGTTGCGCACGATAAAGTAATTCACTGTCGCGTGCGCACAACATCACATCTGCGCCCGCTAAAATAAATTGTTTGGCAATGGCAAATCCAAATCCTTGACTCGCACCCGTGATGATGGCGCATTGTCCTGTTAACGTCATGCACAACTCCCGACTGAAAAATAATGAATTCTTTTATCGTTTCCTAAGGTATTTAGCAGAAAACCACTGGGATCAACTACAACAGGTTGTTTGCGATAGCTGAGTAATTGGTTGGGTGTAATATTTAAAAAGAATGGTGAGTCGGATGCAATCATAATTGCATCTGCGAGTGGCAACACTTGTTCAATAGAAGATTTTAATTCAATAAATTGAGCTAACTCAGTAGGTAACGTTGTTAATGTGGGATCATAGGCAACAATGTTTGCACCTTGTTGATGTAACCATTCACACGTTTCAATCGCCAAAGAACGACGCAAAGTATTTGTACCGGTTTTATAAGTTAACCCTAAACTCACAATGGTTTTTTCTTTTATTTGCGGCAAGATGGCCATCATACGTTGGCAGGTCCATTGTTTATGTAGCTGATTACTCGTTAATAAATTTGAAATAAACGACATATTAAGTTGTTGCTGTTGACCGGCAGCAAGTAAATAATTTAAATCACGCAATAAGGTACCGCCAGCAATGGCGGTACCAGGACGTAAATAAGCTTTTGAGCCGATGCGCTCTTCACTTTTTAAACCACGTTCTACTTCTCTGGCATTGGCACCGACGCATTCGCATAAGGTGGCGAGTTCGTTAATAAAAATAACGGAGGTGGCTAGAAACGCATTAATCGCGTGTTTTGTCATTTCCGCAGATTCAATTGTCATCCAAATAAATTGTGAAGAAAAAGGGGTTAATAATGTTTTGATGAGAGGCACGACATATTCATCATCGATACCGACGACAAAACGATCAGTTTTCATCAATACTTGGATGGCATTACCTAAACGTAAATTTTCGGGAATATAGCTGAACTGAAGTTTTTTTTGTGGCCATTGTGTTGCATATTGTTGCTGTAATTGGCGCGTGGTGCCAATAGGCAGCTGAGAAGAAATTAATAATAATGTATTTTGTTTGAGAAAGGGAAACAGTATTGCTATATGTTGTGTCACGTCACTCACATGAGCATGATCGTTTTCATCAACAGGGGTGTCGAAGGTGACCCACACCAGATCAATATCGCTAAGCAATTGCAAATCTGAAAAATAATGTAATTTTCCAGTGTTTACACCATTTAATAGTAATTCTTTTAATCCAGGTTCAAACAGCGGTGGCTCGCCTTGTTGTAATTGCTTGATGATATTGGGGTCAGGATCATAAGCCAAGACGTCATGACCCGCCGCCGCTAAACAAGCAGCAGTCACGCAACCTAAATGCCATAAGCCAATGATTGCAATTTTCATGTTTTTTTCTCTAATAGCCAGGAATTTTCATGTAAATATTGTATGGTATGACGTATCCCTTCTTGAATAGTGAGAGTAGGTTTCCATCCCAGTGTTTGAATACGAGAACAATCTAAAAATATAAATGGATTATCACCAATCCAACCGCGTTCACCACCGGTATACGTTTTTTGCGGAGCGAGTTGCAAATAATCACAAATCCAGCCAATAGAATGGTTGACTTCGCAATACTCATTCGTTCCCAAATTGAAAATATTTATTTTTTCTTGACTCTGTTGCATGGCAACAAACATAGCATTGATGCAATCATGAATATATAAATAAGATTTTTTTTGTTTGCCATTTCCTAATACAGTTAATTGTTGCGGATTGGCTGATAATTGTTTGAAAAAATCAAATACATGACCATGACTATAGCGTTCACCTAAAATGGAAACAAAACGGAAAATGTATGCTTGAAAATCAAAACCTTCACAGTAAGCCTGGATTAATCCTTCGGCAGCTAATTTGGAAGCACCATAGAGCGAAGTTTGAATGGGAAAAGGAGCGTGTTCTGGGGTGGGAATAAGAGTGGCTTCACCATAAATAGAGCCGGTTGAAGCAAAGGCAATTCGTTTCACATCATTTACGCGCATAGCTTCTAATACATTAAAGGTGGCGATGGCATTTTGTTCTAAATCTTTATGCGGATGATGGGTACCAAAACGGACGTCAGCATTGGCAGCGAGATGAAATACGGCAGCGACATCTTGCATGCTTTTTTTTAATAATGCGCAATCCAGTAAGTCGCCTTTAATTAATTGAAAACGCGGAGATTGAATAGCATTATCTAAAAATGCTATTAACCCAGTAGAAAAATTATCAAAACCAATGACATCATGGCCTTGTTGCAGTAAGCGATCTACCACGTGACTGCCGATGAATCCAGCGGCGCCTGTTACAAGATACAACAATATTTTCTCCTTAAAATAGCAGCAAAATAACTACAAAATAATCACGCTCTTTATCATAGAATTGCAGCAAAGATTCCTATATGATGTCGTCGCCGTCATAACGACAAGCCGTTTATCTTATGTGGAGCATGGTGCATGAATCAAGAGGAAATGATCACGCTGAATAAACAATTATCAGTGATAGTGCCGGTTTATAAAGAAGCGCAAAATATTCAGCCTTTTTTACAACGGATAGAAGCCGTTCTTGAAAAAATGCGCATCAATTATGAAATTATTTTTTGTCTTGATCCTTCCCCCGATCATACTGAACAAGTGATTCAGCAAGAAATTGAACGTAATCCGAATATCACATTAATGATATTTTCTCGTCGGTTTGGTCAGCCAGCGGCGAGCATGGCGGGAATATTATTTTGTCAGGGCGATGCTTGTGTAGTCATTGACGTTGATTTGCAAGATCCGCCAGAATTAATTGCTTGCATGCAAAAAAAATTACATGAAGGGTACGAAGTCGTTTACGCAAAACGTCGTACCCGTAAAGGAGAAACCTGGTTAAAACGTGTGGTGTCTTATGTGGGTTACGCCGTTATTAATAAATTTAGTGATATTCAAATTCCACGCAATACCGGTGATTTTCGTATTATGACGCGACGAGTGATAGAAGAATTACGTCGATTAAATGAATGTCACGGATTTTTGCGAGGATTGGTGGCTTATCTGGGATTTAAACAAACGTTTGTTGAATATGATCGCGACCAACGTTTTGCCGGCAAAGGAAATTATAATCGTTTTTTTGGATCATTAAAAATTGGATTAAATGGCTTAATTAGTTTTAGTAGCCGACCATTACAATTAATGTCTATCCTGGGCGCGATGGTTGCCGGATTTAGTTTTTTATTAGGCGCATGGTATGTATTTCAAAAAATGTATGGAATTAGTTTAACGCCAGGGTTGTCGACGACCGTATTAATAATTAGTTTTTTTTCAGGAATTCAATTGCTTTCATTGGGATTGATTGGAGAATATGTTGGACGCATATATGACGAAGTAAAAAATCGGCCGATGTATATAGTCGATAAAATTATTCGTAAACAAGATAAAATCACAGGCCAATGCCATCCAGTGATGATGCAAGGAGTAAATCACGATTCTGTTGGATCAGCATAATAGCAAATTAGGATTTGATTTTTTTATTAAGAATAAAAAATCCATTTTTATTTTTTTGCTGGTAGGCATGCTAGCAACAGTAACGTATTTTATTTCGTTTCATTTATTATGGTCTTTCATGGCGGTTCCCTATCTATACGCAATTTCCATTGCCTATGTGTTATCAGTCATCACGCATTTTATAGCCAATCGGCATATTACTTTTCAAGACCGGAATAAAGAAAAATTATTTTTAGAAATCCGTAAATATTTTGTTGTTGTCATCGGCAATTATTTTTTTAATGTCAGTGTTGTGTATGTAACAGTGGATCTATTAGAACTTTCTCCTTATATCGGTATTTTATCTGCCATTGCGATTGTCACCGTATTCAGTTATCTAGCCGCTCATTTTTGGATATTCAAAGAAAGTAAAGAATGAGTACCAAAAAATCATAGTTTAACGAAGTTTTTCAACTAAATGATCCGCTAAACGCAAACTCAATGCCATCAGTGTAAAAGTAGGATTTGCGCTACCGCTGGTGGGAAAAACAGAACAACTTGCGATATATAAATTGTCAATGCCATGTATTTTTAAATCAGGATTCACGACACCCATTGCAGGGTCAACACTCATACGCGTGGTGCCGGCTTGATGATAGGCGTCGCGTGCATCGTTCAGCCAACGATTATCAGGATGCTGAATGGCGTCATTCCAATTAGCGGTACCCATATTACCTTGTTGCCATTCACGCTTAAATTCTTGGATAAAGTGTGCGGCACTACTGCGTTCGCGTTCACCAATTTGCCAATCGATACACAATCTCGGCATGTTTAAACTATCGCGTTCATTGCTTAAATAAACACGGCTATTAGCAGCAGGTGCTTGTTCTACATCAACTTGTAAATACCAACGGCAATGCGGTGGATAAGGGATTTTCCCTCCTAGAAAATAGCTGTAACTGAGTTGAGTAAAATAAGGAATACTGGCGATTATTTTTTTTATTTCGCGCCATTGCACGGTTAATTTATTTTTTTCTTGCTTTCTTCTGAGAATATCTCGCACGATAGCAAAACAATTATTTTCGGGTGCTTCAAATTGGACATGACCAAAAACACCTAAACAATTAAATTGTTTTAGTGCGCGCTGTGTAAATTGTAATCGTGGGAAATGCATGATTTTTTTTATAAAACAAGGTGCGAACGCGCGCGAAAATATTACATTATCGCGTGGCATTATTTCTGCTGCTTTAAAACTAATATGATCTTGAAAAAAACGACCCACCTGATCGTAATCATTACCGATGCCAGCAGGACAAACATCGGTTGCGGCTAATAATAAACGAGTGGTTTCTAATGTGCCGGCACATAATACATAATTTTTTGCTTTTACAATTGCTTGATGACCAGAAGAAGACGTTAGCGTCAGCTGTTTAACAGTAGCCGCATTTTTTTCTAATTGAATGGATGTCACCGTGGCATTTAACAGCAGCGTAATATTTTTAGCCTGAATACAGGCTATGCCTAACGTGCCTGCTAAATTACGATGTTGAAACTGTGTCCATTTTGAATATTTATATTCAAAATAATGAGGATTAAACGTCATCGCAGATAAGTTGAGATGCGAAGAAAAGGTGGCATCATAAGGCAACTGATTCACTTGCATGATTAATTCTGCTTTTTTGTAATAAGGCAAAAGAGTTTGATAGCGAATAGGCCAGCCACTATGTGCAATATGATCCTGTTGGAGGAAATCAGTATTTTCTAAAGGTAATAATTGTCCACCCCAACGAGTCGACGTACCACCAAACACACGGTATCTTCCTTCTAAATGGCCTTTGTAAGGATTACCAATAATTGTTGCATGATAAAATGCTTGGCTTTCTGCAGTTGAAATTTTCCCGCCGGCTTCAATGACTAAAACAGTGAACCCACGATCAATAAATCGATGCGCGATAAAAAGCCCAGCCACACCGCTTCCTATAAGACATATATCCGCTTCGAAAAGGGAATGCGTGGGTAGGCCATTAAAATCTTGTATCATGATGACATTATGTCGCAGTATTATTTTTTAAAAGTTAAGTTTTTAAAGTCGAAGTACATACTTCGGCATCATTAATAATGTGTTGGCGTATTGACGCCAACACCCTCATGCCGAATAATACCGATCGATTGTAAATATTCAACCTATACTTGTAAATCAAAAAAATTATTTAAAGATAGGGTACTAATAGGGAAAATGATGGATCATCAAAAAATGTTAGTTTACCAATCATGGAACAAAGCTTCTTGTGGCGAAGCACTTTTTTTAGAAAAAAATGATCGCGCGTCTTTTATTTTTCAATCTCAAAAACGTTATGAGCTTGAGCCTTATATACTCGATTTTATTCATTTTGAGGCATATAAAAATAAAGCTGTTTTAGAAATTGGTGTGGGATTAGGTGCTGATCATCAAAAATTTGCTGAAGCGGGGGCCATATTAAATGGAATTGATTTAACTGAACGTGCTGTTCAATATACTCGAAAACGTATGGCGTTATTTGGTTATCAATCCACATTGAAAGTAGCAGATGCAGAAGCATTGCCTTTTCCGGCGAATTCATTTGATTTAATCTATTCTTGGGGCGTATTGCATCATACGCCAGATACTAAAAAAGCCATTGCTGAAGTGTGGCGAGTGTTAATCCCTGGCGGGGAAGCAAAGATAATGATTTATCATAAATATAGCATTGTTGGTTATATGTTATGGATACGATATGCTTTGATGCGCGGTAAACCCTTTACATCATTAACTAAAATATATAGCGAATATCTTGAAAGCCCAGGCACTAAAGCATATTCCTGTAAAGAAGCATACAATCTTTTTAATCAATTTAAGCAGATAGAAATTAAAACCCTATTGACGCATGGTGATTTATTAACTTCTGATGCTGGTCAACGCCATCAAGGGAGATGCTTATCTTTGGCCAAACTTATTTGGCCACGCTGGTTTATTAAATTATTTTTTAAATCGCATGGATTGTTTATGTTAATTTCTGCTAAAAAAGATTGTTAGGGATGTAATGAAAACTCAATTGATGGTTATCATTCTTACTTTTAATGAAAAAGTTCACATTGAGCGCGCTATTCAAAACGTTCTTGGTTGGGCAGATAAAATCATGGTATTAGATTCTTATTCTGAAGATAACACGGTTGCAATCGCTCAATCATTAGGGGCAGAAGTGATTTTTAGAAAATTTGATCATTATAAAAATCAACGAGAATATGCCATTGAATATGCAAAACAAAAAACTGAGTGGGTATTTTTTTTGGATGCCGATGAATATCTAACAGACAATTTAAAAACTGAAATAAAAATAGCGCTTGAAAAAAAAGAAGTAAATGGTTTTTATATCCCTAGGCGATTTATTTTTATGGATAAATGGATTAAATGGGGTGGTTATTATCCTATTTATCTGTTGCGATTATTTCGGCCACAAGTAGCAAGTGTGGAAGGATTAGTTAATGAACATGTGAACGTGGCAGGTCATAGTCAATATCTTAAACATGATTTTGTTGATCATAATTTAAAAAATATCAGCCAGTGGATAGAAAAACATAATAAATATACTACCCAAGAAGCGCGCGCATTATGGCATTACAAGTCTAATAAAACGATTGGCACGCAATCGCTGTCGTTTAAAAATCAAACAGGAAAAAAACAATGGCTGCGTCATAAAATCTGGAATAGATTGCCTATGATTATGCGGCCATTTTTATATTTCTTTTATCGCTATATTTTTAGATTAGGTTTTTTAGATGGCAGAGTCGGGTTTGTGTATCATTTTCTGCAAGGGTATTGGTTATGGTTGCTGGTTGATGTGAAATATATTGAAATGAAGAAAAACAAATGTGCGGAATAGCAGGTTTTTCAGGTCAATTTAATCTCGACTTATTAAAAAACATGGGTGCGCGTTTGCTGCATCGTGGCCCCGATGATGCTGGCGAGATTATTCTTTCTCAGCAAAACAATCTGGTGGGATTAGCTCATCAACGTTTATCTATTATTGATTTATCAGCGGAAGGACGACAACCCATGACGATCAATTGTGATTGTTGTGGGAATACGCTGGGGATGCCCACCGAAAATAAACGCTGGCTGACTTATAATGGTGAAATTTATAATCATCAAACATTACGCCGTGAATTAGAAGCAAAAGGCCATCATTTTTTTAGTCAAACCGATTCAGAAGTGATATTGCATTTATATGCAGAACATGGCGTTAATTTATTGCAGCAATTAAACGGTATTTTTGCTTTTGCTTTATATGACGGACAGACGGGCCAATTATTTTTAGCACGCGATGGCGTCGGCATTAAACCGCTTTATTATAGTCAACAGCCAGCTGGATTTTTATTTGCATCAGAAATAAAAGCTTTATTAGCATATAGCGAATTGCCACGTCAATTGGATCGGGTCGCATTGCATTATTATCTGGCTTATTTGTGGTGTCCTGGCGAACAAACGGCGTTGCATACCGTCAAAAAAGTCCAGCCGGGTGAAGCATTGATTGTACGCAATGGCCAAATAGAAAAGCGCTGGTTTTTTTATGATTTACCTTACCAAGGTGTTTCTTTGCAAGCTTCACCAGCAGAAATCAGTTTTGAATTAGAAAAAAAATTAATGCAAGCCGTTGAACGACAATTAATTGCTGATGTGCCAGTGGGCGCTTTTCTATCAGGTGGATTGGATTCCAGTGCCATTGTTGCCATGATGAGAAAATTAAATCCGCATGCTCGCATTCAGTGTTACACCATTGATGGTGGAGATGAAAAATATATTGAAGGCAATCCCAATGATTTACCTTATGCCAAACAAGTCGCAGCGCATTTACAAGTGGATTTGCATGTCGTAGAGATACAAGCCGATTTAATGCAACACATGACTAACATGCTTTATCACTTAGATGAACCGCAAGCTGATCCTGCACCTATTAATGTATTATTGATAGCAGAAGCAGCACGACGAGACGGTATAAAAGTATTATTATCGGGTGCCGGTGGCGATGATATTTTTTCTGGTTATCGACGTCATCATGCTTTACTCAGTGAACGTTTTTTTGCATGGTTGCCACTTGCCATTAAAAATAAATTATCATTATTTTCATGTCATTTATTGGAAGGCAACAGTACAAAATATAATATGCAGTTTGCTTTTTTACGGCGCATGGCAAAATTATTTGCTTATTGTCATTTACCCACGGACCAGCGGCTTGCTAGTTATTTTCTATGGGGAACAGAAAATTTAAGAACTTCTTTATATAGTCAAGAAATGGCAAATCATTTATCGCAGGCAAATACACTTGCTCCTTTATTGCAAAGTTTACATCGCATTCCTCAAGAATCAGCGCCACTGAATCGTTTGTTATATTTGGAAGGCAAACATTTTTTGGCCGATCACAATTTGAATTATACCGATAAAATGTCAATGGCCGCTGGTGTTGAAGTGCGGACGCCTTTGCTTGATTCAGATTTAATTGATTTTGCGACTCGTATTCCTGTGCATTTGAAACAAAAAGGAAAAATAGGGAAATATATTTTCAAAAAAACCATGGAATCTTATTTGCCAAATAATGTCATTTATCGTCCCAAATCAGGATTTAGTATGCCATTACGGCGTTGGTTGCATCGTGAATTACAGCCAATGGTGAATGAAGTGCTTTCTGCTTCCGCCATCAATGCCAGAGGTATATTTGATGCTAATGCCATCACACGATTAATTAAATTGGATCAAGCAGGACGAGTAGATGCAGCTTATACTATTTATTCAGTGTTATGTATTGAGTTATGGTGTCGAGCATTTATTGATGGTAATTAAAAGAGAGGGCTATGCAGTGGCGGTATGTAAATTAGGCTGCTGCCATTCCAATGTTACTTTATATTCTGGTACCATTTGTTGCAGTAGAACGATTAATTTTTCATTACTCACCGTTGTAGATTGACATAGTTTTTCGAATTGTTGGCAAATTTCTTTAATTTCATTAAAGTTACGTTTAAATGATTGGGCTTGTAAGATTTTTGCATGCATCGTGGGTTGCAATTCTTCATTTGCATAAAAACATTCTTCATATAATTTTTCTCCTGGTCGCAATCCCGTATAAATAATTTTTATATCTTGATTCACTATTTTTCCGGCTAGTTTAATCATTTGTTCTGCTAAATATTTAATTTTGATAGGTTCACCCATGTCTAATACAAAAATACCACCGCCTTGGCGGCTTAAGAACACGGCTTGTAAAATTAATTGTGATGCTTCTGGAATCGTCATAAAGAATCGACTAATGTCTGGATGAGTGACAGTAATAGGGCCACCATTTTCAATTTGTTTACGAAACAAGGGAATAACACTGCCTGTTGAATCGAGGACATTACCAAAACGTACCGTGATAAATCGGGTTTTCTCGGTATGATCATTTAAATTTTGGCAAAAATATTCAGCAGCACGTTTAGTTGCGCCCATGATATTGGTCGGATTGACAGCTTTATCAGAAGAAATTAATACAAAGATATCGACACCTATGTTGGCCGATTCTTCCGCAATAATTTTTGTCCCAATAATATTATTAGCAATGGCGACACGTAAATGATTTTCTAATAAAGGTACATGTTTATAAGCAGCAGCATGAAATACCATGTGCGGGCGATATTGCTGCAGTATTTGTTGGATGCCAATGCGATCAGTGACACTCAGCAAGATAGGATAAAATTGGCAGGCAGGAAATTTTTGTAACAATTCCATTTCAATGGCATATAAATTATATTCATGATTATCTATCACAACTAACCGCGCAACACTCCCTAATGACATAATTTGTCGACATAATTCGGAACCAATAGAGCCGCCGCCACCGGTAATTAAAATGGTTTTATCTTTCAAATAACTTTTCATTGCCGTCCATTGGTAAGTAACAGGATAACGACCTAATAAATCTACCAGTGACACATGGCGTAATACATTAATACTGACACGGCCATTGGCTAAATCTGTAATGCCAGGCAAGGTGTAACAGCGCACATTTGCTTTTTCGCATACTTCGATGACTGAACGCATGCGGGCTGAGGAAGCAGAAGGAATCGCAATTAATACTAAATCAACAGCATGTTTTTTAATGAGTTTAGGTAATTCTGCAATCGTATTGACGACACGTACGTTATGAATTTCTCTGCCATGTTTTTTTAAATCATCATCGACAAATGCAACGGGTTTATAACGATGACTTTCATCGCGTAGTAAGTCACGTGCCAAACTTTCGCCGGCATTGCCGGCACCAATAATAATGACGCGTTGACAATCTTGATAAAGACGTTTGTAGTCTTTAATAAAGCGTAAACATAAACGTGCCGATGATAATAACGCCGCTAGAAAAAACAGATACAAAAAAGCAGTCACATCGGGTGGTAATAAATTAAAATAAGGGGGCATCGCAATGTTAAATGTCACGACTAGAAATGTGGGAAGATGGGCACGTAACACCAACCATGCCATCATGCCGCCTAATACGGATACATATAATATTTTTTGCAAATCATGAATGGAAGCAAAACGCCAAAATCCGCGATAAAGTCCATATAATTTAAACAATAATAATTGCAATGGCATGATTAATAATAATTCCAGCAAAAGCTGTTTCCAAAATACAAGAATGAGCCATTTGTAGTGCATCACCGTGGCAGCATAATCAGTAGATAGATTAGTAATCGTTTCAATTAATATCCAATGTGCGAATATCCAGGCGCAGGCAACTGCTAAGGTATCATAGGCGGCAGCAATCGTGCGTCCATGGGTTTTGATTCTTGGGGTATTAATTAAAATAGTCAGTGGATGAATGCATTTATCTATTATATTTGCGAGATAATAATTAATTTTAATGCGAGATTTATCTAACTTTCTCCACTTCCAGAAGATTGACATTGTCTATATATGTCCTTATATATTTTATTTTTTATTTGTTGCTTGTACTTGATGTACCGATAAATTTACCCGACAAGTATGTTCTTCTGCAATAATTAATAAAAGTGTAATACGTTCATGATTATTTTTAATTTCAACAATTCCTTCATAATTAGCTAACACACCATCAATGACTTGTACCCGATCGCCCGGTTTAAAATCAGGCGTACTTAATTTTTTTTGTTGGCGTTGATCAGCTTCACTTTGGCGTATTTTCTCGACAAGCGTCGTCGGTATGCGTGCTGGCAACGTGCCAAACCTGACTAATGACACACATCCTCTTGTCGAACGAATTTTACCCCAATCATTTATTTGTGAACCCAATGAAATAAAGAGGTAACGTGGAAACAAGGGTTCAGTAACGATTTGGTAGACATTCCGTTTGCGTTTGTGTTGCTGACATAAAGGCAAGTAAGTATGAAAACCTTGTCGTTCTAAATTGAGTTTAGCAATATTTTCGTGATGCGGTTTGGTGAAAACCAAGTACCATTCCATATGTATATCCTTCACAATTGCCACCTTTATTCTTCCATTTTAACCGAGTAAAAAATTTGCTTGTTTACAATAGTAGATTTTATATTTTTTGTCAAAATAGGTTGTTAGATGAGGCGCTAAAGATAGTTATTTACTTTTCCCGTACGCATAACGGTAATAACTTGCCGCAAAAGGAGTGGCTGGCTTCCGATGATTTAATATTAGTCCAGTGATTTCAATTTGATGAGATTTTGCTTTTTTAATGGCATGTTTAACATCGGCAATTTTATCTTGGCCGGCGCTGACAACAAATAATTGAATGTCACTTTGGGCAGCAATCAAAATAGCATCTGATACCGGTAAAATAGGCGGGGTATCAATAATGACTTGATCAAAATCATTTCTTACTTTGTTGATTAAATCGCGGAAGCGTTGGCTTTGAAAAAGTTTTAATGGATGACTGGTGTAATGTCCGCAAGCAATAAAGAAAAGATTTTCATGAATAGGACGAACTAAATCATCATAGTCACATTGTCCTTCTAAATATTCACTTAACCCTTTAGATTTAGCTTGATGTAATGCAGTATGTAAACGTCCTCGTCGAATATCAGCATCGATCAGTAATGTTCGTTTACCGTGATCGGCAATGACTTGCGAAAAATTCAGTGAAACAAAGCTTTTTCCTATATTACTGACAGAGCCCATAAAAGAAATAATGCGTTTTTCTTCGTGATTGTTCATCACATGTAAACTAATACGTAAACTTCTCATGCTTTCGATGGTGATATCATCTGATTCTTGTTTCGCTAAAATTAAAGGTGCAACTAAACCAGGCATCATGCGCAAGTTTTTCTTATGGGCTTTTTCTAATTCTTTTTGTTTACGGCTAAACGGTAGAATAGTGCGAACATTAATATTTAATTCATCTTCAATTTGTTCGGCATTTTCGACGGTTTTGTGTAATGCTTTCTTAATTAAAATAATAAGAGCGGCTAAAAAACTACTTAACAGGAAACCCATTAATGTTAGCAGCAATTTATGGGTGGGCAGAAGTCCAGGAGGAAGTGCATCAGATAATACAATAATATCTGATGCTCGTCCCCCTTTTTCCATTTCTAATTGTTCTTGATTACTTAATAATTTTATATACACTGCATTTTTTATTTTTGCTTCGCGTGTTAAATTGATTTCTTCTTGATATTGAAGAGGGAATTCTCTTATTTGTTGTTTAACAATGCCTAATTGTTTGAGTAATTCTTCTTCTTTTCTCATCATAGAAATGATACGCGGATGTTCAGCAGTATAACTTTGGAGTAATTCTTGTCGTTGAGATTGGATTTTGTAGATGGCTTGGTCTAAAGAACTGTATTTTCTAGTTAAAAAATTTGCAGTGGCTACCATGCTTAATACATTTTTTTTGATGTGATACTGATTAACCGCATTTTCTGATTTAGCCAGTTGATTTTTAAACTTAGGTAAGCGCTGATTTAAATAGTCCAGATTTCTTAAGGTTTGCTGGCTTTTTTCCTGTATATCTTTCAAAACGACAAAATAAAGAATGGTATTTAAAATTTGTTTTGCTTGTTCTGGATCATTATCTGTCAATTGTATTTGAAAAATACCGGTACCTTGTGTGGGATCATTTCCAAAAATATTATCAATACGAATTTTTCGTGCCAGTGATTTAATTAAGTTAAGAGGAGAGGCATAGCGCAGCGCAAAGGTTGTCCCTGGATGTGCTTTTAAAGTACTGAGCTCAATAGTAATACCTGATTTAGTATCGGTCATTTCTTTACCGACTTCTCCAGTGAGTAGTAAATTTCCCTCACCAGATAAAAGCTGATAAGTATTATTTTTACCAACAATAATTTTAAAATTATTACTCTGCAAATATTTCGGAACAGTAAATTTTTTTACATTTATTTTTTCGCCACCCCACGCATACGATGTGAGTCCCAATAAAGGTGTTGCTGGATCTGTTCCCTGATAACGTTGCGCCATCCATCTTCCAAAAATAGGAAAATAACGGGCAGACGTTATGATATTGAGTCCGGTTTTTGTAATCACCGGCTCTAATATATACCTTGTTTTAATTAATGCCTCTTGCGTATTAATGTCTGAAATAGAATTGGAATTGTTATATCCTATTTTGCTGAGCAAATTGGCGCCTTGAGGTTGTCGCGAGCGTATTTGGAGTACGGCAGTGGTTTGATATTCAGGTTGTATGGTGAATGTATATAAAAAAGCTAGTAATAAACCACAACAACCGGCTGCGAGAATAAACCATTTATATTGAAATAATTGTTCTCCTATTTTTTTTAAATCAATGCCATCGTCTAGCATAAATCCGAAATGTGGTTGCTGTGATTTGGACGTATTAGGCATTTGATAGTCCTCTCATAATGTAGTAACTGTTGAAGCTTGGCAGTATTGTATTAATAAAGTTATTCCAGGAGTTAAAGGTAGCTGCAGACACATAAAGAATGTCATTTTCTTTTAGAGGAAATTGCTCGGCAATGAGTAATGCTTGTGGCGATTGACCATTTAGCCAAAAAATAATGGGTTTTTTATAAGAACCACGTACTAGATAAATATGACTAGGATCTGCGGTTGAAGTATTAATTCCGCCGGCGCCACTCAATGCTTCCATTAATGTCAATGGTTTATCTGTAATAGGTTGCATCCCTGGCGTTTTTACTTCCCCAAGGATATATACATTGCGATTACGGTACTTAGCGACTCTCACCGTCACTTGTGGACTGCGAATATATCGTGAAAGTCGTTGCGTAATTTTTTTCTGTACATCTTCAATGGTCAACCCTTCTACTTTGAGTGTGCCAACATAGGGATAAAAAATAGTACCATTGCTTTGCACTACAATAGTGGGATTATTATTGTTGGCAGTCGCACCGCTCGCTTCTTTAACATGGTCTGGTAATGAAAAATTAGTTGAGATGGTGCTAACATCGGGATGTCCCCAGACAATAATATCTAAACTATCATAAGGCCCAATTTGATAAGGTTGCGGTCGTAAAGCGGGCTTTAATAATTTTTGTCCTTCTGCCGTATTAAGCATGTTGACACTGATAGGAATAATCACTGGTTTTTTCCAGTCCCCTTCAATTTTTTGTGAGGTTTTTATTGTTGTCGGCGATAAATAATTATCGGGAACAAGCGGCGCGCATCCTGCTAATAACAGCAAACACACAAAACAAAAAACAATTTTTTTAAAATGACTATTGCTTAACATTGCTTAAATCCTTGTTTTCCACTCTTGCCACGATAATTCAATTTGCGCATACGTTTTTTCGAATGCTTCATAGGGTTGCATAAAGGGATCGGGAATTTCTCTATTCCCCCAATGACCTAATAAAAATGTTTTACCTTTAGCGGTGATAAATTGTTTGGTCACGGTATCAAGATGGGAAGCAGTCATGACGAGAATAAGGTTCGCTTTTCTAACCAAGGTGTCGGTTAATTGGCGCGCACGGTGATGCGAAAGATCAATATCATATTGTTTCATCACTGCTTGGGCATGCACGTCTGCTGGATAATTGATAATGGCATTGATACCAGCGGAGCTCACTTCCATGGAAGAATGCGGTTGAGTGAGATGATGGGTAATAAATCCCGCTGCCATTGGGCTGCGACAAATATTTCCTCGACATAAAATTAATAATGACTTCATTGTCAACCTACAACCTTTTTTAGCAACATTTTTCAGCCCTAGGATTCTAAGAGCTAAAGAATTCATTAGCAAGAAATTTTCAAGAAAAAGTAGAGTGAAATAAATCAACAGGCATCAATTTGCTTGATAAGTCTGTGGAAGGGTTCTAGCATGATTCCTTTTAACAATTTGCTCTACGTAAGAATATTTTAGTTAGGATCGCTGCTTATGAATGTAGCAATTATTGGATGTGGTTTAATCGGACAAAAACGTGCAAACGCATTAGAAAATTGCTGTTTAGTTGCGTGTGTCGATCAAATTCGAGAAAAGGCAGAAAAATTAGCCAGCCAATTTCCAAATTGTCTTGCTTTTGTTGAATGGCAAGAAGTCATTAAACGGAAAGAGATTGATATTGTTATTGTGTCGACGGTACATGCTGCGTTAGCAGACATTACCTTTGCTGCTATAGAAACAGGTAAACATGTATTAGTAGAAAAACCAGCAGGATGTCGACCGCATGAATTAGTGCCACTGATTGCGCTGTCTCAGCAAACCGGTTCTATCGTACGCGTTGGATTTAATCATCGTTATCATCGCGTATTTCGCAAAGCACGAGAATTAATTGATGCAGGTTTGCTAGGGGAATTAATGTTTTTACGCGCTCGTTATGGTCATGGCGGACGTATTGGTTATGAAAAAGAATGGCGAGCACAACCACTATTATCAGGGGGGGGCGAATTAATTGATCAAGGCATGCATTTAATCGATCTTGCGCGTTGGTTTCTCGGCGATTTTCAGGAGGTGCAAGGATTTGCTAATACTTATTATTGGGACATGGCGGTGGATGATAATAGTTTTTTACTTTTAAAAACACAAACAGAAAAAATTGCTTTTTTGCATGCCAGTTGTACGGAATGGAAGAATATTTTTTCTTTTGAGATATATGGAAAAAAAGGAAAAATAGATATTAATGGTTTAGGTGGAAGTTATGGCGTAGAACGCATTACTTTTTATCAAATGACGCCAGCGATGGGGCCGCCTGAAGCCATTACTTGGGAATACCCAATGATAGATGACTCATGGCAGGTAGAATTCGCAGAATTCATAGAAGATATAAAAATAAAACGTCAGCCATCAGCAGGATTAGCTGATGCACAGGCAGCATTACAAATCGTCGAAAAAATTTATTGCCTATCAGGATATCAACAACCATTTTCACATCAACAGGAACGTTACTGTGGAACTTAATATGACACGCATGCCAAACTGGCAAACAGTGACGCTGGCATTATTGATTTTTATTCCGCTTTGTGGCGCCACCCCAGAGATATGGCAAGACACAAAAGCATATTTACGTTTTGATCCTGTTAGACCACCGCTTTATCCGATTTTTTTGTGGTTGTTTCACGTTTTTGGTGCTTACCAATTTACCATGATGATGTGGGTGCAAGCGTTGCTTAATTTTTTTGGATTGTTATACGCTTATCATTGGCTGTCACGCCGATTAGCTCTTCCTTCTTTTTTTATTTTTTTAATTCTTATCCTGACCACCATTATTTTTTTTCTACATTTTAGAATGTTAATCAACATGTTGTCAGAAGCGCTTGCATTTCCATTATTTATTGTGACGTTTACTTTGTTAGTCGATAATTTTCAAACGATTGATCTTAAAAAAATAAGTATATTAATGCTGGTTGGGAATTTATTAATTTTAACGAGAGAGCAATTTTATTATTTTTATATACTTTTTGCAGCATTGATAATATGGCATTATTGGAAACATATTCCGTTAAAAAAAATAGTGCAGGGAGCAAGTATTGTGGTGTTATCTATTTTATTAACGGCGATGTTAAATAGAAGTTATCATTATTTTATTTCTCATTATTTTCAGGCGTCTTCTGCCACAGGGTTGGTGCTCATTCCGCAAGCGCTTTATTTATCTCGTTTAGAAGATGCTAACTATTTTAAAAATGAAAATGAAAAAAAAATATTTACGGCCGTCATGACACAATTGGAAAACTTAAAATTAACTCGACAATATCCTCCCATTTATTTAAATCCGCCATTAACGTTGGAGGCGGCAGATGATTATTTTAATATTGCTTGCATACCTATTATTGGCGTCTTACAAAAAAACTTTCCGTTGGGTCTAACCTCGTATGAAGGCAGCCAGTTATTAGTCAATATCAGTAAAACGTTATATTTAAATAATGTTAAAAAAAATATGGTGTTTTATTTATGGCGTATTGCTGCCATGATGGGAGGCATTGGCATTTTTTTAGCATTTGCCCTCATTTTATTTTCAATGGGGATACGAATTTTATTCGATAGAACATGGGATCCGAGCGTAAAGCAAATTTTTATTGTAATGTCATTTTTAACTATACTCGCCAACGCTGCTTTACTAGGGTTTTCTTCACGGTATGAAATCCGATATTTTTATTATTCTTATTTTTTATATTTTTGTTTAAGCGGATTGTTGGTAAAAGAATTTTTTACTAAAAAAATCAATGAACCAACGATTGTTTAATAATGGATGCAAGTATGAACGTTGATGCCTATTACTCATGATGTTCTAAGACGGAAAATCCATTTTGCATATTGAATTTATCACGTTTAGCGATTTTAAAATCTTCTGTTACCATTTCAGCGACTAACTCTTCGAAAGAAATTTTAGGTGTCCAGCCTAATTTTGTTTTTGCTTTTTCACAATCTCCCAATAAAGATTCAACTTCGGTAGGACGAAAATATCGTGGATCGACGATTATCATGCATTGTCCAGTGACGCGATCATAGCCTTTTTCTTCTATGCCTGTTCCTTGCCATCGCAGAGAAATATCGAGACAAGTCGCGACTCTATTAATAAAATCACGTACGCTATATTGCTTACCAGTGGCAATGACAAAATCTTCGGGTGCGGCTTGTTGCAACATCAACCATTGCATTTCGACATAATCTTTTGCATGTCCCCAATCGCGTTTTGCCTCCAGATTTCCCACATAAATGCAATCTTGTAAACCTAATTTTATTTTGGTTAATCCGCGCGTAATTTTACGCGTGACAAAGGTTTCGCCGCGAATAGGCGATTCATGATTAAACAAAATACCATTACATGCATATATTCCGTATGCCTCACGATAATTAATTGTAATCCAATGCGCATATAATTTGGCGACCGCGTAGGGCGAGCGTGGATAAAAAGGGGTGGTTTCTTTTTGCGGAGTTTCTTGGACTAATCCAAATAATTCAGAAGTAGAGGCTTGATAAAAACGTGTTTTCTTTTCTAAACCAAGTATGCGAATCGATTCTAAAATACGTAATGCGCCTAACGCATCTGAATTTGCTGTGAATTCAGGTTCTTCAAACGATACCCGAACATGACTTTGTGCAGCTAAGTTATATAACTCATCGGGTTGTACTTGTTGGATAATTCGTAACAAACTAGTGGAATCCGTCATGTCCCCATAATGTAAAATGAAGCGTTGATTTTGTGTATGTGGATCTTGATATAAATGATCAATGCGCGCGGTATTAAAGAGGGAAGAACGGCGTTTGATGCCGTGCACAATGTAATTTTTTTTTAATAAGAACTCCGCTAAATAAGCGCCATCTTGTCCAGTAATCCCTGTAATGAGTGCTATTTTTCTCATGTTACTTCCATTCATATTTTTAAAAAAGTTTTAAAAAAAATTAAATATCATCCTAGCAAAAACGACGTAATTATGGCATAAAGCTATTTTTTGCAAAAGCGACATTTGATGAGGGAGACAAAAACGACGTCAAACCATGCATAAATGTTTTGCTAATCAGGGAGTAAAAAGGCGTGGTAATGAATAAAACGGATAAAATTTATGTTGCTGGCCATCAAGGGTTAGTAGGATCTGCGATTTTACGCAAATTGCAACAAGAAGGTTACACGAATTTACTTTATCGTATACGTGCCGCGCTTGATCTGACTCAGCAAGCATTAGTCAACGATTTTTTTGCAAAAGAAAAACCACATTATGTATTTTTAGCTGCTGCAAAAGTAGGTGGTATTCTTGCTAATCATATTTATAGAGGCGATTTTATTTATCGCAACTTGGCTATTCAAACAAATGTCATTGATGCCGCCTATCGCCATGGCGTAAAACGCTTAATTTTTCTAGGTAGCGCTTGCATTTATCCGCGAGATTGTCCGCAACCTATTCGTGAAGATTATTTATTAACCGGCCCGCTTGAACTTACTAATGAACCTTATGCGATTGCAAAAATTGCCGGCATTAAATTATGTGAATCTTATAATGCACAATATGGCACGCAATTTGTGACCGTCATTCCAACTAATTTATATGGTCCAAACGATAAATTTGATTTAGAAACTTCGCACGTCTTGCCTGCCATCATGCGCAAAGTGCATGAAGCAAAACAAAAAAAAATTCCCACGGTCACTATCTGGGGAACGGGAAAAGCCACCCGTGAATTTTTATATGTAGATGATATGGCATCAGCTTGTGTGTTTATGATGAATCAAGCTGATTTTAATCAAGTTGTTAATATTAGTACGGGAATAGAAATTAGTATTCATGAAGCAGCAGAAATGATTTGTAAAGTCATTGGTTTTGCAGGCAGTATTCACTATGACAAAAGTAAACCCGATGGGACACCACGCCGAGCAATCGATATTACACGCCTCACGCAATTAGGGTGGAAAGCAAATATCAATTTTGACGAGGGATTAAAACGTTCTTATGAATGGTTTTTAGCAAATGAATGATGAGTAAGATTTTTTTATTTTATAGGATGATGATTACCTAGAAGGACTTGAATTGCTTGTATTATCGACAATATCTGTTTTTATTTTTAGCGGGCATCATCACTACTGCATTACCTGTTTTTGCAGCGACGGCATCTTCTTCACCACAAGTGCAACATACGCAAACTGCACAAACAGAAAATTTATTATTAAAACGCGCCACCGGTTTTTTTCGTTTTAGTTTTGATAATGTCAGCATGCCGGAAAATATTTCTGACATGGGATTATTAGGCGTGAATTATTTTGTCGATTTTACGCCATATCTTTATGGTGGTGTGGGTGGTTATGGTGCTGTGACTGGCACGCAAGGTGGATTATTTGCATTGGGTTTAGAAGGTGGCGCGCATTATGAATGGGCGCCGCATTGGTGGGCAGACGCAGGTTTTTTTGCCGGTGGTGGTGGTGGAAAATCTTCGCTAGTCGGTGGCGGTTTGATGATCAAACCACATGTTGGTATTGCTTATTCTTTTCCGTGGGCGCGTGTCGGTTTGCATTATAGTTATATTGATTTTGTCGATGGAAAAATCAGTAGCCATCAAATTGGTCTGGATGTCGATATTCCAACTACTTTTTATTATTTATCTCCGCAAGATGCATACATAGGATGTTCTTTATTTAATGGTGATTTACAGTTATTACCAGGTGATTACTTAGAGTTTCAACGCAATGATTTTTCTTTATTACTTCAAGCTTATGATCAACGTGCCGGAACTAAAAATACGTCAGGGGAAATACAAAATGGCACAATAAAATTAGTCGGTGCTGAATTCGATCATTATTTTACAGAAAGAAATTTTTGGTGGTTGAAAACAGCAGGCGCATTTAATGGTATACCCAATGGTTATATGGATGTATTGGGTGGTTGGGGATATTTGTGGCCTATTGGCAATACCTCTTTTGCAATCGTGCCTAAATTGGGTGTCGGTGCTGGTGGTGGTGGCATGGTAGATACAGGCGGTGGTTTTTTAATAAATCCACAATTAGGAGTGCAATGGTCTTTATTTTCTAATGTGGCATTCAGAATTAGTAGCGGGTATTTGTGGGCACCGAAAGGTGATTTTCATGTTGTGCCGGTGACGGGCGAATTAATTTATCATTTAGATATTGCTAGAGGAAAAACAAATCCACCCAGTGTTTCTGCCGCCTATTCTACGATTCAAGGTTGGCGTCTCCAATTCTTTAATCAAACTTATTTTCACCCGCAGCGCACTTCTTCTTCTGTGACGTCATCGATTAATTTGCTGGGTGTGCAAATCGATCAATTATTTACGCCTTATTTCTTTTTTACTTACCAAGCTGCTTCTGCTTATAGTGGTTATCACGCCGGTGGTTATGCTTCTGGAATGATAGGACCGGGTGTACAAAGTGCTGCATTTTTTAATGAACGTTTGCAATTATTTTCAGAGATATTAGTAGGAGCAGGTGGCGGTGGTGGTTTGGCGTTGCAAGATGGTGCGATGATTGCACCGGTAATTGGGTTACGTTATTTATTTACGCCAGTGATTGGCCTGCAGGTAAGCATGAGTCAAATGACAGCGGTGAAAGATGATCTCAATACGCCAGCATTAAATATAGGTTTAACTATTCGCTTAGATACGCTTAATCAAACCCAACACTCATACTTTTAAATGCGACCATAATTATCTTCAAACCGAATAATATCGTCTTCACCAAGATAATTGCCTAATTGCGTTTCAATGATTTCAAGCGGTTGATTAGTCGCATTTACCAGACGATGTTTGACTGCTTTTGGAATATAGGTTGATTCATTCACAGAAAGAGTAAACACTTCTTCAGCACGCGTTACTTGTGCTGTTCCATTGACAACGACCCAATGCTCAGAACGATGTTGATGCATTTGTAAAGATAAACTTGCTCCAGCTTTAATCGTAAGATGTTTAATTTGAAAATGAGTGCTTTGATGTAAAATTTCGTAATGGCCCCACGGACGATATACTTTACGGTGTAAATCAATTTCAGGTCGTTGATTTTGCTTCAATTGCGCGACTAATTGTTTAATGGTTTGGCTTTTATCTTGGGGTGCAACTAAAACGGCATCAGGTGTTTCGATGACAACATGATTATTGAGACCCACCACTGCAAGCATGCGACTTTCTGCATGTAAATAAGAATTTTGAACATCGGTAACAAAAATATCGCCTTGTATCACATTGCCATTTTCATCTGCGCTGCGGACTTCTTTTTGTATTTCCCATAATGCTGACCACGAGCCGATATCATTCCACTCTGTTTCAAACGGAACTAACACGGCATGTTTGGTTTTTTCCATAATGGCGTAATCAATAGAATCACTGGGGCATGCTGCAAATATATCTTTATCTAAGTGAAGCATTCCAAATTCTTTTTTTATGCTAGCAATGGTGCGTTGACAAGCATGCAACATATCGGGCACATGTATTTTAAGTTCAGCTAAATAGTGCGATGCACGAAACATAAATATACCGCTATTCCAATAATAGTTACCGGAAGCAATATATGTTTTTGCAGTTTCAATATCAGGTTTTTCGACAAATTCTTCTATCTGATAAGCAGGCGTATAGTGAGTGTTTTGCAGCATAGAAGACGTTTTGATATAACCATATCCTGTTTCTGGTTTCATCGCCAGGGAGCCAAAAACAACAGCTTGATTTTGTTGCGCATGCATCATGCTATTATTAATAAGTGTTGAAAAATAGCTTTCATTTTTAATGAAATGATCTGCTGGTAATATTAATAAGATAGGATCTTCTTTTTTTTCTTGTTGTAAATATAACGCGGCAAGTGCAGCAGCGGGCGCCGTATTTTTTGCATGCGGTTCTAATAGGATGGTGGCGTCAGACAAATTGAGCGTTTGAAGTTGATCTAATACTAAAAAACGATGCTCGGCATTACAAATGATAATAGGTGCTGCAATATCACTAATAGATTGTAGACGTAATAATGTGTTTTGCAGCAGGGTGAAATGATTGATAAGGGGTAAAAATTGTTTAGGAGTAGCGCTGCGTGATAACGGCCATAATCGTGTGCCTGCACCTCCTGCCAAAATTACCGGAACAATCATTTTTTTACTCCCATTGAGCGATGGTTTGTTTGCACTTATCGAGCATGTTTATTTATCTGCTTAAAAATAAGTTGTTACCCAATCACATAATTATTTGAATAAGTGGATAAAAATTTGAATGCTACCTAATTTTGAGGTGATAGTAGCAAATATTACCAAAAAGTGCACCAAAACGTTTATAAGTGATTACTTGTAAGGGGTGGGTAGAAAGAAATTGTTGCCACTCTTTTTCTTTGCGATACAGCTTACCGCCATCGGTTAAATTCCACCACGTTTTTTGAATACAAGAAGGCAGCAGTTTATCGTGATTAACATGATCTAAGATGATAATCGATTCTTTTGCAACTCGTTGTGCTTCTGTTAATACTTGGTGCCAATGATCGGGTTCAATGTGATGCAAGACAAATTGAATGATCGCAATATCAAAACTTTTATCTGCAAAAGGAAGGTTTTCAGCGGAGGCAACATAATGGGTAGCAAACGGATAAAGTTTTTTTGCAGAGGCAATCATTTCTGGTGAACAATCAATACCGGTTCTTTTTTTAACAATTTCTGGCGTATAAAAATGGGATTTTGAGCCGCAACCAATATCAATGATTTCTTTATTCTCTATTAAACTATTTAAAGAAAGCGCGCTTAACCCATTTATCTTTTTAAGAAAAGCTACTTTTGCATTATATAATGTTGGAAAAGAAAAAATTTTTTCGCCAATGGATTCCATCATGTATCCTTATTTAAAATTCCTTGCGCCAGATTATACTTGCTAAATGTGTCAAATCAATGCATTTTATTTTTTTATGATAAAATCATAGTAAAGCAACTAATTATTTTGTTTTATGGGATAAACAATTTTTAAGATAATTCTATGGATAGAAAGACAAATAAGTTTGAAAATATTCAAGCGCTCCGCGGCGTGGCAGTGTTAATGGTGTTGTTATTTCATGTGCATGCATTAGAAGCACAATATTATCAACGAGAAATATTATCCAATTTTTTTGATCTGGGTACAGCGGGCGTTGATATTTTTTTTGTGATCAGTGGCTTTATTATGGTGCAAGTGACGCGCGGGAAATTTCAAAAACCCGATGAAATTATTTATTTTTTATTGCATCGATTGACAAGAATTTACCCTTTGTACTGGTTTTATAGTTTATTACTTATTGTCGTTTTTTTGATTCAGCCTAACTGGATTCATCATGTAAAAGACCAGACATTCAGCATGATAAAATCATTTCTCTTACTGCCGCAACCCACTGGACCGTTACTCAACGTTGGCTGGAGTTTGGTCCATGAACTCTATTTTTATAGTGTGATTTGTCTTATCTTGTTTTTCCCAGAAAAAATCTTACTTTTCTTATTAGGGGCATGGGCAATTCTTGTGATGATAAGCCATATCATTTTTTCTTTTTCCTCGCCCATGTTATTGCTAATGACGCATCCATTAACGATGGAATTTATTGCTGGTTGTTCTATTGCTCAGTTTTATAATAGTAGTGGAAAAAAATCATGGGCATGGTTTATTTTGATCGTGGGCCTATGTCTTTTTTTAATCGTGGGTTATTTGCATTTGTTACCTGGTGAAATCAGAGATGGTTGGGCAAGAATTTTTGTGTTTGGTATTCCCAGTATGTTAGTAGTACTGGCAGGCGTGTTGTTAGAAAAAAAGAGTATTCTTTTCCCCCATTTTTTGCGTCGGCTAGGCGATGCTTCTTACTCTATTTACTTAAGCCATGCCTTAGTACTTTCTGCATTAGGTCGTTTGTATAGTGCCCAATATATACACACCACCTATGCGCATTTGTTGGGGTTACTGTTGGAAGTGATTGTTGCCCTCGTCGTAGGTATATGTAGTTTTCGTTATTTAGAAAAACCGCTTCTCGTTTATTTTTCTTCTAAAGTGAGTAAATTACGTTTCAATTTCCTTAATAACTATTCTTTTGCAAACAAACAAGTTTCAGAAAGCGATCGATAAAATTATTTTAAATTGTTCTAAACAACGTCAATAATAATTAAAAGTACTATTTTACACCTAGGTAATATTTACATTAATTTTTAATTAATTATTAAATTATTAGCGATTTTCATTCTAGTTGACATTTTATAGCAGCACGTTAAACTCAATCCGTTTTAAAGGATTACCACGATTTTTATAATGCGATTTGTGTTTCGTAGGGCGGTAGCGTGGATATAATTAATGAATAAATATGCTCAAAAGTTTTTTTTCCTGTTAGATGCTCAAGCTAAAAAAGGTATTCCATTATTAATTCTTGCTTTTTTATTTTCGTCATTATTAGATGTTGTTGGCATAGGATTAATTGGCATATTTTTGGGATTACTGACTAGTCCCCTCTTATTTTTAAAACAATTCTCATTCTTTTTATTTTTAACGGATAGTTTGGGATGGACAGAAAAAAAAATCATTGTTTTTTCTGGGGTATTGATTATTGTAGCCTTTGCAATGAAAGCAATTGTTGCCTTGATCATACAAAATAGAATTGTTTTTTTCAGCCAATCGTTTCTTGCCCGCATTAAAATCAGGATGATGACTGCTTATCAATATGCTCCTTATACTTATTTTCTTCAAAAAAATAGTGCACAGTTAATTTCAAGAATTCAAGATAATACCAACGGGTTTATTACCGGTGTATTTATGCCTATTCTCAATTTTATTTCAAATGGGTTATTAATTATTGCTATTTTGGTGTTTTTAGCTATTTTACATCCTATTTTAACGAGCTTTTTAATTCTCTTATTTTTTTCTATTGCTTATATTTTTGATGTGGTAGTTCGACAAAGATTATCAGCTTACGGAAAAATAGCCGCATTATCTCATGGAGAAATGATCAACAGTATTAATCAAGGATTGCATGGATTAACTGAAGTCAGAGTCTTTGCTTGTGAAGATTTTTTTCTAAACAAAGTGACTGCTATTTCAACTAAATACGCTCATGCCGTAGGTATTATTATTGCTTTACAGCAGATACCACGATATTTAATTGAAAACATGATTGCTATTTTCATTATTGGTCTTAGTTTAGGCGGTATTGCTGCTGGCTATACCATGGAAACAGTGATTGCCATGGTAGGTATGTTTGCGGCCGCAGGTGCACGATTATTACCCAGCGCCACCCAGATAATAGCAACGGTTAATCAAATTCGTGGTTATTCATATCATCTGCAAATGATTTACGCTGAATTTGTAGAATTAAACCAGTTAAAATCAATAACAAATTTTTCCCTGGATACATTATCTTCGCCGGAAAAAAATATATTAAATTTTTCACGCGTGGAGTTAATTGACATTGGCTATCAATATCCTAACAGTCATTATGCTGCGCTTGAAAAGGTAAACATGACGATATTAAAAGGAAAATCGATTGGTTTAATTGGGCCGTCAGGTGCAGGAAAAAGCACGTTAGTTAATTTAATACTTGGTTTTTTAGAATCTCAACAAGGCCAATTATTAGTGGATGGAAAACCCATCCAACATCTTAGAACATGGCTAAATAATTTTGCCTATATTCCGCAATCTATTTTTTTATTAGATGATACGTTACGGCGTAATATTGCTTTTGGTGTCGATGATAATGAAATTAATGAAGCACAAGTAAATAATGCCGTGCAAATGGCACAGTTAACCGATGTGGTAGTTCATTTATCAGCAGGATTGGATACGATGATAGGAGAAAATGGTATTCGACTATCAGGTGGGCAACGCCAACGGGTAGCGTTAGCGCGCGCTTTTTATCATGAACGCAATATCATCATTCTGGATGAAGCCACATCATCATTAGATAATGAAACAGAAAAAGAAGTTATCAATACTATCAAACGATTAAAAGAAATCAAAACATTAATTGTCATTGCACATCGTTTGAGTACAGTTGAGCATTGTGATGTGTTATATCGATTAGAACAAGGCCGTGTTTCTTCTGTTGGTACATTTAAAGAAGTGGTTGGTAGTATTTAATTTTTTATAGAATGATTAAGATCAGGGATAGTATGCTAGGAAAAGCGTATAGGGTACTAAAAAAAGAAGGATTTTTCGTATTTTTTAAGGTGACAATAATACGTCTTAAATTGCTTTGTAAACGCGCAATAATAAGTTTTATTGCTATTCCGTTATGTTGTTTGATTATAATTATTTCGCGCTGGGTGAATATCCGATTGATAAAATTAGCATCTAATCGTGTCGGTCATTATACTTTTGACACTGAACTGCTACTCTCTGCGATGGAATTAAGTGTAGAAAATAAAAAACCATATAAAACTTTTTTCTATACTATTTCTGGATGGCCTATCAGTAATCGCCAATTACATCGTATGTGGAAGAGAGTCATGGTTATTTTACCCTTTCCCGCTATTATGAATGAAACTGATAGATATTTAACGCAATGGAGAAAAAAGAAAAATGATCATGATTTGTTAAAGCAATTTTTTGCGTCAGGACAAGTGGGTGATTATTGGGATATTTTAGGAAAATTAAATCAAGGTCATTTGTTTTTTACTGCTCATGAAAAAGAAAAAGGGCAACGTTTATTAGCCACATTGGGTATTCCTAAGCATGCTCCGTATATTTGTTTATTAGCACGTGACTCTCTTTATTTAGATAAAATAATGCCAAAAAAAAATTGGTCTTATCATGATTTTAGAGACGTAGACATTGATCATTATAAAAAAGCCGCCTTGTTTTTAGCTGAAAAAGGTTATTATGTTATCCGTATGGGGAAATATGTTAAAAAACCATTTAATGTACCTCATCCCAATGTCATTGATTATGCTCATAGTAAGCTGCGTTCTGATTTTTTAGATATTTATTTATCTGCCCATTGCTTTTTTTTCATTTCAACTTCTACTGGCATTGATGGGGTAGCAAAAATATTTCGTCGCCCAGTATTAGCGACTAATTTTCCATTATGTGATTTTGATATTTTTCATCATAGAAGAACGTTATTTATTCCGAAAAAAATAATAGATAAAAATAATGATAAATTATTAACATTTGCTGAGATCTATCACATTTTTTCAGAAGCAAATACAACAAAACAGGTAATGATGGTAACCAAAGAAAAAAATTTATATTTTTCAGATAATACCCCAGATGAAATTGTAGAAGCAGTGCAGGAGATGTTAGATAAACTGACCAATCATTGGGAATATTCAGCGGAAGATGCTCTATTACAACAACGATTTTGGCAAAATCTGTCGGCAGATTTTAACCGTGAGTTACCTGTATTAACACTGCCTGTTTTTAAACAACGAGGTGTTAAATTAGAAATGGCAAGTTCTTTTTTAAGAAAAAATACCTATTTGTTAGGATAAAATGTAATTTTAATCTTTTATAAGAAATACTGTAATTTAATGATAAAAAAAATTAAATATAAATTAAAAAGCGAAGGCTGGCTGCGTTTTTTAAAATTATGTGGTTTGTATAGCATAATTAATTTATTAGCATTTCCTATTGCGTTGATTATTATCGCGCTTTCACCCTGGATACATATTAGGTTGATTCGGTTATTTTCCTCGCGCATAGGGCATTACGCCTTAAATACCGAATTTTTACTTTGTATGTTAGAGGAGCAAAAATATAAAAATAAAAAATATTGCAAACTGTTTTTTTATCCCGTCTCTACCAACACTATTTGCAATTTGCAATTACATCGGATGTGGAAACGTGTCATTCCTATTTTACCATTTGCCTTTCTCTGTCACCAAATAGATAGATTTGTATGTTATTTGGGAGGTAAAAAATATTCTGATGATCCATTAAGAATATTTAGTGTTGCAGAAGGATATCAAGATAGATGGCAATTTTTGGATAAAACAACTCAATGTCATCTTTCTTTTACCGCTGCTGAAAAACGACAAGCAGAAACTATTTTAAGAAAATTATCTATTCCTGCTGCTGCTCCTTATGTGTGTTTATTGATGCGGGAGGCAGATTATTTAAATATACATATGCCAACGATGAATTGGTCTTACCATGATTATCGTAATGTGAATATAGAAAATTATTACGAGGCCGCCCACTATTTAGCAAAACAAGGGTATAGGGTTATTCGCATGGGTAAACATGTCAAAACTAAATTTGATGTGCCCCATAAAAATATCATTGATTATGCAAATAGTCCTTTTAGATCGGATTTGATGGATATCTATTTAACTGCACATTGTACTTTCATGATGTCAACGAGCACGGGATTAGATGCTATTGCACAAATGTTTAGAAGACCTATTTTAGTAACAGATTTTCCTTTATGCGATCTTAAAACATGGCTTAAATGGGATTTGGTTATTCCGAAAAAAATATTGAATGTACATAACAATCAATTAATCACATTTAAAGAAATGTATTTAGAACATAATATCTGCCAAACAGAAATAGTAAATAGATTTCAAAAGAAACAATGGGTATTTATAGATAATACCGAACAAGAATTATTACATAGCGTAGAGGAAATGGTAAAAAGATTGAATAATGAATGGAGAGAATCAGCCGAAGATCGGTTATTACAACAACAATTTTGGTCTCATTACCCTCTTGTTTTGCCTGAGGGTGTTTCTTCTCATCAAGACCTTAAACTTCGTTTAGGCAGTGCTTTTTTGCGAAGTCATTACTCATTACTTGTTTGAGGATAATAGAAATTAAAATACGATGGAAAAAAAAATTACGATCTTAACAACACTCTCTTCTTTACCCCATAAAAGTGATGGAGAACATGTGGGACTATTATTGGAATGCCCTGCGGATGCTGAATTTTTTCCTAAAAATAATCATGTTATTTCTATGGATCAACTCATTGGTCATGCGGAAGAAGCAAGACGTTTAGCGTGTGAGCTAGCCAGTAAATTAACTATCAATGAACCTCCATTGAGAGGTATTCCGCAATTAACGGTGTTTCATGAAGTGCTTAGTGCGGAGTTACATAAAATTTTTCATATTGTCCACTTGTATCGATTTCTTGAGAATAATCATTATACTGTTTGTACATTTTTACAAAGCACTTGGTGGGGCAATGAATTATATCAATTAGCGGCTCTAAAAAAATCCAAGATAAAAATTGAAATACCTCTTATTCGAAAACAAAATAAAATAATTAAATTATTTTATAAATTAATGGAAAGCAAATTTGCACTTGCGGTAATGTATATAGAATTTAAAAAAATTATTAATTATGTGGATTTTTTTCATCGACGCTCAATGTTGTTTAAAAAATTTGTTGAAAAATACGAAAAAAATAAAATATGGTTTTATAGTACCGCCAACAATTACACCAATATTGGTTTATCTTATGAACCTTTTTTTCCAGAACCATTTCATTATTTAATAGAAAATAAATCAACGGGTGGAAAAAGCCTCTTACAAAATAAACGTATGTTTACTTCTTGTTATGAGTTTGCGCTTCCTGACTTTATTCCTGATCATGATGAAAGAAAGCAAGCGGTACAGATGATTTATCACCATCTTTTACAAGTACCCCTTCTCTCAGAAGAATCCATTGTGCGAGAAATGTTTCTAAAAAGTACTTGGTTAAAATTGTTTTTTTCACGCTTGTTAGCTTACGGCTTATTTCTAGCCGCTGTTTTTGAAAATTGGATAAATAAGACTGCCCCTAAAGCAGTTATCGTGGGTAACCAGGTATTTGAGGGATATGCTTTATATAAAGCGCGTGATAAAAACATTCCTACGGTTCTTTTGCAACATGGGGTTGTTGCTAATTATTATTCTTATTCAGATCATCCGGTTGACTATTATATCGTCAGAGGAAAATTCTTTTATGACAGATTATCTCAGTTTTCAAAGAAAAGAGCAGTGATTTTTAATCCCACTCATCATGTGGATGACACGTATGTAACTTCCAAAAAAAAATTCATTGTTTTTCTTACTTTACCCACACAAGTATTAACACCGGCGGTTGAAGTTGATATTAAATCAGTCTTACAAACACTACTCCAAACCATCTCTACCACTTCTATGGAATTAGTGATTCGCGTCCATCCATTAGAAAAAATAATAGATTATAAATTATTAGTTGATTCCATATTAAAAAATACAATGTACAAATGTAACATCCATTATCATCAAGGAAATGGCTTACATGAATTATTAAAAAATACTGCTGCCGTCGTCATGTTGCATTCCACGGTATTTTTAGATTGTCTGAAACATCAAGTGCCGATAATTAGTTTTAATTGGCATCAATTTGGTTGGAAAGAAACCATTAAACCATATGAAATATTTTTCTTTGCAGAAAATTTATCGCATTTAGCTGCTCTGATTCTTCAAGCACATCAAGGTAAATTAATCTTAAAAAAACAGACCAGTGCTTTTTTTCTAGCTGAGATAGCAAGACCCGTATTTTTTAATGAATTAAAAAAAATGTTACGCATAACTATGGATAATGAGAGCACTCTATGAATCTACAGAATAAAAAAATTTTAGTCACTGGTGCCGATGGGTTTATTGGATCTCATTTGGCGGAATCATTGGTTAGAAAAGGTCATCATGTTCGTGCTTTTGTTTATTACAACTCATTTGGGTCGTGGGGTTGGTTGGATGATGTGCCTGCAGAGATAAAAAATAATATTGAAGTGTTTGCCGGTGATATTCGCGATCCGCATGGAGTCAAAGCAGCAGCCAAAGATTGTCAGGTAATATTTCATCTCGCCGCATTAATTGGAATTCCTTATTCTTATCATTCGCCGGATACTTATATCGATACCAATATAAAAGGAACATTAAATGTAGTACAAGCAGCACGCGATTTAAATATTGAGCGTGTTATTCATACGTCAACTAGTGAAGTGTATGGGACGGCGCAATTTGTGCCTATTACAGAATTACATCCTTTGCAGGGACAATCGCCTTATTCTGCTAGCAAAATTGGGGCTGATCAGATAGCCATGTCTTTTTATTCATCGTTTCATACACCGATTAGTATTATTCGTCCTTTTAATACATTTGGGCCACGACAATCTGCCCGCGCTATTATTCCGACAATTATCACGCAAATTGCCGCAGGTTCACGTACGATCACCGTTGGATCATTGCATCCGACACGAGATTTTTCTTATGTAATAGATACAGTGAATGGTTTTTTAGCAGTGGCTGAATCTGACCATTCGGTTGGCGAAATCATTAATATTGGCAGTAATTTTGAAATTTCTGTTGAAAATATTGGCCAGTTGATTGCTGAATTAATGTGTGTCGATGTGACGTTTAAGTCAGAAGCCACACGTATTAGACCGGAAAAAAGTGAAGTAGAAAGATTGTGGGCTGATAATAGCAAAGCAAAAAAATTATTGCAGTGGCATCCGCACTATGATGGTAATGATGGATTAAAACAAGGATTAATTAAAACCATACAATGGTTTGTTGATCCGAGCAATTCAAAAAAATATAAGAGTCATATTTATAATATATAAAGTGAAGTGAAATAATATCAATGCAGTGTTTATTAAATAATGTCGGTGTATTTGCATTAGAATCAGAGACACATAACACGTATTGTGAATTGGATATTTATGCCTACGGGGAAGGCATTCATGAGACCAATGATTTTTTTATAAAAATAAATGCTGATAAAAAAGTAGAATGGGTGGTTTCTCGTGTCTGCGATCATGCGAATGGCAAATTATTTCAAACCCATTGTAAATCCATGGCACGGTGTCCTTTTCACGGTTGGACACTTGACCTTAACAAACTACAGTATACAAATGTACAAGTGTTTAAAGAAAAAATAGCATTCAGCCAAATAGACAACAAATTATTTATTAAAAATAATCAATTGGCTATTAAAGTCCCCTCGCATTTAAAAACAGCTGCTTACAAAGAAATATCTATTCGGTTTTTAGCGCATGCGAGTTTGGCCATTACCATTGATGGATTTACTATAGTGACAGACCCTTGGTTGATAGGTCCTTGCTGTATGACTGGTTGGTGGCACAAAGTTGTTCCCAAAGCAGATGCATTCGACATTCTAAGCAAAGCAGATTTAGTTTATATTTCTCATAATCATCCTGATCATATGCATTTGGAAACGCTGACTATTTTACAAAAACAGCGTCCACATATGCCTATTATGGTGCCAGCATTTACTACAGAATCAGTGATACGTCCTTTGGAAAAATTAGGTTTTAAAAATATTATTCCATTAACGTTTAACCAATTATTTAAAGTGGCTGATAAAAATATTTTATTAGCGATGTTTCAATCGGGCGATTTTCGTGATGATAGCGGGCTGTTTTTTTCCTCTGGCGATTTTCAAGCATTGCTAACAGTAGATGCCGCTGCACTTAATCGTATGATCTTACCCAGAAATATTGATTTTTTAGCGACTGCATTTGCAGGTGGCTCCTCTGGTTATCCATGGTGTTTTGAACATTATTCTATGGAAAAACGTCAAGAAATTGCGGAAAAAAGTAAAAGGGGAATGGTTAAATTAGTATTGGATTATATTAGAGTGATAAAACCTGCGGTGTATATGCCTTATGCAGGGTATTTTTCTGAAGAAGCGCCACGTGATGATTTTATTAAGAAAAATAATATAAAAAATTCTGTGACAGAAATAAAAACACATGTAGCAAAAATGGCACCGCACATCCATTTTATTGACCCAACGGTGACAGATAATATTTATTTTCAAGTAAACAAAGAATTAATAAAAAAAAATAGTAAAAAAGAAGCACTTTATAATTTAAATCAAACTTATATAGATAAATATATTGATCATGAAAAAATAGAACAGCTTGATTTTAATCTGGATAAGGTGATTTCTTATTTTAAACAAAGCCAATTTCAAGATGAATTAATTGTCTATTTAATGCTAACAGATGATTCATTTAATAGTCATGTAGAAGGGCTAAAAATAGATTTTAATCAGCCGCAGATCCAAATCGATAAAATGAATATTCAAACGTTGCAAGCAGATTATGCACAAGTGTCACGGGTACGAAAAAAACTAATTAAAGTAAGGTTACCTGCATTTTACCGAGTGATTACTCAAAAATTATCATGGGAAAATTTAAGCTTAGGGTTTCAATGCAGAATTTTTCGTCATCCGGAAATATACAATTCAAAGTTTTGGTATCATTTTTCTAATATTTATACTGATTTTAATTCATTCCCTCCTTCTATGTCGGCGTAATTTACTATGTCTTTTTTCATTGAAAAAATAGTGGCAGCCATTCATTCTATTTTTCCTACTTCAGATCAACACATTGCCTTACACGAACCTTGTTTGCAGGGGCGTGAATGGGAATATATTAAAACCTGTTTAGAGACAGGATGGGTATCTTCTGTTGGCCAATATGTTGATCGGTTCGAGAAAGATTTAGCCGCTTTCACCGGCATAAACCATGTGATTGCAGCAGTAAATGGAACCGCAGCGTTACATATTGCTTATCTACTTGCCGGAATAAAAACAAACGATGAAGTATTGGTGCCGACGCTGACGTTTGTAGGCACAGTGAATCCGCTTTCCTATTGTGGCGCTATTCCTCATTTTATTGATAGTGAAGCGCAAACTTTAGGAATAAATGCAGTGGTATTAGATGATTATTTAAAAGAGATTACTGAAATACATCAACAAACCTGTATTAACAAAATAACTGGCCGTCGCATTCGCGCATTGTGTGTGATGCATACATTGGGTCATCCTGTTGATCTTGATCCGCTGGTTGCGCTTTGTGAAAAATATCATCTCACATTGATTGAAGATGCAGCAGAAGCATTAGGATCATTATATAAAAACAAACATGTAGGTCATCATGGTTTGATTAGTACATTAAGTTTTAATGGCAATAAAACAATTACCACTGGCGGCGGTGGTGCTATCCTTACTAATCATCCAACGCTCGCTAAAAAAGCAAAACATCTTACAACGACTGCGAAATTGCCGCATCGTTGGGCGTTTCATCACGATGAGGTGGGCTATAATTATCGTTTGCCCAATATCAATGCTGCTTTGGGTTGTGCGCAGTTAGAGCAAGCAGCTGCTTTTATTGAAGTAAAACGGATATTAGCACATCACTATCAGCAACTATTTTCTCAAATAGAACACATTACCTGTATTAAAGAGCCTATTTACGCAAAAAGTAATTATTGGTTAAATGCAGTCTTGCTAGATGACACACGAGCACATTTACGCGATGTATTAATAGAAGCATTACATCAAAAAAATATTATGGCGAGACCCTTATGGGAATTGCAACATACTTTACCAATGTATGCACATTGCCCACGTATGCCGTTACCGATCGCAGACAATCTCAGTAAACGTTTAATCAAATTGCCAAGTAGCGCCTGCTGGGGCGTGCGCTTGACGCAGGGAAATAATGCATGCAATGTCTCGTGATAGGCTATGGTTCAGTAGGTAAAAAACACGCGACTATTTTGCAACAACTGGGTTGTAAGGTGTCATTTGTGACAGCACAGCAAATACAAGATTTTCCTTGTTATCGCACGATTGCAGCCGCGTTAGAAAAAAAAATATTTGATTATGTCATTATTGCAAATGCCACTTTTTTGCATTATGAGGCATTACTAACATTAATCGCCTGTGATTTTACTGGTATGGTGTTAATCGAAAAACCCCTATTTGCCAAAATAGAATCTATTCCAGAAAATAAAATTAAAAAAATCGTGGTTGCTTATAATTTACGTTTTCATTCGTTACTGTTACAAACAAAAAAATTAATTGCGCAAGAAAAATTAATTACTTTTTCTACTTATGTCGGGCAATATTTACCTCATTGGCGCAAAGAAACAGATTATAGAACATGCTATTCTGCAAAAACAGAACAAGGTGGCGGTGTATTACGTGATCTGAGTCATGAACTAGATTATAGTGTGTGGTTATGTGGACCTTGTCTTCGTGTTACAGCCATGGGTGGGCGCTTTAGTGCATTAGAAATTAACAGTGATGACGTCTATTCCATTTTAATGGAATGCGTTGCTTGTCCGCTGGTGAATATTCAATTGAATTATGTAGATCGTGAGACCCGACGAGAAATTATTATTAATACCGAAGAAAAAACTTTTTTTATTGATTTAATCAATGGCATTATTAAAATCAATGGAAAAATACATGTCCAATGTCATGATACTCATTTGCAATCATATCTGCAGCAACATCAAGCCATATTAAATAATGACTGGCAACATGTTTGTCATCTTGAAGAAGGGGTGTATTTAACAAAATTAATTGCATCGATCGAAATGGCTTCTGCTGCAATGATGCGGGTGAATGTATGAAAGTGTTATGTACTATTTGTGCACGGGGCGGTTCAGTGGGTGTGAAAAATAAAAATATTCGGCAATTGTGTGGAAAACCATTGATTGCACATAGTTTGCGTCAAGCAAAGCAATCCACTTTATTTGATCTTATCGCAGTAAGTAGTGATTCTGCCGCTATTCGGCAAATAGCAAGCGAATGGGAGGCAGATCAGGTGATTGAACGTCCAGCAGCATTAGCATTATCTACATCGCCAAAATTACCTGTCATTCAACATGCTTTATTACAAGCCGAAAATTTTTATGGTGATCAATTTGATTTTATTATTGATTTAGATGCAACATCACCCTTACGCAGTGTAGAAGATATCGTCACCGCATTTAAATTATTTGTTGCGCATAAAAATGCAACGAATTTAGTGACTGCTTCTCCAGCACATCGTTCTCCTTATTTTAATATGTTAGAAATATTACCGACTGGTTATGCTGCACTAGTGAAACACACAGACACTATTATCTGCAGACGTCAAGATACACCAGCTTGTTATGATATGAATGCCTCTATTTATATTTGGAAACGCGATACATTACTTGAATCCAATCATGTTATTACTGATAACACCTTGCTATATGTCATGCCAAAAGAACGTTCTTTTGATATTGACTCTCTTTTAGATTGGCAAATTGTCAGTATGTTAGCGAAAAAAAGAAAAGATTTTGCCAATGAATCATTATCAGCAGCTATTTAACTTAAAAGATAGAGTTGCGATTGTAACAGGCGGCGCTGGTATTTTAGGCGCAGCGTTTTGCAAAGCACTTTGTGCTGCCGGTGCAAAAGTTGCTTGTATTGATATTCAGCAAGAAGCATTAACTAAATTAATGCAAGAATTGCATCATGAATATTCTGCGCAAGCAGTGGTGGGTTTTGTATGTGATGTTGCTAATACGCAATCGGTTAAAGAAACAATCAATGCCATCATCAAAAAATTTTCGCGAATTGATATTTTATTAAATAATGCTGCTACTAAAACCAACGAATTAAGTAATTTTTTTAAACCTTTTTCTGATTATTCATTAGCTGTTTGGCGCGAAATCATGGCAGTAAATTTGGATGGCATGTTTTTAATGGCGCAAGCCGTAGGAAAACAAATGTTACAACAGCAACAGGGTGTGATTGTACAAACGGGTTCTATTTATAGTTTTAATGCACCGGATCCGCGTATTTATGCGGGATCAGATTATTTGGGTCACGAAATTAATACGCCTGCTGTGTATACGGCATCCAAGGCCGGCGTGATTGGGTTAACCAAACATTTGGCGACATTATGGGCAGAACATGGCATACGAGTAAATGCCTTATGTCCTGGTGGAATTACTAGTGGCCAAAATCAAGCGTTTGATAAAAAATATTCTGCGCGCGTACCCATGGGAAGAATGGCAACTGAAATGGACATAGTTGGCCCCATGTTATTTTTAGTAAGTAATGCAGCAAGTTATATGACAGGACAAGTATTGTATATTGATGGTGGTTTATCTGCATGGTAATCAATCATTCTTCTATTAATAAATACAAAATTGCGGTTGTCACCGGTACTCGTGCAGAGTATGGATTATTATATTTGCTTATGCGTGAGATCCAACAAGACCCTGAGCTGGAATTACAAATCATTGCAACAGGCATGCATTTATCGCCCGAATTCGGTTTAACCTATCAATTGATAGAAGCCGATGGTTTTCATATTGATACGAAAGTTGAAATGCTCATGTCGAGTGACTCTACGATTGGTGTGGCTAAATCTGTCGGGTTAGGGGTGATTAGTTTTGCTGATGTTTTTGCACGTATGCAACCGGACATCATTATTTTATTAGGCGATCGTTTTGAGTCATTAGCCGTTGCGCAAGTGGCTCTCATTCAAAAAATTCCGCTTGCTCATATTCATGGTGGTGAATTATCAGAAGGTGCCATTGACGATGCTATTCGCCATACCATTACCAAGATGTCACATTTGCATTTTGTAGCAGCAGAATCTTATCGAAGACGTGTGATTCAATTGGGTGAAAATCCGCAGCACGTCCATAATGTGGGCGCACCTGGTTTAGAACGTATCACCCGAATGAAATTATTGAATAAAAATGAATTAGAAAAAAATATAAATATTCGACTGAGTCAATGTAACTTTTTAGTGACGTATCATCCAGCCACGTTAGCCGTAGAGAAAAATTTACAAACATTACATGCTATTTTTGAGGCATTAGATCAATTTCCTCAAGCAACAATTATTTTTACACGTGCGAATGCGGATGAAATGGGCAGATTAATTAATAGTGAAATAGATAAATATGTTTCTCAACATAAAAACCGTGTGTTTGTATTTACTACTTTAGGTGATTTGAATTATTTAAGTTTAATTCAGTTTGTTGAGGTGGTTATTGGGAATTCATCCAGCGGGATTATTGAAGTACCTTATTTTCGTAAACCCACTATTAACATTGGTTATCGCCAAAACAAGCGTTTACGTGCGTCTTCTATTATTGATATCGATGGTAGTGATGCTACGATGGTAGTAAAAGCCATCAATCGTGCATTATCTAACGAATTTAAAGCTATTTTACATAAAACTATCTCGCCTTACTATCAAGATAAAACGGCTAACAAAATAAAAAATATTATTAAACAGACGGATTTCAAACAACTATTATTAAAACGATTTAATGATTTGGATATTCCAGAATGAATTTTTTAAATAAAAAAACATTTATCATTGCCGAAGCAGGCGTCAATCATAACGGTTCTTTATGGTTAGCAAAACAATTAGTCGATGCCGCAGCATTAGCAGGGGTTGATGCGATTAAATTTCAAACATTTCATGCCGATGAATTAGTGTGTGTGACTGCGCCTAAAGCAGCGTATCAAACTAAAACGACTGCCACCGATGAATCTCAATATGACATGTTGAAAGCACTGGAGTTAACCGAAAATGATCAAATTGATTTACAAGCATATTGCAAAAAACAAAACATATTATTTTTATCTTCGCCATTTGATATAAAAAGTGTGAATTTTTTATATCATCAATTGCAAGTACCCATTTTTAAAATTCCCTCAGGTGAAATTACGCATTTTCCTTTATTGCTTCACCTTGCGCAGACGAATCAACCGGTTATTTTATCGACGGGAATGAGTACCTTAGGCGAAATAGAAAATGCGTTGGCGGTATTAGCGTATGGTTATTTACAGTTAGCGAATAAAATACCTGTTTCTTTGCAGGCGTGTAACGAAGCTTATTTTTCTGAAGCAGGTCAAGCTATTTTAAAAGATAAAGTGGCGTTATTACATTGCACGACAGAATATCCTGCACCCTTTGCGGAAGCTAATTTGCATGTGATGAATACATTGCATCAAGCATTTAATTTACCTATTGGTTATTCTGATCATACCTTAGGATTAGCTGTCTCTATCGCAGCAGTTGCTTTAGGGGCTTGTATTATTGAAAAGCATTTTACGTTAGATAAAACCATGCCAGGTCCAGATCATCAAGCATCCATTGAACCCGATCAATTAATATTATTGGTACAAAATATTCGTCAGGTAGAATTAGCATTAGGTAAAAATAAAAAACTACCGACCCCGAGCGAATTAAAAAATAGGTTAATTGCGCGTAAAAGTATGGTTGCTGCTAATAAAATTGTGCAAGGGGATATATTGAATTCGCAAAATATTATTTGTAAAAGACCAGCCAGTGGCTTATCTCCCACGCATTTTTGGGAGAAAATGAATAAACCCGCTGAGCGTGATTATGAAAAAGATGAATTTATTTGATATTGAATGTTGATGGGATGTCGTCTTTGATGAATATTGGGATAATAGGTGCGGGCAATCATGCGCGTGTATTATTAGATTGCTTAAGGGCGAATAATAAAATAACTATTGTTGGTATATTTGATGCTGATCCGGCTTTGTTTGGGAAAAAAGTGAATGAACTATTTGTCATAGAAAATGAAGATCATATTTTCAAACATCATCCAATTCAAGCTATTCAATTAATTAATGGCATTGGTTCAGTAGGATTGCCGCTAATAAGAAAAAAAGTTTTTAATAAATTTAAAAATGCAGGTTATTATTTTTTAGACATCATTCATCCGACCGCTTATATTGCAGAGCATGTTGTTATTGGTGAGGGTAGTCAAATCATGGCAGGGTGTGTTGTACAACCTGGTTGTCGCATTAATAATAATGTCATTATCAATACGCGTGCTGCCGTTGATCATGATTGCTATATTGGTGATCATGTGCATATTGCGCCCGGCGTTACTTGTTGCGGCAATGTTGAAATTGGAGCAGGATCGCATATTGGTTGTGGTGCGGTGATTACCCAAGGTGTAAAAATTGGTGAAGGTTCTTTTATTGCCGCTGGAGCGGTTGTGACCAAACATATTCCAGCACATAGTAAGGTGGCAGGTATACCCGCTAAAAATATGGAGTAAAGATGATAAAGGACAGGCATCATCATTGGAAAAAAGTATTAATTAAAATAGACACGACGATTTATGCTGCTATTAAACGTATGGATGCAGAAGGTTTACGTATTTTATTAGTGATTGATGATACGTTGCATTTATTAGGCATTGTGACGGACGGCGATGTTAGACGTTATTTATTAAAGCAAGCGAGCCTCGATGTCTCTGTTGCACAGGTCATGAATGCGCATCCTGCAACTGCATTGATTTCAGAAGGTCGCGAACAATTGCTAATGAAAATGCATTCATTAGGTATTTTACATTTACCTATTGTCGATGAAGAAAAACATGTTATTGGATTGGAAACCTTTGATATTCTTTACGCAAAAAATACCATGGATAATTGGGTTATTTTTATGGCGGGGGGGTTAGGCAAACGATTACATCCCTTGACAATTGATTGTCCTAAACCATTATTAAAAATTGCTGATAAACCCATTGCGGAAATTTTATTGGAAAATTTTATTCGCTGTGGATTTAAGAATTATTATTTTTCAGTGAATTATAAATCAAATATGATCAGGGATTATTTTGGCAGCGGTGCACGCTGGGGTGTGCAAATTCAATATATTGAAGAAAATAGGATGTTGGGAACTGCAGGCAGTTTAAGTTTGCTGCCTACTATCCCACAAAAACCATTTTTTGTGGTAAATGCTGATATTTTAACAAATATTAATTTTAGCCACGTGCTCGATTTTCATCGAGAATATGAAAAAAAATCACACGCAACATTATGTGTGAGGCAACATCAAAATACGATTCCTTTTGGCTTAGTACACATTGATGAAATTAATCAAAATTTAATCGATATCCAAGAAAAACCTACCCACCACTATTTTGCAAATGCCGGTATTTATATTTTAGATCCCGCAGTGTTGCAACATTTATCATTTAATTCTTATTGCGATATGCCACATTTTTTATTGGACTTAGTAAAAAAAGGCTTGGAAGTGCGGACATTTCCTATTCGTGAATATTGGTTGGACATCGGCCATCATGATAATTTGGTCAGAGCCGCATCTGATTATTTAGAAGTATTTAGTTAATGTTTTATGAGAAGAAGTGAAAATAAAAATAATATGTCACCTATAAAAACATTTCTAGCAACCACGGCATTGGAAGAATTTTGGGATACCTCTCAATCGATATTGTTTCTGGGAGAGTGGTGTCAACGGCCTGATAAAAAAAATGCAGCTAAAAATGTAAATGCAGAAATATTAAAAAGTGATCAATTGTCATCTAGTCGTGATTTTTCAGCATATCAACAATCTATTAATACGTATGAAGCACTTTTGCCACTGATTGCAAATTGGTTAAATGAGGTCCATCAACTATCTTATTCGTTGCGTTATTGGCGCATTACACTGGGTCCATTTTTATTATGGTATATCCAAGTGGTTTATCATCGCTGGTTTTATTTAAAAATAGCGTATTGCCTTTATCCAGATTTACAAACGATTGGTTTAGCTACCACCTCTTATATCACGCCGATAAATTCCCGAGAATTTATTTTCTTTTCTTCAGAAAGTGATGCTTGGAATTTGCAATTATTTACACAATTATTATGTATTGCTTTTAAAACACCTGAGTTATTAAAAGATTTTTCTTTTACAGAAGAAAGGGAACAACGGCAACGCTTTTTTGGAAAAAATTCGCATTATAAAAAATTAACAAAACTCAAATTACAATTTGTAAAATATATTGCAAAACGACGTGGTTCTCGAGTAGTTGGTGTATGTTGTCCCATGTTTGAAAGAAATTTTATTTATAAATTATCTTTTCTCTCAAAATTACAGATATTACCACTGACGGCTATGGAATATGTTGATCAGGCTGTTTTTGACAAACAAATGATTAATTTAACCTTACGTGATCAGCTTACAACTATGTCAACAAAAGATGAATTATCAAATATCGTTCTTAAAACCTTGAAATTTAATTTACCCATGAATTTTATTGAATGTTATAAAGAAACAGTTGCGCAAAGTAAAACATGTTATCCCTATCATCCACGCGTTATTGTCGGGGCAAGTTGGCTGGGCGATGATTTAGTAAAATTTTGGGGTGCTGAAAAAGCAGAAACCGGTACGCGATTGATTGATATTCAACATGGCGGTGGTTATGGAGCTGGAAAATATTCTAGTTATGAGTATTTAGGTCGACGCAATTGTGATGCCTTTATTTCGTGGGGATGGAAAGCAGATGACAAAGTGATACCTGCTTCTTCCACGTTGATTTGTCAAAGATATGGAGAACACGATTGGAAAAAACGCCCCGCTAAAAAAGCCGATTTAATTTTATGGACCATGACTGAATCGAGTAGATATCTTTCTTATTTCGAGAGCGCATTAGAAAGCATGTGCCAATCTTATTTTGAATGGCAACAGCAGTTTGCAGCGCAAATAAATCCGGCCATATTTTCGCAAATAGTCTTACGTCTTAGGCCTGCTTCCAAGTATGTTGATTATTTTCAAACACGTTTTCCTACGCTCAATATCCATTTGCCGAAAGACAGAATTTCATTTTTTAAGCAATTATATAGGACAAAAATATTAATCAGTGATAATTTAGGAACAGTGTTTCATTATGCATTGGCATTTAATATTCCAACCATTTTATTTTGGGATAAAAATTATTTTGAAATAAGAGAAGAAGCAATGATTTACTTTAAAAAATTACAAGAAGCAGGTATTTATCATGATTCGCCGCAATCTGCTGCCAATATGTTAAATACGATTGCTGATAATCCTGACGCTTGGTGGCAATCGGAAAAAGTACAAGAAATAAGAAAAGAATTTTGCGATCAATTCGCTTCTTTTTCTTCTTCATGGGTGAGTGAATGGCGTGATTTATTATTAGCTTTTTAAATTTATTATAATCATTTAAAAATAATCGATATTAATTTTTTATAAATTAAAATAGGAAAATGAGCATGTCAATATCTCATACTGAAAAAGTCATCCCACCGAGAGATTTTCTTGTTGAATCATTAGAAGTAAAATTTGGTTTACCGAAACAAGTATTATTTTGCAAAACTTGTGTAATGTCTAATCAACGACCTAATTCTACTGTAGAATTTCACCATTCTATTGAGAGTAAAAAAAGCACGCTTCATTTAAATGAAGCAGGTATTTGTGATGCTTGTCTATTGTCGAAAAAAAAAGAAAAAGAAATTAATTGGCAAGAAAGAGAAAAACAATTGATAGAATTGTGCAATCAATTTCGTCGCCACGACGGTGCGTATGATTGTATAGTGTCTGGTTCGGGCGGAAAAGATAGTTTTTATACGGCGCATATATTGAAATATAAATATGGTATGCATCCACTCACCGTGACCTGGGCACCGCATATTTATACCACGTGGGGATGGCAGAATTTGCAAGCGTGGATACACGCGGGCTTTGACAATCATTTAGTAACGTCGAATGGTCGCGTGCATCGATTATTGACACGATTAGCAACCGAAAAACTATTTCATCCTTTTCAACCATTTATTTTAGGGCAAAAAATGCTAGCACCTAAATTAGCTGCATCATATAACATACCGTTAGTATTTTATGGTGATAATGAGGCAGAACATGGAAATCCATTAAAAGATAACAATTCTGCACGCCGCGATCGTGCTTATTTTGTCGATAATGAATTTGATAAAATCTATCTTGCCGGTGTGTCTATTAAAGAATTATTAGAAGAGTATGGATTGAATAAAAATGATATTCTGCATTATCTCCCCAGCGATTCACACGCTGTAGAAAAAGTAGAAGTACATTATCTTGGTTATTACTTACCATGGCATCCACAAGGTGTTTATTATTACGCGGTGGAGCAAGGTGGATTTCAGCCTTCATCAGAACGTACAGCTGGAACATACAGTAAATATAGTGGTATCGATGATAAAGTTGATGATTTTCATTATTACACTACTTTTATAAAATTTGGTATTGGACGTGCGACTTATGATGCAGCACAAGAAATACGAAATGGTGATATTACGCGAGAAGAAGGTGTGGCGTTAGTGAAGAAATACGATGGCGAATATCCAGCACGTTTTGCTGAAGAAGTATTTCGCTATTTAAGTATTAATGAAAAAGAATTTCCTAATATTTATCATTTATTTCAACAACCCGCCGTAGATAAAGATTATTTTTTGTCGTTAGTAGACCAATTTAGATCCCCACATTTATGGGAAAATAAAAACGGACAATGGTATTTACGCCATACAGTTTATGAAAAATAAAATTAGAATTATTGCGCGGCTTGATATTAAAGCGCCTTATGTCGTAAAAGGCATCCAAATGGAAGGCGTAAAAAAATTAGCGGATCCTAATCAGCTTGCTAAACTTTATTATGAGCAAGGAATAGATGAAATTTTATGTATTGATATTGTTGCCAGTTTATATAATCGTAATAGTTTGTTGGATATTGTGATGAAAGCAACTGACGAATTATTTATTCCTATTGCCGTTGGTGGCGGGATTCGTAGCGTAGAAGATGCCAGGCAATTATTGAGAGCGGGTGCAGATAAAATAGCGATTAATACCGCCGCAATAAAAAATCCGCGCATCATTACAGAATTAGCTAATACATTTGGCTCGCAAAGTGTGGTGGTTTCCATACAAGCAAAACAATTTTTGCCGAATAAATGGGAAGTTTATTATGATTGTGGTCGAGAACATACCGGCATGGATGTGCTTGAGTGGGCGCAGCAAGTAGAAAGTTATGGTGCCGGTGAAATTTTAGTAACTTCTGTGGATCGTGATGGCACCAAAAGTGGTTGTGATTATTCATTAATTCGTGCCATCACTCAACTTGTTTCTATCCCCGTGATTAGTAGTGGTGGTGTAGGTAAAATCGAAGATGTTATCGAAATAGTAAAAAAAGGTAAGCCGGATGCAATTGCCATTGCTAGCGCCTTTCATTTTAATTATTTTTCTATATCCATGCTTAAAAACACGTTGCAAATGGCAGATATTTCTACTAGGAATTCATCTTATTAGGAAATGAAAATGTCAAAAAAAATTGCGATTTTGGATTATGGTGTGGGAAATTTATTAAGTATTCAACGTGCCATTGATCAATTTAATATTCAATCTGTTATTGTTCCTTCGTTAAAAGAAAGCATTGACTATGATGCCATGATTTTACCTGGTGTGGGCGCATTTAAAGACGGAATGCACGCACTGCTGCAACAAGAATTAGTCGATGCTATAAAAACATATGCCTCATGGAAACGTCCCATTTTAGGGATCTGTTTAGGAATGCAGTTATTATTTGAATCGAGCGAAGAATTTGGTTATTCTCTCGGTCTCGGTTTACTACAGGGAAAAGTTGTGAAACTGCCTACCTTAACTGTTGAACAGCAGCTACAAAAAATTCCCCATGTAGGATGGAGCAATGTTATGCAAAATATGAATCCATTATTTTCTGGTATTCATGCAGAGGCAGAATATTATTTCTGCCATTCATATGCTGTGCATTCCACGCAATTAAAAAATAATGTCACTTATTATTCGTATGGCGGTCATAAAATAATGGCAGCAGAGACAATGAATAATATTTATGGTGTGCAATTTCATCCAGAAAAAAGTGGAAAAGCAGGACTGCAATTAATACAAAATTTTTTGCGCATGACAAATTGCATCTAGGATTAAACGGTTATAAACAATTTATAACTGATTAGAGAATATAAAGGATATGAACATGTCTGAATTCATGATTGGAAAAAGAAAAATTGGTAACAATCATCCCCCTTTAGTAATTGCAGAAATTGGCATTAATCATGAAGGCGTGCTCGATAAAGCCATGCAAATGATAGATGATGCAGCAGCAGCTGGTTGTGAATGCGTTAAATTTCAAAGCCATGTGATTGAAGATGAAATGATTCCTAATCATGTTATTCCTGCCAATGCCAAAGAATCAATCTGGGATATTATGCAGCGATGTGCTTTAAATGAAGCGGAAGAAATTAAATTAAAACAATATACAGAATTTAAAAACATGATTTTTTTGAGCACGCCATTTTCACGTGCAGCGGCAAATAGATTAGAAAAAATGAATGTGATGGCTTATAAAATTGGTTCCGGTGAATGTAATAATTATCCGCTTATTTCCCATATTGCCCGTTTTCGAAAACCCATTATTTTAAGTACGGGAATGAATGATTATGCTGCCATAGAAAAAGCTGTTCATCTCTTGCGGCAAGCACAAGTGCCATTTTGTTTGTTACATTGCACCAGCGTGTATCCAACGCCTTATCATTTAATTAGATTAAGAGCAATTAAAGAATTACAAACTCGTTTTCCTGAAGCAGTCGTCGGATTATCCGATCATTCTTTGTCTAATCTCCCTTGTTTGGCGGCAGTTGCGATGGGTGCCTGTGTGTTAGAACGTCATTTTACTGCTGATAAAAACTGGCCTGGCCCTGACATTGAAATATCAATGGATCCCGTAGAATTAAAACAATTAGTGGAAGGTAGTCGTATTATTCACGCTTGCTTAGGAGAAAAAGATGCTATTTTAGCTGAAGAAAATCCTACCATTGCTTTTGCTTATGCCTGTGTAGTGAGTATTAAACCGATTAAGAAAGGTGAATTATTTAGTTATGAAAATATCTGGGTAAAACGACCTGGAACGGGTGAAATAACTGCAGAAAATTATGAAAAATTAATTGGGAAAAGAGCCATGAGTGATATTGCAAACAATACGCAAATCAAATTGGAATATGTTGCGCAGGAACTTGCTAACGTATGTTAAAAACGAATGCAACTTTTTTAGCAATTATTCCTGCGCGCGGTGGATCAAAAGGTATTTTGAAAAAAAATATCGTTTCTTTAAATGAAAAACCGCTTATTTATTATAGTATCCAAGAGAGTGGCAGAGGAGCAAGGATGTACGACCCCTCGAAACCGGGAAAAAATTCAAGGAATTAGGGGAATAAAAGGGAGAATGATATAAATGAAAAATTCTAGAAAACAAAGATAATCGAATAATGGAAATGAGAATAAATGTTTTTCTCTAATTCTGATGAATAATAGCAAATTTTCTGCAGCTGCTGCTCTTAATTGAAAAAATGAATAAAATTATAAAATTCAGAAAATTTAGAATTTTAAAGTATCAAAAAAAGATTTTTTGAAAAGTAAGTAAAATATATCAATTTTTAAAATTTAACACGTGGAGAAGTGGAAC
>OBEQ010686784.1_pt1 | contig 61458 bp, 65 predicted proteins | sample 1670901 | NCBI WGS metagenome assembly OBEQ01 (sample SAMEA104232315, study PRJEB22302) | groundwater metagenome | biome: forest; feature: aquifer; material: groundwater | place: USA | collected 2011-08-07 | depth 5.4 m
CCGACGCACGCGGCCCATGACATGCTTTACCAACGATGCGAGCTGTGATCGCATCATCTATGCCGTCATGCACCATCTCAATACTCAGTGGGAGGGGCGTCCTCTCTCAAATGAAAGTACACAAAAGTCTTGACACTACCGACCGAATGGGGAACTGCTGTTGCGCTCGCGACATTAGCCCGCGGCGCGAGTCGTCCTGCCGTGGCTTTCCTCGCTCAGTACCCGTTGCCCCCTCACCGCATCCCGCACGCGCGGATCTGCCAAGAAGTCCCGCAGTTCGGCCTCCGTCAAGGGTTGCGGATGGTCGCGGTCGGCATCGACGGGACAGAGAAATCCGAAAGGCTCCGCTCCGTCATTGACAAATTGGTGGGGCACCCCCGAAGGGACGTAGACGAGGTCAAATGGACTCACGGTAAACACCTCGGAGCCTATCACAACGTGACCCGTTCCCTGCAAGACCACGATGGAGTGCACGTGCTGGTGCTTCTCGAGGCTCGAATAGCCGCGCGGAGCAATCTCAAAGTATCGAAGCTCAAACGCCATCGGCTCGCTGCCGGCCCCCGCAAGGGTGTGACGGGCAACCCCCTGCCACGCCATTTCCGTTCCCGACCCTTCCCCCGTCTTGTAAACGCCAGACGGGATCCCGTCCCAGGCGAAGGGACCCCGTCGGAACGGATGGTGCGGGGATCGATCGGTCGGGACTCCCTCGTTGGGAAGCTCGCAACTACCGGCATCGGGGTGGTCGGTCACGGTGTGATCACCACCTTTAGGGCCTCGGTGGCCTGGCAAACCAGCCGGTATCCCGTAATCGCTTCGTCTAATGAGTACCGGTGCGTGACGAGCAGCTCGACTGGAAGGCCGTCCTGAAGCCAGCGCACGGCCTCCCGGGTCTGCGGAGGACCCGCAGAGTAACTTGGGACAACGCGGACCTCCTTGAAGTAGGCCTCATGGACGGGAAACGGCCATCGCGTCTCTTCTGGGACGGGCGTAAACAGCACGAGCGTCCCGCCGGGCGCCACAGCTTGAAAGCCCAGATCAATCGCCTCCACGGACCCGGGCCCAACAATCACAACATCAGCACCCAAACCGTCGGTGTGCCCCCGGACGGCGTCGAGGGTTACCTCGCGCGCGACATCGATGACCGCGTCGGCCCCAACCGCCTTCCCGCGGGCCAGCCGGGAGGCCACCCGGTCGGCCCCGAGAACGACCTCCGCCCCCAACCGGCGCGCGAGGAGGATGTGCAGCAGACCCATAACCCCCAGCCCGATGACGAGAAGTCGATCGCCCGCTTTCAGGCCCGCCCGCTGGAGGGACTTGACTACACAAGCCAACGGTTCCACGAAGGTTGCGGCCTCGTCGGTCACGTCTGCGGGGAGCCGAAGGGTGTCTGTGCGTGCAATCGCATCCGGAACAACCGCATATTCGGCGACACCGCCAGGGATGAGCCGCGTCCGGCGCCACGTTGGGCAATGAACGTGGTCCCCTCGCTGACACGCGCGACATCTCATGCAGGGCGCATGATGGTGGATAAACACGCGATCCCCCGGGGCGAACGTGGTCGGACCGGCGCCCACCTGGATGACTTCTCCGACAGGCTCGTGCCCGAGGACCACAGGCGCTTTGCGCGCCATGTACCATCCCATCGTTTCCCCTGGACACAACCCGCACGCTCGAATCCGGACCAGCAGTTCTCCCGCCGACAGCATGGGGAGCGGGACCTGCTCTAGCCGGAGGTCATCGGTGGAGTGGAAGACCACGGCCCGAGTTGTGGTGGGGATGACGGACTTCGCCCCGGCTACGTCCACGCAGTCCCCTCCGGAAGGAGCGCGTACTTGACGCCCCTGCTGCGATCTAACGTGGCAAAGACATCGACAATGTTTGCCAGTGGCTCGACCCCCGTGATGATCGGCCTCACATTGATCGTTCGGTCAGCGAGCAACCGTTCGGCCTCGGCGACATCGGTGGGGCGAAAGTGGAACGAACTAATGAGATCCACTTCGTCATAGTGTAACCGGGTGGCATCAAAAGGCACTTGGGTCCCCGCAGGTAATCCCCCAAAGAGCACCACCCGACCGCCCCGGGAGACCCACTGAGGAGCCTGGGTCCACAACGTGGACGCGCCCGTGCACTCGATAACGACATCGGGTCCCGTCCCTCCCGTCGCGGAGCGCAAGGCTTCACTGACGGGCTCCCGCTCCGAGTCAATGACTACGTCCGTCCCCACGGTGGATGCCAGGGCCAATCGGTCAGGCCGTCGCCCGACGGCGATTGTGCGCACGCCGTTCGCTTTGGCCACGAGAAGGTGCAAGAGGCCAATGGTCCCCAGTCCAATGACCGCGACATGCTCGGGCCGGGAGGTACGCAGTTTCGCCCACGCATGGACCACACACGACAACGGTTCCGCAAACGCGGCTTCAATGTAGGTCAGCTGCGAGGGTTTCTGGATGAGCTGCGACGCGACCACTTTCGCTGAGACGAGGAGATACTCCGCGTACGCTCCGAGGACGATGCCGGTGAACTGCTCGTCGCAGAGGTGTTCGAGGCCGCGACGGCACGCGTCACAGTGTCCGCAGGACGCGGTAGGCATGGGGATGACCGCATCGCCCTCATGGATATGCCGCACGCCGGCGCCGACGGCCACAACATCCCCCGCACACTCATGGCCAAACGGCCCAAACGGCAACCTGGGGTGCCCGCGCCGATAGGTTTTCAGGTCGGTCCCGCACGTAAGGGCCGCGCGTACGCGGAGGACAATTTCTCCGACTCCGGGCACGGGGACCGCCGTGGTGATCAGTTCAATGGTGCGAGGTTCACGGAGGACTGCCTGCTGCATGGTAATCGCGGCCTGGGAATGCCGCTTGGGAGCGGGCGCGGGAGGAACTGACGCGCTGGCGCCCCTGGGTCCTTGTCGGAGTGGACCGTCTGAGGTCACGGAGCACCCGTCAGGACTATGACTTCGGACCTGCCTCGATCGGGAATTGCTGGTTCATCCATGCGATGATGCCGCCAGCCATGTTGAAGACTCGCGGATACCCAGCCTGCCGCAGGACTTCTGTGACCGTGGCGCTCCGTTGCCCGGAGGCGCACTGAAGGATTACGGGACGAGTGCGGTCGATCTCATGCATCCGCTGGGGCAGTTCTCCCATCGGAATCAACGTCGCCCCAGGGATCCGAGTGGTCAGCCACTCCCAGCTCTCCCGGACGTCGATGAGCTGCGCCTCACCCCGGTCGAGCATCGATTTCGCTTCGACGACGCTCACTTCAGGTTTCTCCGAAACCGCGGCAGGGGGGGCGGCGGGATGGCGCCCTGGCACTCCGCAGAACGCTTCGTAGTCGATGAGTGACGTGATCGTCGGGGCGTCGCCGCAGACGGGGCAATTCGGGTTCCGGTGCCATCGGACAAGTCGTGACTCGCCCGTGAGCGCGTCAAAGAGGAGGAGCTTGTTGGCGAGCGTCTGCCCCTGTCCGAGCAGGATCTTGACGGTTTCGATCACCTGGAGCGTGCCCATGTACCCGGCGACGGCGCCAACGATTCCACCTTCTGCGCAACTGGGGACCGTGCCCGGGGGAGGTGGGGCTGGGAACAGGCAGCGGTAGCAGCCCTGTCCGGGGAGAAAAACCGTCGCTTGACCCTCCCACTTCAGAATGCTCGCATCAACCATGGGTTTCCCGAGCATGACACACGCGTCATTCACTAGGTATCTGGTGGGGAAGTTGTCGCTTCCGTTGACTACAACATCGAAATCAGCCATGATCTCCAGCGCGTTCTCGCTGGTGAGCACTGTCTGGAATGGGATCACCCGCACTTCCGGGTTGAGATCCTCAAGGGTCCGGCGCGCAGACTGCGTCTTTGGACGGCCGATGTCATGGGTAAAGTGCATGACCTGTCGGTGTAGGTTGGTGAGATCGACTCGGTCGCCGTCAATGATCCCCACCGTACCCACGCCGGCGGCCGCTAAGTAAATCGCGCACGGACTCCCGAGGCCGCCTGCACCAACCACCAACACCTTGCTGTCGAGGAGTTTACGTTGGCCCGCAAGCCCGACCTCGTCCAGGGTGATCTGGCGCGCGTAGCGCTCCATTTGCTCTGCGGAGAGCAACGCCCCTTGTCGGGCTGTCAATCCCATCGGTCGGTCGCCTCCTGCCTAGATTCTTGAGTATTGGAGTCCACTTTCAATTCTAGCATGTCCCGCAACCTCACATCCCGACTTGCGGACTCGGCGGCACATGCGCAGCGCGCCCGCAGAGTGGGGAAGCCCTGCGTAGACGCTGGAAATTTGGGAATGGTATAATAGCACGGTTCACCCGCTCATACTTCGAGGGTAGTAGTGGCATCAGACAACCTCCACGATATCACAATCGTCGGGGCAGGACCGACTGGCCTGTTTGCCGCCTACTACGCCGGATTTCGCGGGCTCAAGACAAAACTCATCGATAGCCAGCCCGACCTCGGCGGACAAGTTACTGCGCTCTACCCCGACAAGTTCATCTATGATGTCGCCGGATTCCCCAAGATTCTCGGCAAGGATCTCGTGACCGACCTCGTCGAGCAGACGATGCAATACCATCCCACCATCTGCCTCAACGAACAGGTGAAGACCCTTCAGTCCCTCGACGGACCTCAGCTGCAGGTCGGCACCGACCTCGGCACTCACCTCACAAAGGTGGTCATTATCACCGCCGGCATCGGGTCGTTCACGCCGAAAACGTTCAAACGGTCCGAGCTAGACGAATGGATCGGCCGCGGGCTCTATTTTGCCGTTCGGTCGAAGGAAGATTTCCGGGGCAAGCGACTGCTCGTCATCGGCGGGGGCGACTCGGCCCTTGATTGGGCTCTGGGGCTGGTCGACTACGCGAAAGAGATCACCCTGATCCATCGACGGGACGGCTTCCGAGCCCATGAGGACAGCGTCCAGAAGCTCCACAGCTCATCGATTACGGTGAAGGTCTTCTACGAACTGAAGGCACTTCACGGAGATGAGCAGGTTCGCGAAGCGGTGATCTACAACAACAAGACGCGCGCCGAAGAAACGTTGCAGGTCGATGCCGTCCTGGCGTTCCTGGGTCTCATCAGCAACCTCGGCCCGATCCGCGATTGGGGGATGACCATCGACGATGATGCCATCGTCGTCAACACGAAGATGGAAACGACGCTCCCAGGGATCTATGGTGCGGGCGACATCGTGACGTACCCGGGGAAGCTCAAGCTGATCGCCACGGGGTTTGGTGAGGCCGCCACCGCCGCCAACAACGCTGCCGCCTACATCAATCCCAAAGCTTCTGCGTTCCCTGGCCACTCCTCCACGATCATGGATCAGAAAGAGAAAGCCGCCGCCAAAGCAGGGTAGACCGCGGCGCACGCCGGTCTCTCACAAATCTTCCGCGCTCTTCAGGCAAAACCCACGGTGATCGCGGCTGGATCCGCGAATCCGCTAGGACTCTCGTTCGAGGAGTTTGAAGAGCCGTAGTTTGAGGGGTTCGGGGACGGGACCTTCCTTGCACTTCATCTCAACAATCGCAAGCACCCGGCGCTGAAACTCGACTCGCGATCCGCAATCCTCACATTCCATGATGTGCACCTGAATCTCCTGGACATGCGCTTCGTCGAGCTCGCCATCTAGGAATCTCCACACTTCACAGAGGACATGATCACAGTCGATGTGTTTCATCGGGGCCCTCCGCCACTCGCCGGCGGGGGCGCATCGGCACTCACGTACCGCGCCTGGCGAGCATACTCCCACAACTTCACCTCAAGTTGCCGGCGCGCCCGGTGGAGGCGGGACATCACCGTGCCAATCGGAATGTTCAAAATCTCGGCGATCTCCTTGTAAGTGAACCCTTCCACGTCAGCGAGGAGGACGACGGACCGGTAGGGCTCGGGCAAGCTTTCGAGCGCACCCGTAACGTTGGCGTCCATCAGGTTCGTCAGCAGCAGTTCTTCTGGGTTCCCCGCGCGGCGGTACTCGTCACTCTCGTGGACCTTAGAGTAGAGGTAGAACTCATCCACATCGTCTTGATCCACGAGCTCCGGCTCGCGAGACGCCTTCCGGTAGGTGTCGATGTACGCGTTCATGAGAATCCGGTAGAGCCACGCACGGACGTTGGTCCCCTCTTGATAGGTATGGAACGACCGCCACGCTCGGAGGAACGTTTCCTGGAGCAGATCTTCCGCGTTGGCGCGATTTCGCGTCAACCGAAGGGCCGCGCCAAAGAGACCATCGAGGTGCTGCCCGACGTAGGCAGCAAACCGTTCCCGGTCGCTCGAGACTGGAAGAGATCCTGCCTGCACCAACGTTGCGACTCCCATTCTCGGCCCACTCGTTTAACGTAGACGAGTGTGTGCCGCATTCCCACCTAAACCCACGCCAAGGAGGAAGGTATCGTCGTGCACGCCCGCTGTCGGCAGTTGGCTAGTGCTTGCCAGCGGGCTGCGCCACGCGCCCGGTGCTGAGGTCGGCCAAGGAGAGATGGCTGAGCACCTGTTCCGCGGCGGTATTCAACGCTTGCCATAGCGGCCGCAAGCCGCACCCGGGGGCGTACTTGCAGTCGGGGTCCTCGAGTTCCACACACCACCAAGGGGCGGTGGACCCCTCCAACACCATAAACGCCTCGTGGAGGTTGATCGTCTCAGGCGGCCGCGCCAACACATGCCCACCGGTGGGACCACGCTTGCTGGTCACGAGGCCGGCCCGCCGCAACGAGGACATCAGTTGATTCAGGTAGGGCTCGGGCAGCCCCTGGCGCGTCGCGATCGCCCGGCTGTGGATCGGACCTTGGCCATAGTGCTGCGCCAAATCAATGAGGGCACGCAACCCGTACTCGGCTCGAGTGGAGACCCTCACCGAATAATCACGCTCTCTTCCATGACCTGCTCGTTCGCGATGCGGAACGCTCGCATCGCGGGCGCCGTCCGATCTTGCAGCGAGACGATGAGATAGAGGGCGTCTGGGTAATAGGCTCTGGCGATGTCCGTCGGTGACGGTTTCGCCTCGGTATTGGGGTGGGAATGGTAGGTCGCAACCAGCTCGTGCCCGTCCACCTCCATCGCCTTAAATGCCGCGAGCAGCTCTTGCGGGTCCATGCGGTAGGTAAATGGACTATGGTCGATATTCGTCCCACGGACGACCCGCTCAACCCGCCCATCGCGTCCCGTCAGCAGACCGCAGCATTCGTTGGGCAACGCGGCCATCGCATGGGCGATGATCGCTGCAGCTTGCTCAGATCCTAGCACCAGCACATCTGCCTCCATTAGTAGCAAAATCCGAGGCGAAAGGAAAGTGGACTGCAGCTCACTCAACAGTGCGAAGCGCCCGCCGGGGGCAACGGGCGGTCGCGCCACAGAGCGGTTGAGAGGTACCGATCGCCGCTGTCGGGAAAGACGACCACGACCACCCCGCTCCGGAGGCTCTTGGCGACCTCAAGGACCCCGACCATCGCGGCCCCAGAGGATTGCCCGACGAGCAATCCCTCTTCTTGCGCGAGTCGCCGGGTCATCACATAGGCGGCGTCGGTGGAGACACCGATTTTTCGGTGTGGGATCGTGGGATCGTAGATCCCAGGCACGATGGCGCTCGCGAAGTGCTTGAGTCCCTCAATCCCATGGAACGCGTTATCCGGTTCCACCGCAATGATCTCGATCGCGGGGTTCAACTCGCGCAGCCGCCGACCGGCTCCGACCACGGTCCCGCTGGTCCCCAGACCAGCGATAAAGTGGGTGAGGCGTCCCTCGGTCTGCGCAAACACCTCCGCGCCCGTCGTCGTGTAGTGCGCCGCGACATTGCTCGGGTTGTTGTATTGGTCGCCATAGAAATACCGATCGGGAAAACGGGTGGCCAGGCTGCGGGCCTCTACGATCGCGCCATCAGATCCCTCAAGGGCGTCAGAGTACTGGACTGTTGCACCGAACGCATGGAGGATTCGCTTGCGTTCGTCGCTCACGTTCCCTGGAACGACGAGGTGGACCCGGTAGCCTTTCACCGCCCCCACCATGGCGTATGCGATACCCGCGTTCCCGGAAGTCGAGTCCAGAATGGTGCGGTCAGACGATAGTCGCCCGTCCCGTTCCGCGTCCTCGATGATGCGGCGGATGGGCCGATCCTTCACCGACCCCCCCGGGTTGAGCCACTCTGCCTTGACATAGATCTCTACCCCCTCGGGCAACTCCGCGGTGAGCCGCTCCAAGCGCAGAAGGGGCGTGTCGCCGATGCGGTCCAGAAGCGACTGGCCACGGGGCCGATCAGGAACGGGGGCGAAGCGGTAGGCCATGGGCATCCGCCGCGTTCTGCAGGTCGCGAGGTCGAACGAGGGGACCTGACCTCGCGCGGCAGTCAGCGCCCTGCGCGGCCCCTCGGGCGCGGGATCAAATGGGTGACGGGAAGGCTACTCATCGAACAGGAACGTGCCCTCCGGGTAGTACCTGATCCGATCATCGAGAAGCTGTTGGTGGATGCGCTCTTGAAGCCACTGATGCTTCTCCTCGACCGGACTTGGCGACGAGAGGACCTCGACGGGAACGTTGACCCGCAGCGCGCGCCCGGAAGTCACGTGGCGGGTAACACCGGCGGGAAGCTTCGTCGGGGCATGCGCCATCTCACGGATCTCGTGCTTAGAAAATGTGGGGAACACGACCACGGCGCCAACGGGACCGTAGTGCGCCGCGAGGCCCTCCAAGTCCGCAGACAGTACCCGGTATGTCCGTGTGGCGTGCTTGTAGGTCCCAACGACCTGCGCCAACACTGTCGCGAGGGCTCGCATCGACGGCGCCGTGGGGACGGCCGCCACACCGGTCGGCATCACCAGGTAGCACGCCACCGCCCGCTCGGCAAGCCATCGGGCGGCGTCGGCGATGGTTCCTACCCGGAGGGAAAGTGATTGGGCGCGCAGGCGCGTCGAGAGATCAGCTGGGTGAGGGAGCAAGTGATGCCACACTTCTACGCGCACCTTGGGATCATCGTAGTCCACGACGTGCAGCGGAATGGCCGACGCTCCGAGCGCCCTCAACGCCCCGGTTCGATTTGCGCCGTCGAGGACGACGAACCCGCCGTCCGACAGGGGAGCTGCAATAGGGGGGTTCCGGAGGATGCCCTCCTCCCGGAGGCGCGCAGTTAGCCGTGCGACGCGGGCCGGATCTGAGTCTTCGTGGAGAAACACCGCCGACGCTGGCACGATCCGCACGTCGGGGAGGACCTGCTCCGCCACGAACCGCGGCGTCGTTGGGGTTCGCCGCTCAGCGCTCAATCGGCCTCCCACATGCCAACCCAGAGGTCAGGTGCCAGGACGGCCACACTCCTCAAGGCACTCATCGTCCGAGGTGTCGAGCGAGGTGATCAATCACGTCAATCTTGGTCACGATCCCAATGACGCTTCCGTGGTCGACGACGACCGCAGCGTTCGCGGAACCGAAGAGGTGGGTGAGGGTCTCGAGCGGCGTATCTGGCGCGACCACAGGGGGGACGGGGTCGATCATCGGTTGGATCGGATCGTTCGCACTGTGAGAACTCTCCAAAAGGTAGTTGAGGAGCGCGACCTCACTGATCATTCCCACCAACCGTCCCTCCTCAAGGACCGGCAGCTGGGAGACGTCATACTGCTTCATCTTAGCAATGACGTCGCTGACCACGTCGCTCTGGGCGGCGGTGACCAGCCCGATCCGCTTGGTCCGCACGAGATCTCCCACGAGACCAAGTGCGACATCGAGGAAGCCGTGTTCACGCATCCAGTCATCCGAGAAGACCTTGGACAAGTACCGCGATCCGGAATCCGGGAGAATCACAACCACCCGCAACCCTGCGCCGGCCTCAGGCAACGTGCGCAGGTACGTGAGCGCCCCGGCGACAGCAGCCCCGCTGCTCCCACCGCAGAAGATCCCCTCTTCGCGGACTAATCGGCGCGTCATGGCGAACGACTCGTGGTCGGTGATAGGGATCACCTCGTCCACGACCGAAAAGTCCATCGTCTCTGGCAGGAAATCCTCTCCAATCCCTTCGACCTTATAGGTACGCGCCTCGGGGAGCCGCCCGGTCTTGAAGTACTCGAAGTAGACCGAGCCGACAGGATCGACCGCCACGACGCGCACCTGGGGGTTCTGCTCCTTGAGGTAGCGACCCGCTCCTGCGATGGTCCCACCCGTCCCGGCCGCGACGACCAACACGTCGATATGCCCGGCGCATTGCCGCCAAATCTCTGGACCCGTCGTGCGATAGTGGGACGCGGGATTCGCGGGGTTGGCGTACTGGTTCGCGTAGAAGCTGTTTGGGGTCTCGTCGGCAATCCGGCGACTCACACTGTAGTAGCTGCGCGGATCGGTAGGAGGGACCGCCGTGGGTGTGATGACCACGCGGGCCCCGAAGGCCCGGAGCAACCGGATCTTCTCCTCAGACATCTTGTCCGGCATGACGAACACGGTCTTGTACCCTCGGATCGCGGCCGCGATCGCCAGCCCAACCCCGGTATTCCCTGAGGTCGCCTCAACGATGGTGCCCCCAGGGCGGAGGAGCCCTTGCGCCTCGGCGTCTCGGATCATCGTGAGGCCGATCCGGTCTTTCACTGAGCCGCCGGGGTTCAGGAACTCGAGTTTGGCGAGCACATCGGCCCGGACACCCTGCGTGGCCCGGTGCAACCGGACGAGCGGGGTGTTGCCGACCACGTCGAGGATCGAATCGAAGATCATCTCGCGCGCGGCACGCGGCTTGCGGTTCGCTAGCACCGATCGGGTCCGACGAACCATTGCATCATCCTTTTCAGCAGCCGCTCACTGAGGGCCACTGACGCGACGCCTTCGTCAACTTGTTAGACAACGATCACTAGGCGTAGATTCGAGGTGCCGTTCCTTAGGCGCGGAGAGGCCCTTTGGAAGCCCCCGCCACGCGCTGCAGAGCCAGCGCGAGATCCTCTTCAAGATCGCGGGCATGCTCAAGCCCGACCGACAACCGGAGCAGCCCACCGTCGACTTGCAAGGGCGAACCTGCCAAGCTCGCGTGGGTCATGGTGGCTGGGTGGTCAATGAGCGACTCGACTCCTCCCAAGCTCTCGGCGAGGGTGAACAGTTTCGTCGCTCCTGCCACCTCCCGTGCCGCCTCCATCCCTCCCCGGAGGACACACGAGAGCATCCCTCCAAACCCACCCATCTGCTGACGGGCAAGCGCGTGCCCGGGGTGATCGGGCAACCCGGGGTAGAAGACCTTCGCCACAGCGGGGTGAGTGCGCAGGAATTGTGCTAGGGTCATGGCGCTAGCCGCATGGCGTTCCATACGGACGGCCAGCGTTTTGATGCCCCGTAAGACCAACCAGCAATCCATCGGTCCCGGGACGGCGCCGACCGCATTCTGGTGAAACTTCAGCGTCTCGTAGATTTCCTTGTTGGCGGTGACGAGGGCGCCGCCAATGACATCACTGTGTCCCCCCAGGTACTTGGTCGTGGAATGCACCACCACGTCAGCACCTAGGGTCAACGGACGCTGGAAGTATGGGGAGGCAAACGTGTTGTCGACGACGACCCGCGCTTTTCTCGCATGCGCGAGCTCGGCAATCGACCGGATGTCGAGGATCTTGAGGTACGGGTTGGTCGGGGTCTCGACGACTACCATGCGTGTCGTAGGCTCCATGGCCGCCTCGAGGTGCGCAATCTGGGTCATGTCAACAAATGAGGCGCGGAGCCCGTAGCGCTGTAGCACACGCGTGAACAGGCGGTAGGTCCCCCCGTAGACATCGTCGGGAGCCACCACATGGTCACCCGGCTTCAGCAGGTACGCGACCGTCGTAATCGCTGCCATCCCCGAGGCGAATGCCAAGCCATAGGTCCCCTCTTCCAGGGAGGCGAGACAGGTCTCCAACGCCGTCCGCGTCGGGTTCCCGGTCCGTGAGTACTCGTATCCCGTGTGGGCCCCCGGAGCGGGCTGCGCGTACGTCGAGGTCTGATAGATAGGAGGGATCACCGCCCCGGTCGCCGGATCCGGAGCTTGGCCATCATGGATCGCTCGAGTCTCGAAGCGGTACCGCATCGCCTCAGGCCGGGGCCGACACTCCGAGGAGGGTCTCACGGGAGCTCGGAGTCAAGGTCAGATTGAAGATTTCCGAAAATCGGTTCATGTACACCGTCCGGACAGTGGTCGGGTCAACCGCCCGTCCAAGCACCCGGGTCATCGACGTGACGGGCCGTCCTAATCCACAGGGGTTGATGTAGGTGAAGTGATCGAGTTCAGGCATGACATTGAGAGCGAACCCGTGCATGGTCACTTTCCGCTTGATCGCGACGCCTACGGCGGCAATTTTCTCGTCACCGACCCAGGCCCCTGGATACCCGCGGGCGCGAGCCGCAGGAATCCCAAAATCCGCCAACGTCCGCATGAGCGATTCTTCCAGCGACCGCATGTACTTCACGATGTCCTCTTGGTATGCCCGCAAATCGAGGATCGGATACCCCACCAGCTGACCAGGCCCGTGGTACGTAATGCTCCCACCCCGCTCGACATCGTAGATCCCGAATCCAAGGCGGGCCAAGTGGTCGCGGGGAAAGAGCAGGTGCTCGCCACGCGTCGACCGACCAATCGTGAAGACCGGTTCGTGCTCAAGCAGGATGAGTCCGTCAGCAACCTCGCCCCGCTGCCGGGCGGCGACGAGCGCCTGCTGCAGTTCCCATGCGTCGGCGTAGGGAGTGACGCTGTCAGTGAAGTTCAGCAACCATCCCTCACGAGCCATGCCCGTTTATTGTACCAGTGAACAGGATCACGGTACACGTGCCCCACGGCGAGGCGGGGTCTACGAGGTTGGGTCAAGGGGGCCGGGAGACGGTCGCTGGCTGAGTCCCTCGCGCCGGCAGAAACGACACGGGCGTCTCAGTCTCATTTTCGAAAGCGTGACAAGCACCGGACCGTTGGCCGTCTGGCGAGGCGCTCTGCGGAAGAGCCTATTGTCTGCTCACTGCAAGCACAAGGTCAGTCCCATAGGCGACAAGGAAGCCCATCACAATTCCGCAAGCCGTCCATAGGGGGGTTTGCACGCGGCGCCCGACGGCGAACATTTCGCCGATGATGTAGAAGAGCGCCCCCACCGCCAACGCGAGGAAGAGGACAAACAACGGGATGGAGATCACGTGGTACCCGACAAGGGTCCCCACGAAGGTAGGACCCCCGCCGATAATCCCGGCCGTGCCCAAAAACAACCACGACGGGACCTCCTTCGCGAGCGCCAATGGAGCCGCAATCGCAAATCCCTCGGTGATATTGTGGAGACCAAAGCCCGCGACGAGGAGGGCCGCAAACGCGATCGCGCCCGTGGCGGCGGCTTGGCCGATGACAAGTCCCTCGGAGAAGTTGTGGAGGCCTAGTCCCGTCGCAATCATTAGCGCCAATTGTCGTGGGAGCCGTCGTTCGCCGCTGGGACGACTGACGACCTTGGTGTCGAAGAGCACTAACCCGACCAGCCCAACGACAAGCCCCACCACCAACATCCCGAACAGCACTGCAAAAGTGGCCCATTGCCCTGTCTTTACCCCATGCTTGGCGGCCGCTTCGATCGGTTCTAGGGCTTTAGAGAGGATGTCAAAGACGAGGAACAACAAGATCCCGAGAGCGAGCGCGGTCAGAAAACTCTGGAACGCCTGGGTCCGGTGCCGGAAGCGCGCAATGGGTAACCCAAAGTAGATGGTGAATCCCGCTAGCGCCCCCAATACCGTCGTCTGCCATAGGGACATGCGCTGCCCTCACCTAAAAAGTCGCCGGGCCTGAACATACACCCGGGTAAGGCTAACCTAATTGTCTCGCGCCGTCAATCCTGCGACGGTTGTCCGGATCGAGGGCGTCGCGACACGTTGGCCGCCCCTCTCCGGCAGGCGCGAAGCCCCTCAGGTCTTCGTCAATCTTTGACGCGTAACGTCCGCAACCGGTTGATTGCAGCCGCGACTTCGTGGCGGCGAGGAAGGGCGTAGTCGCCAGGATGACCGGCGTAGGGAGAGAGGACCTCCAACCCACGATGCGCGATCTCTTCATCGACCGCGGCAATGACCTCTAACAAGGTCCGGGTCCCATCGAAATAACTGTGCTCGGCGGCAAACACCAGGATGTCTCCTACGGTCTTGGCTTGCGTGGCCTCGACGAGCTGCTCGACCCGCTCCAGGTCAAGCACTTCGCGGCCCACGCTGATCGTGCGGCCTTCTCCGAGCTCTGCTCGCAGTTTGCGCCCCCGGAGACTGTTGACACTGTCGGGAAGCGGCACCCGGCGAGGGATTCCTCCAAAGCGACTCTTTGGCGGAGCCGGCTGAGGCGTCAGGGCGGCTACGGCGGCCTTCGCTTCAGCGGTGACCACAATCGGACGGAATCGATTCATGACGATCACGGTATCCGCTACATCAATATACTGCCCACTCACACTGGTGACCAAGATCGTGGAGACCCCGTGCTCTTCATAGAGGGGTCGCACCACATCCGCCAGGGTGCTGAGGGGGTCCACACCGGTCGGGACGAGACGGGGCGAAAGTGAATCGCGAAACAGGAGGGGGATCGCGGTGCTATCTTCGTCGAACAGCAGCAGCGAGCTCCCGACCTCGAGCGCTTCCATGATGCCCGCAGCTTGCGAGAGCGTCTCCGACGCAGCGTTTGTCCGGTAATGGTTTAGGGCTTCGCCGGTTGGGATCGAGCTGACAAAGGGCGAAAGGTCCACCCCCTCAATTCGGCGCCCCACATCGACTTGGACCTTCGCGGCATCACCTGCGGTCACGCAGAACTCTCGTCCATCGCCTGCCACGTGGTTGTAGACTCCGGCCGCGATCGCCCGGAGGAGCGTCGACTTCCCAGAGAAATTGCCCCCGAGGATCACCGTCACTCCACGTGGGATTCCCAATCCCGCAACCGATCCGCGGTGAGGCGCTTGCAGGCTCGTGCGGAGCCCGGGAGGCGCCTGGAAGGGCATCAGGTGCGACAACAAAGGTCGGTCGCTGGCGCCCTCGCGTGGGAGGACCGCATCATCGACGAGGAACGCCACGAGACCTCGATCACGGAGCTGAGCGCGAAGAGCGTCCGCATCTTCTGCGCCCTCGATGTGCCGGTGCACAGCAGCCGGGTCCCCGGTAGGATAGAGCAGCGCACTCTCGACGAGCTGCGGCAGTTCTTCCATGAACATGACTAAGGCCGCCTTGCCCGCAGGTTTCCGGCCATCGGCCGCGAGGGCTACCCGACCCCGGATCTCGACATAGTCCTCGGCTACGCGGCACCCCGTGCGTTCGAGGATTTGCTGCCCCCCGACATCGACGCTGAAACTCCCGGTCCGGCCTCCCCGCTGCGCGCGGCTGATCTTTCGGATCACCTCGTCCCACCGGCGTACGAGGTAGTCCTCCAACGCGATCCGACGCGACCGAGTCGACCACAAGTCGCGCGGGTACTGGGCTTCACCTTGGTCCACGCGCACGCGCATCAGGGAGGGCGCCCCCAGCGGATCCCCTTGGACGTGATCGAGGTAGAGAACAAATCGCTCGAAGCGATATGCGCCTTCCAAGGCTTTGTATGCCGTGTAGGGTTTTCCCTCAACCGTGAGGAGCTTGTCGCGCAGGCGATCAGAAGGCAGCATTCTACGTCGCAGTCAACGCGTGTTCGAGGTGGGGGAGCAAATCCGTAACGTCCCGGTAGCGGATGTGGTGGAACGCGTCATTACCACTCACCATCGCGGACAGCGCAACCTCTTCCTGGCAGAGACAGATGACGGGCTTGCCCAAGTACTGGGCGATCGTGAGTTCCACCCCCACGCCCAGGGACGGGGTGGACACTTCCGCAATTACCACGTCACTGACTTCTAGCCAGCGGACGTCGCGCTGGTAGATGTCGGATGCCTGCACATCGGCACGCCACTCCCGCTCAAGCACGTGGGGATCGGCCACGTGAGCAGTTAGGACGTGGCTTCCCCGCGCCTGCAAGAACGCAACAATCTGCGCGTAGAGCGGTTGGAGGCTGCGGCCACCGCGGATCGCTCCGCTGAAGTACACGTTCATCGCCGCTGCGGCGCGGCGTCGCTCCACCAATACTGCCACAGGATCCGGCGTCACCAGGCGGGAATCGAGGGCCAAGGTCTCGATCATGTCCCGGAGAGTCTGGCCGACTCCATCTGGGTTGGTACCGTTGACCTCGAACTCCACCATCCAACCGACCTCGTCAACCTCTTCGACCGCGAGCATCCCGACGTGTGGGACCTCATAAATGGTGCCTCCACGTTTTTGGACGGTCAGCACTGGGACAAATCCAAGGGTGTCGACGACGTCGGCACACGCGGCGAAGTCCCCAGCATACAGCCGAACCTTTCCCTCCACGAACCGGGACTGCTTGAACCGCAATCCTGCGGCCGACTTCACCTCGACCGCGGTGAGAAGGACTTCGCTCGGTTGAACCGGCTGGTGGTGTTCGCGGATGCGCAAGCCTCGCGTCTGGATCGGCCAGGGGGCGCTCCGGGGTCGGTAGTAATGATCAGAGAACGCGTAGGCGCGGACGACACGCGCCTCACGTTCCGCAAGCGTGGCACGGAAGGTGTCAATATCACGGACGTGCACTCTAATCTCGCCCTCAAAGGGAGCGGTCATGTGCACCTGATCCCACTCAGCAGCCGATCGCCCGGGTCTTCCCTCCGCCTCCAGCCTAGCATGTGCCGAGGGGAGGCTCGCGTCATCGTGGAGCGCGCCCGTCCTCAAACGGCCACGGCGGGAGGTTCACGGACATCGGTTTGTCCTCACGGTACCCCAGCGCGTAGTCTGCCTGCAGCAAGGTATGAATTTGACGCGTGCCTTCATAGATCACCGCCCCCTTCGCGTTGCGGTAGAAACGCTCGACGGGATATTCATCCGAGTAGCCGTACGCTCCGTGGACTTCGACGGCGTCACTCGCCGCACGCTCCGAAGCGACCGTCGCGTACCACTTCGCGAGGGAGGTTTCTCGCGTATTCCGCTGCCCCGTGTTTTTCATCCACCCGCTGCGGAAGTAGAGCAGCCGACTGACCTCATAATCCTGACTCATCCGAGCGATCATCTCTTTCACGAGCTGATGTTCTCCAATGGGGTGGCCAAACGTGTGCCGGGAGGTCGCATACCGTACGCTTGCTTCCAGACACGCTCGGATGAGCCCAGTCGCACCCGCCGCCACCGTGTAGCGCCCTTGGTCGAGAGCGAACATCGCGATCCGGAAACCGTCGCCCTCTTGGCCGAGCCGATGCTCGGCGGGAACGCGTACGTCCTCCAGGACGATCGAGCCGGTATTCCCTGCCCGGATTCCTAGCTTGCCGTGAATCGTCGAGGTGGTGACCCCTCGCATTTCGCGGGTCACCAGGAACGCCGACAGTCCGGTGTGGTCCCGCCGCTGTTGCTTACCAAGATCGGTCCAGGCGAACACTAGGAAGTGATCCGCCACGTCTGCCAGCGACATCCACGTCTTCTCTCCGTTGAGCACATACTGGCCGCCATCGCGGACCGCCGTCCCCTGGATCCCCACGGCGTCGCTCCCCGCGGCAGGTTCAGTCAACCCGTACGCGCCAATCCGTTCCCCCCGCGCTTGCGGGATGAGGAACATCCGTCGTTGTTCTTCCGTTCCCCACGCGAGCACGCTCAGACTGTTCAAACCGAGGTGGACCGACATGATAACCCGCAGCGAGCTGTCCACGCACTCGAGTTCCTCGCACGCGAGGCCCAAACTGATGTAGTCCATCCCCGCCCCACCATACTGCTCGGGGATGCACAACCCAAGGATGCCGAGTTTCCCCATCTGCTGGAGGATCGTGCGGTCAAACGTCTGTACGCGGTCAAGTTCTCTGATACGAGGCGCGACTTCGTGTTGGGCGAAATCGCGCACCATTCGTGCAGCCATCTGTTGATGGGCGGCGAGTGTGAAGTCCATCGTGCGTAGGTCTGCCCTCGTCTTTTGAGCCGGCGTGGAGAGCCGAGCGGGCCTCCTTCACCGGTTCCCTCCGCAGAGGCACCCATCTCGCCGTCGAGGCCGTAGGCCTCTCGCCGCAATCGACCTCCAACGTGGCAAACGAGCTGATGGGTGCTGTCGGTGGCGTCGCTCTCTACCGGGAATCCGGCCAGGCGGCATAGAGAGTGTTCCCCGATCAGACGAGGGAGTCCTTGTTGAGCTCCGTTTCAACGCCCGCCGGCACGGGTCCGTGCGCCCTGGGGGCGCGCCAGTGTCGACTGAGCCCAATGGGTTATGGGAACGGCTTGGACACCGGCAACGCGAGGGTCTGCCGCATGAGCCGGATGGCCCACGCTAGCTGTCGGTCCTGGCCGGTATCGTAGTCGAACTGCGTCAGGTTCGCCAGGACATTCGGCTTGACGCCGACATTCTCAAGGCGCACCCCGCTGCCTGTCGTGATCTCAAACACCGCGACGCTGAGCGCGGAGCCATCGGACAGGTCGACGAAGATGCTCACTTCCACTGCTCCGGCCGTCTTCGCGCCCACGAGGGTGCCGCGCTTGCTCTCCTGCACGGCAGCCGCCATCAACTCCGCCGCGGAAGCGCTCCCCTCATCGATGAGGATAATGAGCGGCACCCCAGCGGGCAACACCGCTGGTCCGTTAGAGCGGACCAAGTGCCTCTCGCCGCCCGACCGCATCTCGATGTAGATTGGCTGCCCAGGAGGGAGGAGCGCGCCCAACACACTGTCCAGCTCGCGCAGGAATCCTCCGACGTTCCCTCGGACATCAACGATGAGCGCCCGCATCCCGCTCCCCCGCAACCGACTGACCGCCGCACGGAACTCACGAGCGGATCCATCGATGAACTGGCTGAGGTACACATAGCCGATGTTCCCTTCGAACATCTGAGTCCGATAGAGCGCCGGCAACCGAATCGGGCCGCGGGTGATCGGGACGACCAATAGCTCGGGCGTCCCCGCCCGTTGGAGGGTAAGGGTCACGACGGACCCCGCTGGGCCCCGGACTGCGCTCGAAACTTGGTCGACGGTGAGCCCTCCGGTGGAGACGTCATTCACTTTCAGGATCCGATCAAACTCCTTTAGTCCCGCCGCTTCTGCCGGTCCGCCGGGGATGACCACCCGCACGTAGAACTTGCCTTCCTTGACGGTCAAGACAATCCCAACTCCGGTAAATCCAGCCTCCCCACGCTGCCGCTGCCGGCGCTCCCGGTTCTGCTCGGGTGTGAGGAAGCCGGTATGCGAGTCTTGGAACGAGTCGGTGATCCCTCGAATGACTTGGTACGCAAGTTGCGTGTCTGTGAGGCCCGCGGGGACCCCGGCATTGAGGGCCACGGCAAACCGCTCGCCGAACAGACGCTCTGCGGCGGCGTCTGCCGTCCCCGCCGGAATCTCGGGCAGGTCCACGGCGACGCCTGCGGAGGACAATGTGGTGCGTAGACTCCCGATCGCGACGTTGAGGGTCTTGACTATTTCGATGCTCTTGAAGTGGTTGGCCTGCAATACCCGCACCGCTTCAAACACCAACCCCGCGTTCGCCGCGCGTGCAGGCGACGGAGTCGCGAGCGGCGCAATGAGCGCAATGGTCAGAAGTACAATGAGGAAGATCGACCAGCGGGGTCGTGCGTGCATACGTCGCATGTTAGATCACCGGTCGGAAAGGGATAAGTCGTAGGATCCACCCGTTGAGACGAAACACCATGTCGAACACCAGCGCCACCCCCATCAGGATCAGGAAAGTCCCGCTCGCGGCTTCAATGAGCCTGCCGTGCCGCTTTACCCATCGCAGCGCGCCGAACGCCGTGGTCAGCAGCATGGCAGCAATGAGGAAAGGAACGCCAAGCCCGAGCGAGTACGCAAAGAGCAACAGGGCCCCATCCACTGCCCGCTCCGTGGTCGCGGCCACAGAAAGGATCGCGGCCAGCACGGGCCCGATGCAAGGAATCCAGGCAAACCCAAAGGCCATTCCCACCGGAAACGCGCCGAGCACGCCGCCCGGACGACTGGTGAGGTGGATTCGGCGCTCGCGAGAGAACCCGGGCAGCGCAATCACCCCTAGGATCGATAGGCCCAAGGCGATCACGACCACCCCCGCGATCCGGCTCAAGACCTGTCGATGGCTAAGGACGAAGGCGCCCGCCAGCGAGGCAGTCGCGCCGAGTGCCGTGAAGATGGCCGAAAAGCCGAGCACGAACATGGAGGTGGCGACCAACGTGTGCGCGATGTGGTGTCGCCGCTCTGCGAGCTCCATCTCCTGGAGCGAGACCCCCGAGACAAACGAGAGATACCCCGGCACGAGCGGCACGACGCACGGCGACAGAAATCCCAAGATGCCCGCCGCAAACGCGAAGATTAGTGAGACCTGTGCCATGAGCGATCCCACGCCCGCGCACCGTACAGCTGGTGAGTCATCGTCTCCCTGGCCCCACGTGGCTACGTCGATTTCATTCCATCGACAACTGCACGGCTCCCCGGGGCTCGGCCGAACCTACCGCAACGTGGCGCGGCCATCTCCATCAAAATCCCTTGAGGAGTCTGGCTGCCGGCGTTGCAGGGACGGGACTGAGTCTCTCCCTATGGTGCGGTCGGGGACGGATGACCGATGTCCTCAAAGATCATTCGGTCAATGCGACGCGCCGATAAGAAGGACCTGCTTCAGGCTACAACTTCACCCTACCACGCTATTGTAAAGATTAGTCGAAGATCGTTCAACCGCTGGGTCACGGGCTCCAGCTTAATTCAAGTTGAATATCTAGGACCCCCCATGCGAGAGGCCCACCGCGACGCCCGCCGTCGCACCCAGAAGCGCTGCGGCGCTTCCTTCCCGCACCGCGACCTCAAGGAACCCTTCGCTCCCCGCAACGATTACGACCGTACCCTTCTCGACCTCCCCGTAGGTGTGCGCGATTGTCGCGCGCACCGTCTTGGACCCAAGGTGGATCGTGACGTCCCCCCCCACCTCCTCCAGATAGGCGGACGGGATGTTGGTGATGAGATTCCCGAACGGGTCGACGTAGAGCACCTGCCCCCTTAGTCGGTTGCGATCTCGGTGCGCCCCGCCAAAGTCGAGGTCGATGTATCGCCCCCACGGAGCGGCGATCGATGCGACCGGCACTCCCCGCGCCAACTGCGCGGCGAGCGGGGCAAAGACGTCCCGCCCGTGAAACGTCGGCGAGATGGTCGGACCTGGCATCGCGGTGCTCTTCGCCGCGAAGACAGTGGGCCGCCCCACCCGTTTGGCCGCCGGCAGCAGGAGCCCGTTGTCCGGGCCGACAAAGAACTGCCCGCCTGAGACCACCACCAGCGCCGCCCGCGCCGTGCCCACGCCTGGGTCGACGACGGCCACATGAACGGTCCCCGCTGGGAAGTACGGAGCTACCGCGGCCAACAGGTACGCGCCCTGCCGGATGTCATACCGTGGAACGTCGTGGCTGATGTCGAGCAGCGTTGCAGCGCAGCGGGTAGCGATCACAGCTTTCATCGCGGCGGGGTACGGACTCGCGGACCCGAAATCGCTGAGCAACGTGACCACTATCATTGCTGGGTCCCTCGGCAATAGGCGACAATCACCTCCGCGAAGACGTTGGCACACTGCACGACGCTATCGAGATCGACGTACTCCAGTCGGCTGTGCGCACCCGCGCCCGCCGGGCCGAAGAGCACGCTGGGAATCCCTGCGTTCCCCAAAATGGCCGAATCCATCCACGGCGCCAAGCCGACCGCCTGCGGCTGCCGCCCGAGCACGCGAGCCGCAGCTTCTGCCACGGCGGCGGCGATTGGGGCGTCAGGCGAGATCTCATACCCCGGGCGGAAGAAGACAACCTCGGCCGTTCCCACAAACGACGCGTCCCCCTCCCCTGCCCGGCGCACTATCTCCCGCATCTCCGCCCCCACTCCGTCACCGGTCTCCACGGGCAGCGTCCGCCGCTCGACTTGGAGACGACAGTGCTGGGGATAGGTACTGAGGCCGTCGCCCCCTTCAATGAGCCCGGCATGTACCGACCCTCGCCCGAGCAAGGGATGCCGCCGATTCCGCAGGTGGCGTGTCTCCAGGATCTCGAGCTCGCGCAATATGCGGCCCATCGCGGTAATGGCGTCGATCCCTTGGTCGTAGCGGCTTCCATGCGCGGCCCGGCCGGATGTCTCGAAGCTCACCCACGCGAACCCTTTATGGGCGACCCCAAGCTCCAAGTCCGTGGGTTCGGCGACAATCGCGGCATTCGCCCGATACTCCTTCACAACGGCCTCCGTGCCCAGACTCGCGTATTCCTCGTCGACCACCAGCGTAAGAATCACATCCCCGCCAACGGGAACTTCGGCCGTACGCAGCGCGATCACTGCCGCGACCATGGCTGCCACTCCTCCTTTCATGTCGTAGGCGCCTCGCCCGAACAACTTCCCATCGCGGTCAATTGGGTCAAACGGGTCGACCATCTCCGCTGCAGACACGGTGTCGAGGTGCCCGTTCAAGAGCAGGGTTGGTCTTCCTTCCGTGCGCTGGGAGTGTCGCAATGACGTTGACCCGGTCGGCGGCAACCGGCTGCATTCGGACGGTCAAACCTGCCGTCCGACAGACCTCCGCAATGTACCGAGCCACTTCCGGTTCACCGGGCGCCCCAGGGACCAACGATGGGTTGCTCGAGTTGATGGCCACGAGCCGACGGAGCAGGGTGACGACAGTGTCCCGGTCGACGCGGAGCATAGCTAACGCTGGCACGTGGGACAATAGAACGACGGACGACCGCCGAGGCGGCTGGCGCGGATGATCCCGTCCCCTCGGGGACATCGCTTTCCCCCACAGCCATAGACGGCGAGCCGGTACCGACCGCGTCGACCTAACGCGTCGATGAATGCTGGTTCCCCGCCAGAGCGAATTCCACGGCGCAGCACCCGGCCGATAGCGTGGAAGAGCCCCGTGCGTTCCGATTCGCTCAGCGATGCTGCTGAACGGCTTGGCCGTAGGCGGGCGGCATGGAGGACCTCGTGTGCCCAGAGGTTCCCAATGCCCGCGAGGCGCTGCTGATCGGTGAGAACCGCCCGAATCGTCCCGCGACTCTTACACAGCACGGCGAAGTATTCGCGATCGAACGCCGGGGCGAGCGGGTCGATCCCCATCGTGGCGAAGAACGCATCGCGAGAGAACTCACGCGTGCGGTAGAGCGTTAGCGAGGAGAGCTGAAGCTCGCGGAACTCCAGTTGCATTCCTCCCCGGAAGTGGAGGACGACCGCAGTCTGCGGATCCGCCGGCGTGGCTCCGCTCCGAACGCGCAGCAGGCCCCACAACATGAACCGGAACACCAGAACCCAGCTCGGGGCCAGATCGAAGAGCAACGCCTTCCCCCGCCGACGGACCCGCTTGACTCGTTTTCCCACGAGACCCGCGGCAAACTGGCGCGACGGGACCCGCCGGATGACCGTTGGTCGATGGAGGTCCACCGAAGTAATCCGCCTCCCCGCCACCAACGGCTCGACGCTGGCGCGTGCGACTTCGACTTCAGGCAGCTCGGGCATGCAGGGGGCTCCCTACTTCCGCAACCTGGAGAATCGTCGATCAGCGTAGACCTTGCCTGCGGTCTGACAGGTCGGACAATAGTACGTTTCTCGGTCAGCGAAGTACACCACTTCGATCCGAGAGCCACAGCGGGGACAGGGTTTCCCTCCGTTCCGATGCACGCGAAGCAATACGGGGGGTTCCTTCATCGGTAACGCATCGCGGAAGTACGCGCGGTGTTCCTGGAGCGCTCGTGTCATAACCGCGCGGATGGCCCAGTGGAGACGGCTCACCTCTTCGACCGACAGTCGGGCCGCGGAGGCGAACGGAGACAAGTGCGCCTCCCAGAGGATCTCGTCTGAAAACGCGTTCCCGATACCAGCGAGGTGTCGTTGGAGGGTCAAGAACCGCTTCACCTGCCCCGTCTCTCCCCGGAGCATCTGTTCAAGGCGTTGGGGCGTCAGGGTTTCATCAAGCGGCTCGACCCCCAAAGCGGCTAGGGGAGCGCAGGTCGCAAGGTCAGGACCTCGAACGACGGAAACCGCCGCTTGCTTCTTGGGGCCTAGCTCAATGCACTGGATCTCCTGACCGTCGTCGAGCCCGAACGCGAGGGCGAGATCCTTCGTCGCCCGCGGGCGGGGCAGCCCCACCTGCAACCGCCCATGGCGCATCAGATGGACGACGATCCAAAGATCCCCGTCGAGCCCGAGGAGGATCACCTTCCCCCGACGCTGCACGGCGACGATGGACCGCCCTTCGACCGCACTGATCGGGGGATCAAACGTCTTGAGGATCGACGGGCTCTTCACCCGGACCAGGGTAATCGTGCGCCCTTCGACGCGCGCGCGCACGTTCTCGACAAGGACCGTGATGAAGGGGAGTTCAGGTGTCAAAAGAAATTCTCGCGGAGGAATGGGACGTATGGACGGGCATATGGACAATGTGGGACTCGAAGGGTTCGAGAAATACTTGCAAGCGAAGGTCGCGGTTCGCACACGGGGCGTCTATTCCCGTGCGGTCAGGCGATTCCTCCAGTATCTCAACGGTCGGCCCCTCACGCTTCAGAACTTTGAGGCGTACCTTGGACACTTGTAGGTGACTAACGGGAATCGTCCGCAGACGGTGGCCAAAGAATCGGCAGGGATAATCAAATGGTTGGGCTGGCTCGGGGCTCAGGACGATCCTGCTGCTATCAAGATTCTCGCCGTGTTGCGAGGCGGGTATCAGGTGAATCCCGCAAGAGTGAAATTAGCGATCAAGTGACAGCCCTGCTCCTTGGGCACGGGCAGAAGAGCGTCAGTGACCCGCTACGGCCTGCCGGATGCCACGGAGCTTCTTGCAGCGGTCGAGAAAATCCAATAGCACTGTAATTTGGAACGCGACAAACCCGAGGCCGGGACGCGCGACCTGAATCACTCCTGTGCGGGTGGAGGAGGTGGCGGTGGAGATTCCTTTGCGGATCGTTTCAAGAGGGATTCAATAGCTTTGGAATGAGCCCTATCCTCAAATCCAGTGACCTTCAGGAACCGTTCCGCCCTGTCGGTAGGAGTGACGGTGCCGTCGGTATCTATCTTGATAAGACCATGGATGAGCAAAGGATCAATGATCGCTGGTAGATCCAGCTGACCTAGAAGGTACGCAGAAACTGAAAACTCCGTTAGGCGTTGTCGACCTCTTTGCACTAGACGGTAAAGAAGTCGTTTCGCGTTTACAGGGAGATATAGGTCTAGGTACCGAAATTCCCACCTTTCCATCATCTCCAGGAGTCGGTCGTTGAAGCGCAAAGCCTCAAGCAGCCGCTCATTCGCAGTCCGTTGACTTGTCTCTGCCTCCTGCTTGACGGTAGATAGCTCGGCCTTGAGGTTCTCGGTTTCCGCCAGCGTCTCGTTGAACTCCTTTTGCTGGGCCTCGCTCATCGGAGGGTGAACCTGGAGAAAGGTCTGTTGTGTCTGTCGGACTTGTTGGCTGAAAATGGCTTGTAGGTTGTTCGAGATGTTAGCCTGCTCTCGTTTGACTTCCTCGATCCCTCTCTTCATTGTGAGTAGAGGCCCGATTGCTAGTTCCCTCGCATCCTCAAAAAAGAGCGCCACCAGCAGTATGGTAGCAAGTAGGAGTTGGTTAGTTGTTAGCGCGTAGGAACTCGCAAAGAATGAGACGACGAGTTCGACCAACAGGACCACAGAGAAGCCGATTCGAAGTAGGTTCTTGAACCACCCTGTAGGGATTTGTTCTCCCCTATCCTTCTCGTTCGCGGGCATCGTCCTGACATCCCTTCGCTACGGGTCCTTTCGTTGGTCCCCGCCGCAATGGCACAAGCTTAAGCAATCAACGGAATGCCAACCATGTAGGGAGCGAGTCCATTTAGTCGGAACTTTAGTAATCGCGGCAGGTTTGCCTGAACATGGATATCACTTTGTTTCGCAGCATACCATACTGCGACGCATTGGAGCACATCGCGGCAAAATGTGATCGCGTCCAAGTTCAAGGCATCATTGATTACGTTCCGGTGGAAAAAGTTGCCGTTCCTGTTGGGGACGGTAAATAGAATTCGTCCGTATTGCATTGCCGCATGCCCCAGGCGACCTTGATGGAGTACTCCGCATCTCAAGCTCCAGAGATCCAAACTGGTGATCTCAGGATACATACTTATCCAAGCGTCACACCAGTCTTTGTACTTCTGTCTTGTCGTCTCTCCGTTCGGCGATTCGAGGGCCGAACAGATATCCGGTAGCGTCAGCGTGCTCACGATGGCGAGGAAGTATAAACCTGCAGCGAGAGCCTTTTCTATTTCTCCAGTAATCGCTTCCATGGTTGCCTCTACCACCCGCCGGGGCTCCTCTTCAGGCTTTGTCACGTTGAATCGCGAGTGTCGCGCTGTCCTTACAGTCGTACGAAGAAGCGCTCCCCGCCTAGTGGCGGGGGGTTGATACCTACCTCTTGTGGCAACCTCCTCAACATGGCCTCGTATCCTGTCAGAAAGTGATTGTAGCGGTCGGCCACTGGCCTGAACGACAAACGGGCGTGATGGTCCGCTGGAAAATCCTCAAACCGTCTGCTTACATCTGGAGCGACGAGGCCCATGTTCTCTAACAGAGCATTGAGAGATTCAAATTGCTGAACCAGCACTTCGGGAGTGCGGCGGGTTCCGACCACCTGCCGCATGTTATCCCAATCTCGGAACCACTCCCCCAGGACATGTAGGAGATAGTGGGTCTGATTCCACAGTTCGTCCTTTGTCGTGCTCGACAGGTGGAACGCCTCATAGATTGATGTATGGTTGCCGAACGCGAAGCACGGCCGGAGGTCGAGGATTAGATCGTCGAGTTTCGCCCCCACCGTTCGCACAATTCGTCCTACGCGGCGGCGCTGCCAGAAGGGCTTCCTGCCCAGCGCCTCAATGACTTGCTTGAACAGCTTGTCGAGGGCCGCTTCGACGGCTTTGGTTTCCAGATTGTCGAGCATGTTCAGCGTGGTTAGTGGGTGTCGATCAGGGATCTTGTTTTTGTTCAGGTTCCCTGCCGACACGGTTTCGAATCAGACCGAGCACATCTGAGTCGACTCTTATGAGGAGGTCTTCCTCTCCGCTCCGCTCGAAAACAAAGATCAGTCCGTTGAACTGGTGGAGCGCGCGAAAGAAACCGGTCGCTTGCATCATTCGGAGTCCACCCGTCACTGTAGACTTCCAAGCGGGCTGCTCTTCTCCAACTGCCTCAGGCTTCCACTCAAATATCTCCTGGCCGATCAACCGAAAGTGTTCTTCGTATGGCAGCCGTCTGTTGCCAGCATGAAGGAGGTATGAGCAGAATTTCTCGTCCAGATTTGCCACGATCTCTCCCTTAGTCGAATCGGTCACTTGTTGCGGACGCTCTGGCAGCATCGCAGTCGTTTCCTCAGTCGTAATGGCCTGCCGAAGAAACTTCGCACTGAAAACTTTGCCAAACGTGACCTCGCTCAATGCAGAAAGGAGTGGAGACAGTTGTTTGCGGTAGGCGATCAGGACGAGGGCTAGGATTAATACTAGGAAGGCAGTCGGGGTCGAAATCACTCGCCAAATTTCATTCACAATGGTCCTTGCCAACTTGTCGAAGGAGCCAAGGAACGTCGAGTTGTCAATGTGGGCACGATAGACGGAGAGGAGAGAGAAGAAAAGCAAACCAACAATCAAGTAAGAAACTGCTTTTCGGGCTCTTGGGATGTTCACATTTGTAGCCAACGTAGACTAGTTCCCCGCTGCCTAGTCCCAACGGGCTGTCCCTTGCCTTCTTGAAATTCGGTCCCCTTTCCGGCGCACCTTCAGGTGTTCATCTATGCTTGACAGTCGGATTCCGGCTTCCCTACGATGGGGGCGGCGAGACTTATGCGCGGGCCACCGGGCATTTCGCCGCATGCTCGGTTAGTGGACTGGTTGAAAGTAAAAGCCATAAGAAGAGGCCAACCGATTTTTGAAATCCTCGTCTGGGATGACATCGACCAGAGACTGGTACATCGCTGTTACTGTATTACACGCCCAACGAGCTGTTTCTAGCGTAGCTATTCGCTCCATCCAGAGCCCAGTTAGAGTGGGTTCGGCAAGAATTCCTCTAGTCCGCAGTTTCTCGATAATCTCTGGCTGATTTGCAATCACTTCGCCCGCAGGCGTCGTCTCGGTGATGTCCAACCCCTCCATGTGAACAAGCGTATTCCTCAGTCCGATGAGTAGGTGAAAATCCTGATATGGGAGAGAACCTTTGTCGTACGGTTGGCCTGCAAAAACCAATCTTGCCAACAGAAACTTGGCGCGTACGGAAATCTTGGAACCCCTTAATTCTTTCGCGATTGCGGCGAACATGACTACCGAAGGGTGGTGTGCTGGATGCCCCGAGGGCGCAGGGAAGGCCGCAATGTCTGCCGCTTCATTGATGAATGCTTCCAATGTCATTGCGGAAAACACGATAGCAAAAATGGCTTCTCCGTGGCTCGGATGTCGTTCTGGAGGCTCTTTTTTGGCTATCTGCTGAACCGCAAACTTGGCAAGATTGAAGAGAGTCGTCGCATTCCCACTCCACGAAATGCTCATGCCTCTACCTCCTCGAACGGGCGTTGGCTTGTTAACGAGAATAAGCCTTCTTGGTATCATGATGGTGCGAGAAGGGGAGTTCAGGCATCGTGCTCCGCAGCGTCACGCGGCACCGGAGGAATCTCCTGTGCTATGTCGGCGGTCGCGCGTTCGATGGCCTCGACGACGCGCGACGGTGGGACCGCGCCCTGGGCAAACTCGGGCCGCCCGCCCCCACCGCCGCCCACGACCGCGGAGACCCGACGCAACAGCGCGTGCATGTCGGCGGAGGCCTCGGGAGACCGCGCGAAGACCACTTTCCCCTCGGGAGTCCCCAGCAGAACCACCGCGGCGCCTGCCCCGACGGTGCGACCCGCGAGATCCGCGATCTCAGCAGCAGAGCGACCAGCGACGATCTCGGCGATCACCTGCCCCCGTCCCGCCGCGCGAACGCGCGCTTGCGCCTCCGCGGTGAGTGCTTGACCACGAAGGGCAGCGATGGCGCGCTGGCTTGCGGCAACCTCGTCCGTCAACCGCCTCACGGCATCGCCCATCTCACGCTCGCCGACCGACAACTGCTTGCCCATCTCCCGCAGCAGTGCGGTCTTCCGCCGATAGTCTCGGACGGCTCGCCAGCCGCAGAGAAATTCTGTCCGGATCCCGCCCTTGGCGCGTTCCCACCGGCGAATCTGGATTGGCCCAATTTCGCCCGTCCGTCGGACGTGCGTCCCCCCGCAAGCCGATCGGTCAAACCCCTCGATGTCGACCACCCTGATGCGGCCGCCCCGATGCGGCGGCCGTCGGAGCCCGAGTTCCATCAATGCGGGCTCGTCGACCTCGTACACCCGCACAGCGCGGTCTTCGACCACCACGGAGTTCGCAAGATCTTCAACCTGCTCTCCCGCCTGTGCCGTGAGGTCGGCTAGCTCGAGATCCAGCGTGGCTCCCTCAACACCAAAGTGGACGGCGCGGGGCGGTGCGCCGGTCACTTGGAGAAAGGCCTGCGACAGGACGTGCTGGCCGCTGTGCTGTTGCATGTGATCGAACCGTCGCGACCAGTCCACTACTCCCCTGACGGCCCCGGCTACCGGCGCGGAGAGCACATGGACGATGTCCTCTCCCTCATCCTCGACGTCGATGACCGAAACGCCATTCAAGGTTCCGAGGTCGTAGGGTTGACCTCCCGACGTCGGATAGAATGCGGTGCGATCGAGCACAACGCCGAAATGACTTCCTCGCGTCCGCGTGCCAACGACCTCGGCGTCGAACTCCTTCAGGTAGCTGTCGGCGTAATAGAGCCGCTCTGTCATGGAGACGCTATTCGGACACCATCTGAAGTGCACCTCGAAGCGCCGCCAGCGTCGCAGCACGAGGTACTACTCCCGGGAGCATGCGACCTCGGCCGAAAGCAGCGCACTACCATTCCATGTCTATGTTCCTGCGCTCCCTTTGACCGACCCGCCACCCTCTTGGCCATGAGGGCCTCCGGACGACTCCGCCCCTGGTCCACGCTCATAGAGCGGACCGACAAGGAATGGGGCGAGCGCCGCGGCGAGGGCCTGTTCGAGCGCGCTTTGCCGGTCCACGAGCCCCGCGGTGAGCATGCCGATCGCGCCGAGGGCTTCATGGGCATTTTCGCGCCCCAGGAGCGCGTCAACGATGGCACCAACTTCCTCCCCAGCCATGGCTCGGGCCGCGAGCCACGGGGGAACCCGCAGTCGGAGCCCGCCCCCGAGCGACTCCCGCCCATCACGGTGCGCGACCGCAACCCACACGCACATCCAGACGCCACGGGCATCCGGGTGGACGCCTCCCTCAATGCCGACGCCAAAGTCCGCGTTGGCGGATTGCCGCGCTACCCGCGCGCGACGTTCTGCCCCACGAATAGTTTCTTCGTCACCGATCGGCTGATCGCTCACGCCCGAGTCGACAGCCACGGCTTCAACGTGCGCGGCGGGAAACGCTCGACCAAAGACCGCGCGGGTGGCGCGGACCTTCGACTCGCTCGTGGAACCAATCGCGACGCGCATCTCAATGACGACTGCGGGACCCATGCGCGCGGCGGACCCTCAGGAGAGGCAACCCTCGCCTGACTCCGGGGCCCACGAGCTTGAGGGCCGGGGCGCTAGCTGCTATACTACGGCCCGCTGTGAATCCTATCCTCGTCCACATTGGTCCGTTCACAATCCGCTGGTACGGAATCATGATGGCGACGATGATCCTCCTCGGCGTCGCCATGGCCTACCGGTATGGACCACGGTTCGGGGTCCCCCAGGCCAAGCTGGATCCCATCACGCTTCCCTTTGTGGTGCTGGCGTTCGTCGGCGCCCGGCTCGGGTATGTGGTCTCGCACCCTGCGGAGTTTGCCCAGCCCCTGGAGATCCTTCGCGTCGATCACGGCGGATTGTCCTCTCACGGTGCCATCGCTGCGGGGATGCTCACCCTGTGGGTACTGAGTCGCCGCTGGCGGATCTCCATCTGGAATCTCGCCGACACGGTCGTGTGGGCGATTCCTCTTGGCAACATCTTGGTCCGGTTTGGGAATTTCATGAACGGGGAGCTCTACGGCGATGTCACCACACTGCCATGGGCCGTTCATTTCCCTGGGGTCCCTGGACCGCGCCACCCACTTCAGCTCTATGAAATGGTGCTCAATGTGTTTGTTCTGGTTATGGGGGTGCGGCTCGCCCGCCACCGCGCGTTTGCAGGCCAGGTCTTTTGGACCATCCTCGTCTGGACGTCGACGGGGCGGCTCTTGCTGGATTTACTTCGCAGCGAGGATCGGGTGTGGGGGGTTCTCACGCTAGGACACATTCCAGCTCTCTTCCTCGTGTTGGTCGGGAGTTGGTTCCTACTCAGCCATCGGCGTCGGCGCCGCAAGGACCCGACAGATCTCCAGCCAAACCGACCAAGCACGTAGTCGGCCGACCCTGGACGCGCCGTATCGGATGCAAGGCACGTCACGCCCAGGGGACACCCGTTTGCCTAACCATTCCGGTAGTTCACCCCGAACCCGCCTCGCGGCAACCGCCAATCGATGTTGTGGTAGGGACATCCCGTCAGGCAGGAGGTGCACTCGACACAGTTCTCGTAAGAGACGGCGATCTTCTCGCCATCCCAGTTGTACACGTTAGCCGGACAGAACGTCGTGCAGGGTCTCCCCCACTGGGTCCCGCAGGTGTCGTGACAGACCTCTGTCGCGCGGAGAGAGATGTGGCTCTGCTTGTCGTGCTTGTAGGCAAGCAGATATAGCTTCTCCTCCAGCTTCAACGACGGAATCGAATCCGGCTCATCCATAGAGGTCTACCGAATGACCTTCCACGCCTCGTAGCCGTCTTTCAAGAGCTGCCACGGCGAGCGACGCGCTCGGATAGCTTTCCAGATCCTCCGTTGTTTTTCCCGCTTGGACCGCCCATCCACAGTCAGCATCTCGTGGACGGCAAGGTTCACGAGCTCAGGGTAGGTCTGCAACATGTCGGCCCGACCGTCGGCGAACTCAGGGAGATCCTGGTACTTCCTGAGGTCTTGGAGCACAAAACTCTCTTCCAACCGCTTGCGATACGAGGCCAGAGCCGCAGCAGAGAAATCGCCCCGAGACTTTGCCTCAATGACTGTTTCCCCCGCAAGCCGGCCGGCGGTCATGGCCAGGTTGCTCCCTTCCCGGTGGAGCCCGTTGACCATCATCGCCGCGTCACCGGCCACCAAGACCCCATCGCCATACAGCCGCGGCATGGCCTTGTACCCCCCTTCGGGAATGGCATGAGCGAGATACTCCACTACTCGTCCTCCCGCGATTAACGGCTGGACCAACGGGTGACGCTTCATCCGTTCCAGGAGGTCGTAGGGCGTGATCTTCGTCCGCATGAAGTGCGAGAGCAAGGCACCGACCCCCACCGAGAGACTCTCCCGGTTCGTGTAGATGAAGCCATAGCCGCCCATCCCCTCCGTCACGGCGCCGTACAGCTCGATGGTCACCCCCTCTTCCCCGCTAACGTTGAATCGGGCCTCGATGGTCTCTTTCGGGAGGGCAATGATCTCCTTCACCGCCAGGGCAACTTGGTGGGGGGCAGGGTCCGTGTTCTGCAGGCCCGCTTTCTTCACGAGAAAGGAGTGGACCCCGTCGCAGAGCACCACTACGTCGGCGAAGAGATCTCCATCTTCCCGCCCTGTCCGAACGCCGACCACCCGTCCGTCGCGGATGATCACATCCTCAACAACGGTTGCCGGAATGAGCATCGCCCCAACCGCTTCGGCCTGCGCGGCGAACCACCGATCGAACTGCGCTCGGAGTACAGTGAACGCGTTCGGGACGCGGCCGTGCGGGTGCGCGCTCTTGTGGCCGATACTCACCGCCGCATCAACCGTCGTCGCCCACACTCGTTCTTCCACAATCACACGTTCAATCGGAGCCGTCTCTGCGAAGTCCGGCACGACCTCGGCGAGCATGTGCCCGTACATGACCCCACCCATGACGTTCTTGGCCCCTGGATACTCGCCCCGCTCCACCACGACGACGGACAGACCCGCCTTCGCCATCGTATGAGCCGCCGCGCTCCCTGCGGGCCCCGCGCCGACGACAATCGCGTCAAACTTCTCCCCAGCTGTCACTGGATCACCTCGAGCTTCCGACCACTTGCACGACTTGCTGCAGCAGCTCTGTGAGGGGCGAAAGGAAGATTCCCATGGCCAGAACGCCGACCGCGGTTACGACGAGGGCCGTGATCGTCCAACGACTCCCGACAATGCGAACCTCCTCGTTGGGCTGCCCCACATACATGGTGTACGCCACCCGCAAATAATAGTAGACAGAGATGACGGTCGTCAGCACCCCCACGATCGCAATCACAAGCCCCCCGGCATCCAGGACCGCAGTGAACACGTAGAGTTTCGCGAAGAAGCCGGCCGTCGGTGGGAGGCCAGCCAGGGAGACCATGAACAGGGTCATGGCGGCGGCGAGGAGAGGAGAGCGGGTGCTGAGTCCGAGGAGGTCACTGAGACTCTCCGCCTCTTCGCCCGCCCGGCGCAACATCAAGAGCACACCAAACGCCCCCAGGTTCATGAACGTGTAGGCGACGAGGTAGAACACGACCGCCGAGACCCCTGCACGCGTGCCGGCCACCACGCCGACCAGGATGAACCCCGCGTGCGCAATACTGGAGTAGGCGAGTAGGCGCTTCAGGTTCGTCTGCTGCAGGGCGGCGATGTTCCCCAGGGCCATCGTAGCGATGGCCATCGCAGCCAGCAGCGGCGCCCATGCGGCGGTCTGGGCCAACAGGGCGATCGAGAACACACGTAGGAGGGCGGCGAACGCCCCGACTTTTGCAATCACGGACATGTACGCGGTGACGGGTAATGGCGCACCTTCGTAAACGTCCGGTGCCCAAGTGTGGAAGGGTACAACGGCGGCCTTGAACCCGAGCCCGATCGTCACCAACCCGACTCCACTGAGGAGCATGCGGGGCGCCGTCGCCGCCCGCGAGGCGAGCAAGGCAAGATTCGTCGACCCGACCGCGCCGTAGATGAGGGCGAGGCCATAGAGGAAGAAGGCGGTACTGAACGCGCCGAGCAGGAAGTACTTCATTCCCGCTTCCTGCGACCGAACCCGGTCTCGGGCAAAAGCCGCGAGGACGTAGAGTGGAATCGACAGCGTCTCCAGCCCCAGGAAGATCGTGAGCAAGTCACCGCTCGCCGCCAGGAGCATCGCGCCCAACGCGGCAACGAGCAGCAGCGCGTAGTACTCGGCGGTCTCGAACCGCGGCATCCCGACATAGTCGACCGACAAGCACACGACGAACAGGGCGGCAAGCAGCCCGATGGCTTGCAATGCCGTCGTCAACGGGTCGCGGACGTACATGCCTCCAAACGTCTCGCCCCACCGTCCGTTCAGCCGGACGACTTGGGCGAGCGCCGCGAGGAGGCTCATCGCGGTCAGCCACCGGAGGAGAACCTGCCCTCGAGGGGGCAAGAACGGCCCTGCGAGGACCACCACCACGGCGGTCACGGCGATGATGACCTCAGGGACGATGGGCCCGAGCGTCTGGAGGACCGAAATCATCTCATCGCCTCGCCTCGACGTGCTGCAACAGGGCCCGAACAGAGGCTTCGCTGCGCGTCAACAGGGGCGTCGGGTACAGCCCGATCCACAGGATGAGCAGGAGCAGCGGAATGAAGATGAGGAGTTCGCGCGCGTTGATCTCCACCAACCGGGACGGCTCCTTCACCTTGACCGGGCCGTGCATGACGTGCTGGTACATCCACAAGAGATAGACAGCGGAGAGGATGACGCCGCCCACGGCGGCGACGGCATAGCCCGGGTGGACCCGAAACGTCCCGAGCAAGATCAAGAACTCGCCCACAAACCCGTTGGTACCGGGCAAAGCCATCGAGGAGAGCATCACGAGCGTGACAATGACGGCAAAGCGCGGCATGAGCGAGGCCACTCCCCCATAGTCCTCCATGGCCCGCGAGTGGGTCCGTTCGTAGAGCACCCCCACGATTAGGAAGAGCGCCCCGGTGCTGAGTCCGTGGTTCACCATTTGGAGCAGACTGCCCTGGAGGGCTTCGAGGGTGAGCGCGAATGTCCCGAGCGTAACCAACCCGAGGTGACTCACACTACTCATCGCGACCAATCGCTTCACGTCGCGCTGGGCCCACGCGACCATCCCTCCGTAGAGAATCCCGACAATCGCAAGCACGGAGAGGAGCGGAGCGAACTGGTGGGTGGCCATCGGGAAGAGCGGGAGCAGGAAGCGGAAGAACCCGTAGGTCCCCATTTTCAGGAGAACCGCGGCGAGGATGACGCTGCCTGCCGTGGGCGCCTCGACGTGGGCATCCGGGAGCCACGTGTGGAGCGGCCACAACGGCACCTTGATCGCGAAGGCGAGCGCAAAGGCCCCGAATAACCACGCCTCGGCCGGTCCCGCCGGAACTTCGCGGAGCCGCAGGAGGTCGAAGGTCCGCGCCCCCATCAGGGTTCCGCCGTGGAGATAGAGCACCAGGATCCCCACCAACATGAGAACGCTCCCCGCCATTGTGTAGAGGATGAACTTGATCGCCGCATAGCTCCGGCGGGCACCGCCCCATACGGCAATGATGAAGTACATCGGGATGAGGACTGCTTCCCAGAACACGTAGAAGAACACCAGATCCAAACTGAGGAACGTCCCCAGCAAGCCCGTCTCAAGCGCGAGGATGCTGATCGTGAACTCCTTGACGCGGTCGTCAATCGCGGTCCACGACGAGAGCAGCGCCACGGGCGTCATCACGGTCGTGAGGAGCACCAAAGGGAGCGAGATCCCGTCGACTCCGATTTGGTAGGTGATCCCCAGCAGGGGCACCCACGGGACGCGTTCGAGAAATTGCATCGCCGCGGTGCCCACCGCAAATCGAGCGAACACGATCAGCGACACTCCAAGGGCAACCGCCGCCGTCCCGACTCCCGTCCAGCGGATGAGATCCTCGCGCCGGCGGTCGATGAGCCCCGCCACGACCGCGCCGGCAAGCGGAAGAAAGATCAAGACCGTCAGGATCGGAAAGGTCATGGTCGCGCGGGGACCCTCATGGCCTCAAGAGCCAGTAGCCCAACACCAGGACGGTGCCGACTAGAATTGCCGTCGCGTAGGCTCGGACATACCCGGACTGGATCGCGCGCAGCGCGGTCGCGGTCCGTCCGACAAACCGCGCGAGGCCGTTCACCGCGCCGTCGATGACTGCCACTTCTACCACGCTCGCCAGCACCCGAGCCACCCACTTCGCCGGGGTGAGCAGAACGAGTTGGTAGAGGTCTTCGATGAACCATCCGCGCCGGAAGAAGCCTCCCAAGAGGCCCAGTGGTAGGTCCCGACGACGCCAGGTGCCCGCGAGCGCGACGGCGATGCCGAGGACACCGACGCCCACCGGGAGTACCGTGAGCAGGCCCATCGACGTCTCGCCTCCTAACGGGGCGACGCCAAAGAAGTGCTCGAGGCCGCGCAGCAGGGGACGCCCCACAATCTCTGCTCCCGCGAGCCCGCCGCCGATGGCGAGAAGTCCCAGGATCGCCATCGGCCATCTCATCGACACCGACGCCTCGTGCGGATGGTGGTCGAGGGCCGCCGGAGGCGCAAACGTCCACACCGCCGCCCGCGTGATATAGATGGCGGTTATGAACGCGGTCAGTAACCCCATCCCCCACCACACGAAGGATCCCCCGGCTCGCGCGAACCCGTACGCGTGTTCCAGGATGAGATCCTTGCTGACGAAGCCGCTGAGCGGAGGGATTCCGGCCAGGGCCAGCGCCCCCACGACAAACGCCAGGGTGGTGTAACGCAGCGGCGTCGCCAGCCCTCCCAGTCGGCGCAGGTCGATGACCCCCCCCATGGCATGCATGACGCTGCCCGCGGCGAGGAATAAGAGGGCCTTGAAGAACGCATGGGTCATCAGATGAAACATCCCTGCGGGCAATGCCACCAAGCCCATCGCCATGAACATGTAGCCGAGCTGACTGATCGTGGAATAGGCGAGTACGCGTTTGAGATCCCACTCAGCCAGCGCCACTGTCGCCGCGAAGAACGCACTCCCTGCGCCGACGGCGGTCACGACGGTCAGCGTGGCGGGTGCCCGCACGAACAACGGGTGCAAGCGGGCGATCAGGTAGATGCCGGCGGTGACCATCGTGGCCGCATGGATGAGCGCGGAGACCGGCGTGGGACCCTCCATCGCATCAGGGAGCCACACGTGAAGCGGCAGCTGTGCCGACTTCCCTGTAGCGCCAATGAGGAGGAGCAGGGTTGCCGCCGTGACCACGGGCGGGGCCATCGTCGCCGCGGCGCTGCCGAGCCCGGCAATATCAAGCGTGCCGACCGTCACGCCCAGCAAGAGGATCCCTAACAGGAATCCTGCATCCCCGATCCGGTTGACGACGAACGCCTTCCGCGCGGCAGCGGCCGCGCGGTCTCGCTCGAACCAGAACCCAATCAAGAGGTACGAACACAAGCCGACCAACTCCCACCCGACGAACAGGACCACCAAGTTATTCGCAAGCACGAGAAGGAGCATGGAGGCAACGAAGAGGTTCAAGTAGGCAAAGTACCGGCCTAGGTGTGGCTCTTCGGCCATGTACCCGATTGAATACACATGGATGAGGAAACCGACGCCCGTCACGACGAGGGCCATCAGCGCGGAGAGCTCGTCGAGCAGCAGGCCGGCCTGCACGTTGATGCCACCGGTGGCAATCCAGGGGAACAGCGGGACCGTCCACCCCCCGACCCCCACGAGTGGGTGGCGTGTCGCGGCGAGCGTGGCGAGGAATGCACCGCCAACCGTTCCAGCGCCGATGAACCCGATGACGCGCCGCGGGAGGTGGCCCCCGACCGTCCCGTTCACCAGCCAGCCGAGGAGGGGGAACCCGAGGATGAGGATTAGGAGCACCGGCTACCCTCGCAGCAAGTCGACATCGTCAACATCAACCGTATCGCGCGACCGGAAAATGTCGACGATGATCGCGAGGCCAACAACGACCTCGACCGCGGCCACGACGAGGACGAAGAAGACAAGCACTTGCCCCTCGAGTGACCCCCACTGACGCGCGAAGGCCACAAAGGCCAAGTTGACCGCATTAAGCATCAGCTCGATCGACATGAAGACCACGAGGGCGTTCCGCCGGACGAGCACGCCGACGACCCCGAGGGTGAAGAGCGCGGCACTTACAGCCAAAAAGTACGAGATCGGCACCATCTATCGATCCGCCCCCACTTGCGTCACCACTGGTCGCCGGGGTCCACTGGGTTTCTCTGGTGTGGGGGGCTTCCCTAGGACCACCGCGGCCACAATCCCGACGAGCAGGATCATGGACGCGACTTCAAACGCGAACACATAGCTTGTGAAGAGACTCCGCCCCACGTCTTCCGCCGTGCCAAACTGTGGGTCGACGGGTGGGAGCGGCACGGGACGCCCGAACAACAGCACGCCTCCAAGGATCGCACAGAACACGACGCCCAGGACGAAGGCAACAGGACGTTGCCAGCGGAGGGCCTGATGGCGTCCCTCTCCGCTGCGCCCATGCAGGAGCATGATCACGAACACGAACAGCACCACGATCGCGCCGGCATAGATGATGACTTGGAGCACCGCGATGAACTGGGCATCCAGCAAGAGGTAGTGCATAGCCAAACTCCCCAGCACCAGGAGCAACGCGAGCACACTGTGCACCGGCTGGCGACTCGCAATCACCCCTACCCCGCCTGCCAGCACTCCTGCCGCTGCAAGGATGAAGATGACTCGCTCCACTAGACCTCCCGCGTCGGATCTCGACCCGAGGCGCCTGCGTACGGTTCGGTGAGCATCGGCTTCGTGTAGATCATTGACGCCCGCGTGTACCCGGCAAGTTCATATTCCCGCCCCAGCACGATCGCGCCCGTGGGGCACGCTTCCTCACAGAAACCGCAGAAAATACACCGCAACTCGTTGATCTGGAAGGCCGCCGCATGCCGCTCCCCTTTGCTCACTTGATGCTCTGGGGTGTTCTCGGCCGCCTGGACGTAGATGGCCTGGGACGGACAAACGATCACGCACAGCTCACAGCCCACACACCGCTCCAGCCCATCGTCGTACAAGGTCAACCAGTGGCGCCCCTTGAACCGGGGGGCGAGCCGTGGCTTCTCGTCCGGGTACTGAATCGTGATGGGCCGTCGGAAGAGGTAGCGGAACGTGACGAGCATCCCCCGCAGCATCGCGAAGCCTTGGCGGAGTACTCGCGCACGGGTTCCCATCGCGGCGGCTACGCTCTCCCTCGTAGGACCACGATGAGGGCTGTCACCACAAGGTTGAGGAGCCCCAGAGGCACGAGGACCTTCCAGCCGAACGCCATGAGTTGGTCGTGGCGCACTCGGGGGAGCGTCGCCCGAATCCACACAAAGAGGAAGATGAAGACCGCGGTCTTCAGTGCGAACCACAGGAGGGGGGGCAGCCAAGGCCCGTTCCACCCTCCCCAGAACAGCGTGACGATCAGGGCGCTCATCGTCACGATCGCGACGTACTCCCCGATGTAGAACATCGCGAACTTGAATCCCCCGTATTCCGTCTGGTACCCTGCGATCAACTCCTGCTCCGCCTCCGGCAGATCAAACGGGGCGCGGTTCGTCTCCGCGAGAGCAGCGACAAGGAACAGGAGGAACCCCAGGGGTTGGATCGCGACGAACCAGAGATGCTCTTGGGCCCGGACGATCTGCACGAGGCTGAGCGAGCCCGCGGCCAAGACGACTCCGATGACCGCCAGCGTGAGGGCCAATTCGTAGCTAATCAGCTGCGCACTACTCCGCAAGCTGCCAAGTAACGAGTACTTGCTATTGGATGACCAACCCCCCAGGATGATCCCGTAGACGCCGATTGACGATGCGCCCAGCACGAGGAGGATCGCGACGTTGACGTCGGCGAGGTAGAGGGGCACCCGTTGGCCGAAAAGAGTTACCTCGGGGCCAAATGGGATGACGGCATAGACGACCAGTGCGGTCATCATGGAGATCGCGGGCGCGAGCCAGTAGACCACCACGTCCGCCTGGCTAGGTACGAAGTTCTCTTTGAAGAGCAATTTGATGCCATCGGCAAGCGGCTGGAGGAGCCCAAACGGCCCGACGCGGTTTGGGCCGAACCGGATCTGAAACTTGGCCAACAGCCTTCGCTCCAACAATGTCATGTATGCGCAGGCCGTAAGGAGCAAGCCGAGGAGAATCCCACTCTTCACTGCCGCGATCGCTATGGACATCTCAGCGTTTCCCCCCTGCCTCTGGCCCTTTCGACGCTCCGGCTGTCGTGAGCACTGCGAGCCGCACTTGAGTGCGCTGGCCTGCGCCCTCAAACAACGCTGCGAGGGGCACCTCCTCAAATCCACGGGGGAGGTAAACGGAACCCGGCAGGATCGCGGTCGAGAGTTGTGCGCGTAGCACCACCGTGCTCCGTTGGGAGGTCACAGCGACCACATCGCCTTCGCGGATGTCAGCGCGACTCGCGTCAGCGGGATGCACCAACACCCACGGGACCCCCGCGAGGTCCGCGATCGTGGGGCACCGAGACGTCATCGCACCCCGGTCAAAGAGCACATCGCCAGCGAACGCGACGAGCGGATACTCCGTACTCTCCCCGCCCGACGGCTGGGGTGGGTTCAGGGTCTCGAGCGTTGGTACAGCTCTTGCCGGAGACGCCGGTGGCACGCGGGCGTCAATGCGCAATCCCGGGATCAGCCCGGCCATTTCTGCGAAGATCTCCTCCCACCCCGAGTACGCGAGACTCTTGCCCAACCGCTGGGCCAGCGCACTGAGCACTTGCCAATCCCCGCGCGCCTCCCCCGGACCGTGAACGGCGGCCTGCACTCGTTGAATCCGCCCCTCAAGGTTGCTTACGGTTCCGTCTTTCTCCGCGCCTACGAGCACCGGGAGCACGACGTCGGCGTCTCGCGCGGTGCCGGTGAGGAACGCGTCCTGGACGACCACGAACGACAGACGCGCCCGCGCCTCCGCCCATCGCGCGCGGTCTCGGAGGTCCGTCGATGGATCGGCCCCAATGACGTAGAGGACGTCAATCGTCCCCTGGGCTGCAGCGTCAACGATTGCCGGCGCGGTAAGGCCAGAGGTCGTGTCCAGCGGTGCCCCCCACGTCGCCTCCAGGCGGTCCTGGATGGCCGCGAGAGGTTGTCCCCCAGGCCCCGCATCGGGCAACAGACCAGCCAGGGCGGCACCGAACGCGTTGCCTTTGCCCCGCATCACGTTGACCGGCACGTTCCGGAGTCGGCCAATGCCCTCGATGGCTCGGGCGGAGGCCCACCCGTCTGGCGCATCCAAGGCCAGCTTGCCGACCATTACCAATGGGCGTGTCGCGGCCGCAAGGACCGCGGCCCCGACCGTGATGGCCTCCGTGGCCCCCCCGCCGCAGTCCCCACCTTGAAGAGAGTCCCCTCGCAGCGCCCGGAGGAGCGCAGCGAGGACTGCACTCGCCTCACCGTACCGATGCACGAGGTGGTGAGCGATGAAGCGGCCGACCTCTAACGCCTTGGGTGTCACGACAATTAGCTTGGCGCCTCGATCGACCGCCTGCTTGATCCGCAACCACAGCACGGGGTACTCTTCCGTAATGTCGCACCCTGCTAGCAGAATCGCATCGGCCTCGGCGAGTTCTGCAATCGCGTTCGCCATGCCCCAAGGCAAGGTGAGGCTCGGACTCCCCGCAGGCGCATCCACCCGGTGATCAAGGTGGGGAGTGCCTACGACGCTGCGGAAGAACCGGGCCGCGACATAGGCATCTTCATTAGTCAGTCGCGCGCCCCCGAGCATCCCCACACGTGGCCCCACTTGCAACCGCCGGGCAATAAGGTCGAGCGCGTCATCCCACGTCGTCTCGATGAGCCCGCCCTCGCCCCGCACCAGCGGCTTCCGGAGGCGGTCTCCGTGCCCTACATACGCGTGGCCGTAATAGCCCAAGTCACACAACCACACATCGTTGATCGCTGGCTGCTCGCGCGGTCGGGTACGGGTAATCGCCCCACCGCGCACGTCGAAGTCGACGGCGCACCCGACCCCACAATGCATGCAGACGCTGGGGACGGTCTGGTTGTCCCAAGGGCGCGCGACAAATCGGTACGACCTGGCGGTCAGCGCCCCGACGGGGCAGATCCCGATTGTGTTCCCGATGAACTTCGACTGGACCGGCAGCGTGAACGGCGTATTGATTTCGCTGTGGAACCCTCGCTCGAACCCCTTCAGCGCGTCATCGCCGGCGATCACCTCGCCGAACCGAACACATCGCCAGCACAAGATGCACCGCTCACGGTCAAGCACGAGCACGGGCCCCAGGGACACCGGCTTGGCGAAATCGCGTTTGCGCTCCGTGAACCGGCTGCGGGCTGGGCCGAACGCGTACGTCTGGTCTTGCAACGGGCACTCACCGCCCTTGTCGCAGATCGGGCAGTCCAGGGGGTGGTTGATCAGCAGCAATTCGAGGATCCCCTCTTGTGCCGCGCGGACCTCGGGCGTCGTCGTGTGGACCACCATCCCGTCGGTCGCTTCGAAGGTACAAGCGGTTTGCAACTTCGGGAATTTCTCGACCTGGACAAGACACATCCGGCATGCCCCGAGGGGTGGCATCCGGTCATGGTAGCAGAAAATGGGGATCTCGATCCCGGCGTCTTTGGCCGCGTGATAGACGGTGGTGCCTTTCGGCACCGTGGTCGTCTTGTCGTTGATGCAAAGGGTCACCCCCGGTCGTGGTTGGTCAGCCATGAATCACTCCGATCCGCACAGGCTAGGCCACGTGGTGGACATTGCAGGTCCCCGTCGCGATGTGGTGCTCATACTCGTCCCGGAAAAACCGCAACGACGCATTGAGACTCGGCGGGACGCTTTCCCCTAGCGGACAGAAGCAGGTTCCCGTCATCTCCTTCGAGATCGCCGCGAACAGCTCAAGATCCTCTTGCCGGCCATGGCCGGTAAGGAGACGATCAAACACTTGCGAGAGCCACACCGTCCCTTCCCGGCACGGCGTGCACTTGCCACACGATTCGTCCCGATAGAATTCCACGGTACGCGCGACGACTTCAACGATGCACGTTGTTTCGTCCATCACAATGAGGGCACCCGAGCCCAACATCGAGCCGTAGACATCGAGCTTCGCGAGAGGCTCGTAGTCCAATGGAGTGTCCAAGTACGCGGCGGGCAGCAACGCGGACGATGACCCGCCAGGGAAACAGGCTTTGAAGGCCCGGCCTCCCCGCACGCCCCCGGCGTGGGCGATCGCCTGACGAATGGTCGTGCCGACAGGCAACTCGTAGACCGCTGGCCGCTCGACATGACCGCTAATGGAATAAAGGATCGGCGACCCTTGCTCACGGTACCACTGCGGCCCGCGGGTGAGGATCCAAGCGACATGGTGGAGCGTCTCGACGTTGTTCACCGCAGTCGGTTGGAAGTAGAGCCCCTTGACGGCTGGGTAGAAGGGCGGTTTCAGCCGTGGCATCGCCCTGCGCCCTTCTAGGGACTCCAGCAAGGCGGTCTCTTCGCCCGCGATGTAGGCCCCTGCGCCAGTCGTCAGCACAATCTCCAAGTCGAACCCGCGGCCTAGGATGTTGGACCCCAACCACCCAGCGGCCCGGGCCTGCTCAAGCGCACGCATGAGCTTTACTCGCGCCTGATGGAACTCACGTCGCAAATAGATGAACGCCACATGCGCCCCGATCGCGTAACTCCCAATCGCGATCCCCTCAATCAGCCGGTGCGGGTCGCCTTCAAGCAGCGTGCGGTCCTTGAACGTCCCCGGCTCGCCTTCATCGGCATTGACGACCAAGTACTTCGTAATGGCCGGGTCTTTCGGGATGAACTTCCACTTCCGACCAGTCGAGAACCCCGCGCCTCCACGCCCGCGCAGCCCCGAGAGCTCGACCTCCGCAATGACCTCGTCGGGGGTAAGCTCCAGCGCGCGCCGCAACCCCTCGTATCCGCCGCGGGCGACGTAGGCGTCCAGTTCGCCTTGGTCCGGCTCGTGGACGTACTTGAGGAGGAACGCCTCAGGCATGGTCTGCTCTCCGCACGACCCTCACGGCGCGCCACGACCCGCATAGTGCGCCAGGAGCTCTTCGACCTTCGTCGGCGTGAGGGGGCCGTGCCGGTCGGGCCCGATCATGACCGCAGGCGCGAGTTCACATGCGGCCAGACACTCAGCTGTGCGCAACGTAAAGAGACCGTCCGCCGTCGTCTCCCCCACCTCGACGCCGAGCCGACGCCGCAGATGCGCGAGGATGACCGTGCACCCGTTGAGCATACACGACAGGTTGGTACACACTTGAATGAGATGGCGGCCCACGGGCTTGAAGTGGAACAGGTGGTAGAACGAAGCGACCGAGGTCACTTCCGACACCGGCAGATCCAAGACCGTCGCGACCTCGGCGACAATCTCGGGCGACAAATACCCGGCTTCATCCTGGGCGACGAACAGCGCCGGCAGGAGGGCTGATTGGCGCTGGGGGAATTGCCCCATCAGCCGTCGCATCTGCTCCTTGGCAGTCCCAGAGAGCGGGGAAGGACTCATGCCGGACCGGCCACGGGGCTGGGTCTCACCGGTCGACGTCTCCGAGCACGATGTCGATCGACGCGATAGCCACGACGATGTCGGCCACATACCCGTGGTAGATGATCACCGGCAAGGCCTGGAGGTTATGGAAGGACGGCGCGCGGACTCTCACTCGCACGGGGCGGTTGCTCCCATCGCTCACCAAGTAGTACCCCTTCTCGCCCCGCGGGGACTCGACCGCGGCGTAGATCTCCCCGGCGGGCGGATGAATTCCTTCACTGACCAGCTTGAACTGGTGGATCACGGCCTCCATGCTTCGCACGAGCTCGTGTCGGGGGGGCAGGGTGACCTTGCGGTCATCCAAGAGGACCGGACCCGGGGCGAGGCGCGCGAGTGCCTGCTCGATGATACGTTGGCTCTGCCGCATCTCCTCCAAGCGGATGCGGTATCGATCGAACGCATCGCCGTGCTCGCCGAGCGGCACCTCGAACTCGTAGGTCTCGTACCCGCCATAGGGGAACGCCTTGCGCACATCATAGTTGACCCCGGACCCCCGCAGCATAGGCCCCGTGCAGCCGTAGCGGACCGCATCATCGGGGGTCAAGATCGCCACGCCTTCGGTGCGTTCGCGCCAGATGAGGTTGTCGGTCAACAAGGTCTCAAACTCCGCAAGATGGCCTGGGAAGGTCGCGAGAAACGCACTGAGACGATCGACGAACCCGTCAGGGAGATCCCACTGCAGGCCTCCGATGCGGAAGTACCCGTGCATCATCCGCTGGCCGGAGACCATCTCAAATAGATCGAGGATCTCTTCCCGGTCGCGGAAGCTGTACATGAACAGGCTGGAGACGTTCACATCAATCGCGGACGTCCCGAGCCAGACCAGGTGGCTGGCGATGCGGGAGAGTTCTGCAAGGAGAATCCGGATGGTCTGAGCGCGCGGGGGGGCAACAATGCTCAGCAACTTTTCGACCGCCAACACGTACGCCTGCTCTTCAATGAAGGTTGCAAGGTAATCAATCCGGGGGGGGAAAACGATGTTCTGATGGTAGGTCCGGGTTTCCATTTCTTTCTCGAATCCGGTGTGGAGGTACCCAATCACCGGCTCAGCCCGGACGATGGCCTCGCCTTCGAGCTCGAGGATCACCCGAAGGACCCCGTGGGTGGCGGGATGGTGGGGCCCCATGTTGATGACGAGCGTTTCCCGCGCGAGTTCGGCCATAGTCTTCTCACACGCAAAAGCGTCCGCCTCGGGGATCCCGCTGCTCCTCGAGGCGACGCTTACTGACGTCGTGGTCCAGACTTGGGAATGATGCTACTGGGCTCCTTCGGCGTGTGCCCGATGAACTCCACCGGTTCTTCCACTAGGCTGAAGTCCTTCCGGAGGGGGTGGCCCTCCCAGTCGTCGGGCATCAAGAGGCGCCGGAGATCGGGGTGGCCCTCAAACCGGATCCCGAAGAGATCGAAGACCTCGCGCTCTAGCCAGTTTGCCCCGGCCCACAGGGTCGTCACTGATGGCGTGGTGGGGTCCGCGGCAGGAACCCGCACCTTGAAGCGCACGCGGGCCCCGTGCTCGGGCGCGGTCAGGAGGTAGACGACTTCGAACCGCGGCTCATCTGCTCCGCGATCGACCGCGGTCAGGTCAGTCAGGAACCGGAACCCTGCCTCGCGTGCCGTCTGCAGCGTCGCGAGAATCCGCTCACGGGAGACGACCACGGTCACTTCATCGCGGAAGCGTACGACCTCGTCGGAGGGCACCGCGAGCCGGGAGAGCAGTGGCTCCACGGGAGAAGAGGTCATCCGCGACTCCGAGCGCGTGGACCGAGGGCGATCAACTCCTGGAGCTTCAGGAACCCATGGAGGAGCGCCTCCGGGCGCGGAGGACACCCCGCCACATAGACATCGACGGGCACCAACTTGTCTACCCCCTGGATGAGCGCATAGTTGTTGAACACACCGCCACAGCTCGCGCAATCCCCCATTGCGATCACCCACTTGGGCTCGAGCATCTGGTCGTAGATGTGCCGGAGAACTGGCGCCATCTTCTGTGCGACGCGGCCGGAGACGATCATCAGATCCGATTGGCGCGGGGATGCGCGGAAGAGTTCACTCCCGAATCGCGCGATGTCGAATCGCGCCGCGGCCGTCGACATCATCTCAATCGCACAACACGCCAGCCCGAACTGCACCGGCCAGATCGAGTTCTTCCGGGCCCACCCAACGACGCGGTCGATTGTCGTCGTGAGGACTTTGGGCCCCACCGCCTGCACATCCGCATCCGTGACCATGTGGGGGGACGCGACGCGCGTAACGCGCAGACCTGATGGAGAGGGAGAGCCAGTCATTGCCATTCGAGCGCTCCCCGCTTCCAGGCAAACACGTATCCAACCCCCAAGACCGCCACAAACGTCAAGATCGCACCCAACCCGGCGCTCCCGAGCTGACGGGCGACGACCGCCCACGGGTACAAGAACACAGCTTCGATATCGAAGAGGATGAAGAGCATGGCGATGAGGTAGAAGCGGATCGGTACGCGCTCGCGCGCTGAGCCACTCGGCCACACGCCCGATTCATACGGTTCAACCTTGGCCGGCAGGGGGTGGGCGCCCCCGAGGATAGCATGGGCCGCCAGGAGCGCTGCGGTGATGAGAATGACGAGGGCCCCGTGGACGAAGATCGGGAGGTACGCGTTCACAACAGACTCCTGCTCCCTCCGAGGGAAGCCCTCGCCGTGTTCGAGTGCGTCACACCGGCGGCAAGTCGCAACTCTTCCTATGATTGCAGAGTCGCCTGTGGGGTGTCAACCGCGCCCCGTTGCGGTGCTATCGAACTCGCGATGCAGGAGCGGCCGCGCGCAGCGAGCGGATGATCTCGGGGACGACCTGGAGGAGATAGTCCAGATCCGCCTCCGTGTTTGTCCGGCCGAGCGAGAATCGCACTGTCCCGGCGGCGATATCAGGCGCCAACCCGATGGCGGTAAGCACGTGCGAAGGTTCAAGGCTCCCGGACGTACAGGCGGACCCGCTACTCGCAGCCACGCCCTGGAAATCCAACGCCATGAGGACCGATTCACTATCGGTGCCGGCAAAGGAGAAGTTGACGATCCCCGGGAGCCGGTCTGTAAGGTGCCCGTTGGGGTGGGCCCCGTCGACCTTGCTCAAGCCCGCCCCAAGGCGGTCGCGCCACACTCGCAAGCGCGCGGCTTCGTCGGCTCGCCCCCCTTCGGCGAGCTGGAGGGCGATGCCAAACCCGACAATCGCGGGAACGTTCTCCGTTCCTCCGCGCCGGTTCCGTTCATGCGACCCGCCATGCTGGATGCGCGCAATCTTGGCACCCTTGCGAATGTACAGCGCTCCCACGCCCTTAGGGCCGTAGCGCTTGTGCGAGGACATGGAGAGTAGGTCCACCGAGAGGTCGTCCACCTGCACGGGGAGGATACCCACCGACTGGGTCGCATCCGTGTGCATGAGGATCCCCCGCGCACGGACAACACGACCAATGTGCGCCACGGGCTCAAGGGTTCCGATCTCATTGTTGGCGTGCATGATGGAGACAAGAATCGTGTCGTCACGCAACACGCGCCCAACATCATCGGGGTCCACGCGGCCGTATTGGTCAACGGGCAGGTAGGTCACCTCAAACCCGCGCGTCTCGAGGAACCGACAAACTTCGATCACCGCGTGGTGTTCGACGGCGGAGGTGATAATGTGCCGACCCCGGGCGTCGTGCGCGAAGGCTGCGCCCAGGATCGCAAAGTTGTCTGCCTCGGTCGCCCCACTCGTGAAGACGATCTCGGAAGCCTTCGCGCCCACCGCCGCAGCGACCCGCTCCCGGGCAACATCCAGGGCTTCGCGTGCCTCCTGGCCGAACCCATGCACACTGCTCGGATTGCCGAACTTTTCGGTGAAGTACGGTCGCATCGCCTCGACCACTCTGGGGTCGGTCGGCGTCGTGGCGGCATGATCGACGTACATGCGCATCATTTCAGTCACCAGCATCTCGTTTGGGAGCCATGCCAACCTGGCCCGGCGGGGTTCCTGACCCGCGGGCGGGATCTACCAGCAGACAGGATCAACGAATGGGGAGGGCGGCGGCCAGAGGTGGCATGAACGGTACTCCGAAACCTCCGCGCCGCGGGGCCGGATCCACCGCCGGGCTGCGATGTGCGGACTGCTGGAGGTGTAGGTGGAACTTCACCTTCCGGAGAGGTACCCGGCGCCGGCTGGCAAGGTAGTGGATCCGCTGCAACCGTTCGATGTCGGGCCACGTGTACAACCGCCGGCGGGTGGGTCCTTCCCGAAGGGGGGCGACCAGGCCTCGGGCTTCCCAGTTCCGTAGGGTTTGCGGGGAAACCCCCACGAGGCTGCTGACGACGCTGACAGTAAAGAGAGGTTGGGTGAGATTCTTCATCGCTGGCCTCCAGGTCTCCCTTTGAGTATAGCAAGGGGGAAAGCCAACCGGAACACATCCATGAGGACTAGATCTGACTCGGAATACGGAGCCCTGACTGAATTCAGCTGCCTGGTTCCAATATTCGGCCCGCAAGCTATGTTTTCTGTCAAATACCCTGATAGATCGCCTTTTTCTGCCGATTTGAGAGCACAAGCAGTCATCCCTTTGACCGGTTCTAGGGAGCCGACGAAGCAGCTGCTAGGCGTCTAGCCCATCGGTCCGCTTCCGGATTCTCTGACGCGCGAGCGGCGGCGAGAGCCGCTCCCAGATCGTAAGAGATCCTCTGCAAGGTCGCCACCCCCTTCCCATGCCGCACCTCTAATTCGACAAACGAGGCTCGAGGATCGCCGTCAGCAGGCAAGCCAACACTCCCGGCGTTCACCAGCAGGTGTTCTCCGAGGTCACGGACATAGGCGATATGGATGTGCCCGTAGGCTACCGCCGCCGCCTTCGCCTCAACAAACACCCGCTCGACAACGGCCAGAGGGGCGTCGGGAGCCACGACTTCTCCGATGCTCCAGGGGGTCGCATGGACCACCACGAGGTCTCCAGGACTCTGCGACACTCGCCACTGCAGCGGCAAGCCGGCAAGGAAGCGCCGATGCTCATCGTTAAGCTGCGCGCTCGTCCACGAAACGGCGTCGTGCACGTGGGGTGGCGCCGTCCTCAGCCACTCGTCGGTATTCCCCCGGATTGTCGGATAGCCACGACGCTGGATCAGCGCCACGCATTCTGCAGGACGAGGTCCCCCGAAGGCGAGATCCCCCGCCACGATGACCTGGCGCGGACCACGGCGATCGAGCTCGGCAAGCACTGCCTCCAGCGCCCAGAGATTGCCATGGATATCGCCAAGGACCGCGATCATGCCGGCTTCTCTGCGAATACCAGATCGATCATTCCTTTCATGATCCGCGCGGTGATGCCCCAGATTTCGTGCTCTCCCAGGTGGTAGAAATAGACGTTCGCACGGATTCCCCCCCGCTCCATGACCTCGACGCGGAGGTTACGGGGATCACGAAACCCCTGCAGCGGCACGCGTACGACCTCGGAGATCTCGCCATGGCTCACTTTCAACGGAAATGGGTAGGGGATTACTCCCACAAATGGAGTAATGACGAACCCGCTCATGGCCGCTTTCTCATCATCGAGGATTCCCAAGACCTGGATTTGACTCGCCGGGATGCCCAGCTCTTCTTCGGTCTCCCTCAGGGCAGCGGCCAGCGGGTCAGGATCAAGGGGGTCCACAGCCCCTCCCGGAAATGAGATCTGCCCCTTGTGGTGCTCGACGGTCTCGGTGCGCTTGGTGAGCAACACGAACGGCTCTCCGCCGCGCAGGTAGAGAGGGACGAGAACCGCTGCCCGGCGGAGGCTGGGTTCCTCAACAAGTCGCCGGGAGTGGGCGGCAAGCCGACGCTGGATTAACGCGGTTAGTTCGCGCACAAGCGACTCACTTAGACAACTCGTGCACGCCATCCTTCGGTGCCTGGTTCGCCCCGCCCAAAGAACCCTCTTTTCGGCCACAGGGCATCGAACATGCAGACGCCCCAGGTTCTGGGGGTGTACCCACAGGTTATCCACAATATGTTGATAGTTTGGGAGGAATCGCCCCCAAAGCGCGGAATACCCGTTCGAGACCCCAGGGGGGGAGGAGCCCTCCAAACCCGAGCCACAGTACCCACTGCATTGGCTCCCCACGCAGCGACGCACGGACATTACCTCCTCCTAGCCCGCAACCTCCTCTCCCTGGGGTCGACCTCTGGAAGGGAGTTGGATCGCGATGAAGGCCGCTCAGCTTAAGATTGTTCGCGTGGCGGAGACGAAATTCGTGCTTGCCGACTTTGAGGGACCTTGGTCGGCATGGAGCAGTGACTCAGCAGACGATGCCAGCACGCTGGTCGAGTTCGCCGGCAGAGCGTGTTACCAGAGCTGGACCAAACCGAACCCCGCGACGAGCACCAACGACGGTTACCTCGCGCACATTCTAGAAATGCAACACTACAGCGTCCTCGAGCATGGCGGGTTCACCGTCATGCTCACTGGACTTTCTCGAGCGTGCTCGCATGAGCTTGTACGGCATCGCCACCTGAGTTTCTCGCAGCTCAGTCAACGGTTTGTCAATGAAGACGAGGCACCATTTGTCATTCCCCCCCTCTTTCGGGGGGATCCTGAAGCTAGCGCCGTCTTCGAGGACCTCTACGCCCGGACGCGTGAAGCCTACCAGCGGCTCGCAGAGATCGGGACACGCAAGCTGGTGGGGATGGAGGACAAAACGCTCCGGAGGAAACGGGTGCGGGAAGCGGCGCGCGCGGTGCTCCCGAATATGACCGAAACACAGCTGGTCATCTCAGGGAATCACCGGGCATGGCGCGAGTTCTTTCAAAAGCGGGGAGAGTTACACGTCGACGCGGAGATGCGGGAAGTTGCGCTCACGATCTTCAAGCAGGTTGCCCAACCCCTTGCGCCCGCTATCTACCAAGACTTCCGCTTGACTCTCCATCGGGTGCGCACCGGCGAAGAGGTGGAAGTACTGGAGCGAACCCCGGGGCCGCGCGCGGAGGAGCCAGTTCTCCCCCAGCGGTAGGCCGCCCTTCCCCCTCGGCCTCACAGAGGATCAAACTGTCACCGCCACAATCCCTTGCACCCGGGGCAGTCTTGCTGCGAGACGAGTCCAGGAGTCGCCTTCGTTCGCGCTCCCGTAAAGGTCCCCCGTTGTCGTCCCGACGTACACGCCGGCGGGTCGTAAGGTATCCACATCCAACCCGTGTCGGAGCACGACACAATGCACATCGCGCGGGAGTCCCTCGCCCAGCGCCTCCCAGCGACTGCCGCCCGTACGGCTCCGGTGCACCTGCAATGCCCCCTGGATGCAACTGTTGTGTTTCTTGCACCGTCCCTGATGCGCCGAGACGACGAACAGGGTCTCTTGGTCCCGAGGGTGAACTGCGAGCGGGAACCCGTGCCGGTCGCCGAGACCATCTGAGATGTCCACCCAACTATCGCCGCAGTCGGTGCTCCGATAGACCCCGCAATGCATCTGCCGATAGAGCAGGTGGGGGTTGCCGGGCGCATACGCGATACGATGCGTGCAGGTGTGCTCGTTCGCAAGATGCTGATTGCCCTGGGCACTGGGGCGTTGCCCGTCGTCGCTCGCTTCCGGGCATGACTCAAACGTGCCTTTGCGAATCGGTTGAAAGGTCTCGCCCCCATCGTCGCTACGCAGCGCCCCATTCCCGCCTGCATCGGAACTACTCACAACGTACATCCGCTTCGGCTGCTTGGGATCAATCAGAATGGTGTGCACACAATTGCCGATGGTGCCCCACCCCCAATCGCCGTACCGGCCTTCCTTCCCCGGGGCCGCGAGGTACCCAGGTGTCACCGACCACGTCGCGCCCCTATCCGTGCTCTGGAACACGTAGCTGAAATGCGTCCCCGCCCAGAGGTGCTCTGGATTCTTCGAGTTCACCGCTATTGTCCAGACCTTGCGGATCGACAGCCCGGTGTTGGCGGGTTTCCACGTCCGTCCGTACGTCCGACTGACGAAGATGCCTTCGTCAAGAGTCGCCGCGTAAAGGCTCTTGGATTTCTGGTCCCAGGCAAAGTGGCTCACGCTATGGCCGCGGAGATATGGCCCGCGCCGGTGCCAGCGGGTCCGCCGCCCATCGCTCTCGACCACAAACATGCCGTCCGTTGTTCCCGCAAACACCATGACTTTCGGCATGCGCATCTCCTCCGTGGGTCGGTACAGTGGGCGTTCGTCGCATCACAGGAACTCCCCTGCGCTATGGCCAACAGGACTGATCAACCACTTGTCAGTTGGGAGACGCTATGCGGATCGCAACGTACCAGACCCGAGGAGAAGAGCATCTAGGGCTGATCGTCGAGGACCACCAGGTGGTGGACCTTCAGCGCCTCGCACGGCGGGCGAAAGCGCGGATTCCCTCCGACATGATCCGGCTGATCGCGGAAACTTCCTCCACCGTCTTACGACGCTTGCACAAGGCCGCGCAAGCCTGGGTCCACGCCGGAGGAGAGACGATTCCGCTCTCCAAGGTGCGACTGCTCGCCCCGATTCCTCGACTCCGGAAGAACATCTTCTGCATGGGGCGTAACTACGCCGAACACGCCCGCGAGGGGGGCGCCGCCCCTCCCGAGGTCCCTCCCTTCTTTACGAAACCCCCGACAGCAGTCGTCGGGCCCGAAGCAGGGATCCTCCACCATCGGGCTACCGAGGCCCTGGACTACGAGGTTGAGTTGGCGGTAGTCATCGGCCGCAAGGGTCGCGATATTCCCGCCCATCTCGCGCTTGAGCATGTGTTCGGGTACACGATCATGACTGACGTCACGGCGCGTGATTTACAGCGTCGCCATCAGCAGTGGTTCAAGGGCAAGTCCCTGGACACTTTTGCGCCCTTGGGGCCCTGGATCGTTCCTCGCTTCGCAATCCCGGATCCCCAGGCACTCCGCATCACGCTGCGTGTGAACGGGGAAACCCGGCAGGATTCCAATACCGCGATGATGCTCTTCCCGGTGGCGCAACTGATCGAAGCGCTGTCCGTGGGAATGACCCTTGAGCCGGGGGACATCCTCGCGACGGGAACGCCCGAAGGCGTGGGGATGGGGTTCAATCCCCCGAAATGGTTGCACCCAGGCGACACCATCGAGGCAGAGGTCGAAGGGATCGGGGTCTTGCGGAACCGCGTCATCGCTCCAGGGCGCTAGACGACACCGGCATGCCGCGAGACCGGGTCGCCGCCATCCTCATCCAGGATGATGCGGTCGCCCTCATCGAACGACGGCGTGGCCAGGATCTCTACTATCTGTTCCCTGGAGGTAGAGTGGAGGGCACCGAAACACTCCAAGACGCACTCGCCCGCGAAATCATCGAAGAGCTGGGGTTGCATGTGGAGGCAGCTCGGCTCGTCGCCGAGGTGTCCTACCGAGGGAGTGTGCAGCACTACTTCACCTCGAGAGTCGTCGGGGGAACCTTCGGCACGGGGCGGGGAGCCGAGATCCTCGGACCGACCCCGCCTGAAGACGGGACCTATAGACCCCTGTGGGTACCTACCAGTGCGATGTCGGGGATGCCCATCTATCCCAGCTGTGTCGTCGAGCTTATCATGGCATCACGCGAGGGCGGCTGGCCGATGACACCCCGCACCTTCGTGGACCCAGGCCGAAGGTAATCCGTCCCCCGACGGTTGCTTGATCAGGAAGCGATCTGGTTACGTCTGCATTTGGCAGCACGTCGAGTTCTTGCGCTGCGCGTGCGTGATCCATGGCGTCACCCCTCCAGGAACGAGCCACTCGGACTTCGGGGGCAATGCCGAAAAGGCGCCTCCCGCCCTCATTCCAGCAATCCGCGCCGGGCCGCGAGGGCGACCGCCTGCGCGCGGTTGTCGGCGCCGAGCTTGTTGAAGATCGACGCGACGTGATACTTCACTGTGCGCTCAGTAATGGTCAAGGCCTTGGCGATCTCCTTGTTCGATCGGCCGTCACTGACATGGCGCAACACTTCCCGCTCACGAGCGGTGAGCCCAGCGACCCCACCGGTCCGGGGCGTTACGACTCGCGCCAGCACTTTGGAGGCAACCCGCGGGTCCAGGGCCGAGGCGCCTCGGGCTACCGCTGTAATGGCGGAGGCGAGTTCGCTCGCGGGTGCCCCTTTCAACAAGTAACCCTTCGCCCCCGCGTGGATGGCGCCAAACACGCGCTCGTCAGTATCGTAGGCGGTAAAGACGATCACCTTCGCCCCTGGTGCCGCGCGGAGCAGGTGCGGGATCGCCTCGACCCCGCTCATCCCCGGCAACTCAAGATCGAGGAGCACAATATCGGGGGCGACGAGGGTCGCCCGCTCGATGGCCGCCTCGGCGGAGGAGACCTCTCCCACGATCGCAAACTCGCTTTGCTGCTCCAGGACCGCCGCCAAGCCCTCGCGGACGACCGGGTGATCATCGACAATGAGAATACGAATCACGAAGCGGCCTCCGCCTTCGCGAGGGGCACGGTGACCACTAGGCGCGTCCCTCCTCCAGGCCGCGATCCGATGCGGATATTGCCCCCGAGCAGCTTGGCGCGTTCGCGCATTCCAATCAGCCCGAAGCCCGCCCGGCGGGGGGTCACTCTTGTGAACCCTCGGCCGTCATCTTCAACGCGCAGGCGTGCTCGGGTTCCCGACGACTGGAGCCGCACGGTCACCTCGCGCGCCTGCGCGTGCTTTCGAATGTTGGTGAAGGCCTCTTGGGCAATCCGGTAGACCTCGCTCTCTACCGAAGCGGCTAGCGGGATCTCTGCGACCCTCAACTGGACTCGGATCCCCGTCTCGGCGGTGAACGCGCGGGCCAGGGCACCCAACGCTTCGGGCAGCGACCGGCCTGCCAAGGGGGATGTGCGGAGGTCGATGACGGCTTGGCGTGCCTCCTCCAAGCTGCCTCGGGCCAAGAGCAGGGCCTTCTGGAGCAATTCCTCGGCCCGAACCGGGTCGGTCCGGACCGCCGCAGTGGCCGCCTCGACATGCAGGGCGATCGCGGTCAACTCTTGCGCCAAGGTATCGTGGATTTCTCGCGCCAACCGCGCGCGCTCCTCCGCCCGCGCCAGCCGTGTGCCTTGCTCGGCGAGTCGCGCCCGCTCCACAGCAATCCCAACCTGGTAGGCGATGGTCGACAAGAGCCGGAGTTCGCGGGCAGTCAGCTTGCGCCACGAGGGACCGGTGACGTTCATGATCCCCAGAGGTTTTTCCTGGAAGTAGAGGGGAATGCTCGCGTGATAGCGGAGGCCGTCACTACCTTCAACTGCGCTTCGGAGCCGACTGCACTCGAGGACGTTAATGTTTTTCGGGGTCAGCTCCCCATCGAGGAACTCCGAGATGCACCAGCACGGGCGGCCTGTCATCCGGACGGGTTCCTGCAGGTACGGTGGCAGATTCTTGGCTGCGGCTGAGTAGAATTGTTTGGTCTCAGGATCCAGGAGCCAGACCCACCCGGTGCGCAAACCTAGCAAGGTCGCGACCAAAGTGAGCGTCCGCTCGAGTGATTGGCGTACGTCAGTCGCGCTGTTGAGCGCTTCAGCGATTGCGTTGAGAATCCCCAGCTCTCGTGATCGTAGTCCAGGAGCTGGCGTTGCATTCGCCATGTCTGTCCCCTTCCCAATCTTACGCACCCTAGGGGATCGTGACAATGTCGAATGGAGCACGTTTTCCTGTCCGAACGAACAGGTATTGATGCAGCCCCAGAGGGTCCACGGACGCGCGCGGATCCCTTCGCCCGAGGCGATGTGTGAGGCCATGTCAATGAGTGAAGGCGTCGTTCCTCGGGCTTAGCGTTCAGCGCGGCGAGTGGTAGACCCCGACGCTTCATCTACCATGGGCATTGCCCTCTCCGCCGAGAGCGGGACCCGCCGGAATGCCAGCCAGAGGGTAATGTCGTAGGCAGCCTTGAGCCCGCCTGCAAGGATGAACGGGATCCCGCTTACGGCCGACTGGAGAGCGAGTCCAGAGATCGCTGGCGCCAGGCTCTGAGCCGCGGGTCGCACGGCATTGGTCAGCCCGGCTGCCGCGGCGCGCTCGTCGGGGGTGACGAGCGCCATCGTGTAAGCCTGTCTGGTGGGCACATCCATCTGGGACAGGGCAGAACGCGTGAGCAACATCAGAGCGGCGAGCGGCCATGAAGGCATGAACGGGACAAGACTGAGAAGGATGTTGGATGGGAGGTGCGTGAAGACGATGGTGGTGAGGAGGCCGAACCGGTCAGCTAGCCGCGCCGCGAAAAGGTAGGAGACGGCGGAGAGTAGGTTCGTGCCAAAGAACAGCGGACCAAGGAGTTCCAGCCCCACGCCGAACCGCTGATGGAACCAGAGTGCAACGAGGCTTTGCACGACAAGCCCGCCAGCAAGGGCGTCCACACCAAATAGCGCGGTCAGTTTCAACACTGCCCCGCGGGACTCAAGCAGACCTACCCGATCCCTGCTTCGGCTACTGCGCGCACGGACTTCGATTGCCCTCGACAAGGCGAGGTACTGGACCGCTAGGACGAGCCCGGAGGCAGCGAATGCCCAGACGAGAACCTGCATGGCCGCCTGAGGCGGCAGGCGGATGGACCGGAACGCTGCAGACACCGTCCCGGCCGTGAGCGCCCCAAGCGCCGCAGCGACGGAGCCCGCAAGATTGTACCAAGCGTAGGGCATCACCCGGTCGGGCGCGGGACCCGCCTGCGACAGGGCAGCCTGCTCTATGGACTGAAAGGGGCCGATCTCCTGGCCGCTGGGACTGAGGGCACCTATCGCCGCTAGCGGCAACAGAACGAAGAAGCTTTGGTGGGTTGCGAGCGCAGCGCCCGCTGCCGCCATCAGCCCGGCTGACAGAATGAGTGTGCGTCTCCGCCCCCAGCGGTCCACGAGCAGCGAGACGGCCGCGGTCGTCGCGGCTCCTCCCGCAAGCGCGACGGTAAAGAGCACGCCGATTTGCGCTGTCGAGAAGCCCGCCGCAGAGAGGTACAGCGCGAGGATCACCGAGAGGAAGCCGTACGAGAACATCCGCACCCCGCGGGCCGCCACCAACAGGCGTCCATCCCGGGTCAGGAACCCCTCGCTCATCTATAGCCGCTTTCTCGGCTTCGACCCACGAATCTGGGAGAGGGTCGCATAGAGACCCTCGAAGAGCGCTATGCCGTGGGATTCGAGTTCGGCGTCAGTGTAGGTCGTTGTCCAGCCCTTGAGGATCGTATCGACTCCGGAGACCTCAGGGGGCATCAGGCGACCATCGCGCAGGTCGATCTCGTGGACGATCTCGGTGATCGCCCTGATGCCTGGGTCGTCAAGCCCGAACGCCCTTACCATCGTCTCAAACGTGCAGAGCCTGCCTCGGTGCCCAAACTCCGCCCCACGCATGTCGAAAGTCACCTCGCCTGATTCCGGCGTGGTCGCGTAGCGGATCTGAGCGCGCGCATTGATGAAGCGTCGGATCAACCAGGCGCAGGCCAAACGGTCCACGTGGGGGTGCGGCCGGGTCACCCAGCGCTTGGTTCGGTATGCAGCGATCCTAGCGGCAGGGACGGGTGCCTCGGCACCCCCACCAGTCGCAAGCACTGTTCCAATCCTGGCAAGCCGTGCAGCAAGCTCCACTCCTGCACGAGACCCGAAGAAATCAATCCGGGCGATCTCCGCGTGCCGGCGGCGGAGTCTAGCGAGGAGTTCGCGTGCTCGTCCATGATCCGCGAGTCCGCGGTTCCTCTTCATTGTGAGAGACTTCTCGAGCGCTGCCGCTTGACGGTTGAGCACCGTGAACTCGCTTGTCCGAGCAGTCTGGAAGAGCGCGATGAGTTTCGCATCGGTGAGCCCCTCGAACCGCTCGACGCGTAGGAGTAAGGCATCCCCCTTCGCATGCTCGACTTCCTGGGCGAGCCACTGGAACGCCTCGAGGCATTCGTCGCGCGCCGGGAGGACGTGGACGCCCGCCTTCGGGGAAATGGCGCCCAGGGCGCGGAGCCGGCGCCAGACTGCGACGCGCGGGCTCGACCGCGCTGATGATGGGAGCGAGTAGGAAAGGACCACCCAGGCCATTGAACGATTGACAAGCGTATCATATGTTGCTAGAATCTGCAACATGTATTTCACATGCTGCGGGGCCGCTGTCCCGCGTTCAAATGTTGGGCACTTCGAGAACTCAGAGGGGGCTGTCTGCGATGAAGTGGGTTACCCGCAAGAATGCCAACGTCGATCGAATCGCGTGTCCGTGGCTGATCCGGCGATTTGTTGACGCGAACGCTGAGTTCCTCTTCGTCCCGACAGAGGAGGTCCAGGCGATAGCCGATCGCGAGGGTGCCGTCCCTTACGACGTGCGGGGGGTGGAACTAGGCCATGTCGACGGGCGGTGCAGTTTCGAGTCAATCATGCTCAAGTATCACCTCGAAGATCCAAGCTTGAAACGCCTGGCGAAGATCGTGCACGGTGCCGATGTGGCGGCCGATGTTGGCATTGTGCCAGAAGCGGCGGGTCTGAAAGCCATTGCCCACGGCTTCGCCCTGGTCCATGGAGACAACGATCACGAGAAGATCCGGTTGGAGACCCCATTGTACGACGCTCTGTACGCTTGGTGCCAGCAACAATAAATGCGCAAGCCCAGGGTCCAATCGTTGGGACGCAGGATCACAACCCTCAGGATGGACCCATATTCACAGCCGAAATCCAGCAGATGAGAAGCAGGGGTGGGTGTGGGGAGCGATCGATAGGTTAGGTCAAAGGTTTAGTTCAGGTTTGCACTACTGAACAGACCCCTCAAGTCGAGGGCATAGTCAATCGAGAAGCCTTTCGCTCGCGACGTCTCTCCCGTCGCCAGAGTTTTCGTCCCGAGGAGGATCGCAAACCGAATCGTGTGGGGGTTCATTATCCCCATGATTGCTCCAGTGGCAAGTTCGGCTTCGGCTTTCAGCAGATCTCGAGTCGCTGCGAGCGAGTTCGACTCCTTATAGGTCGCTGATTCCCACGCAATGTCGATCTGTCTTCCGTCCGCAGATACCTTCACTTGCTTCACTGTCTGTTCCCCGAGGACGTTCTCCGCGAGGTTCTTGGCGACCACGTCCGGAGACGCCGCACCTGCCGCGCTGACCAGCAGGCCCGCAGCCAGCACCAGCGTCACAATTGCGAACCCTACTTGCTCGATTCGTCCCACCATTGGCGGCGACCCTTCTTAGGGGCAGGCTCTTCCGCAATTAGCGGCAACTCTCCTCTATGTCCGCAGGGGCTCCGGCGCGATTCGGTGAACCCGTGAGAGACTGGAGGCGAGAGGACTCCGCTGGCGGCGGACGCCACGCCAGCAGCATGTTGAGAACTGGCACAACGCCTCTGAACTCTCCGAACTCACCATGACAACCCATCTGCACTGGGGAATCCTCAGCACCGCTCGGATCGGTCTCCGCAGGGTCATCCCGGCCTTGAAGGATACTGACCCGGCCGCAGTGCTTGCGATTGCGAGCCGGGATCTAGCCCGAGCCCGTGAAGTGGCGGCACAACTCGGCATTCCTCGGGCGTACGGATCCTATGAGGCGCTCTTGGCGGATCGCGACGTGAACGCCGTCTACAATCCCCTCCCCAATAGTCTCCACCACCCGTGGACCGTGAAAGCTGCGCAGGCGGGGAAGCACGTGTTATGCGAGAAACCACTTGGCATGAACGCGACAGAAGCAGCCGAGATAGTCGAGGCGTGCCAGCGCGCGGGGGTCCTCCTCCAGGAGGCGTTCATGTATCGGTTCCATCCCCAGATTGCGGAGACGCAACGGCTGGTCCGCGAGGGCGCGGTTGGCGACCTCCGCCTCGTGCGGTCCGCGTTCACTTTCACCGTCAGTAGCCCAGAGAATATTCGGTTGAATGCCGCCCTCGGGGGCGGCGGCTTGATGGACGTGGGGTGTTACTGCATAAACATCAGCCGTTTGTTGGCGGGAGAACCCACCCGCGTCTGGGGCACCGGACGGGAAGAGGCGGGAGTCGATGTGTTCTTGGCCGGCACGCTTGAGTTTGCCGACCACACCATGACACAGTTCGATTGCGGGCTGCGAGCCCCGATGCGGCAGTTCTGTGAAGTCGTCGGCACGGAAGGACACTTGACGCTGACGCGCCCATTTCTCCCAGGAGAGACCCCAGTCCGCGTACTGCTCCGGCAAGGCGAACGGGAGGAGCACATCGAGATCCCCGGAGTGAACCACTACAGGCTGATGGTCAATGCGTTCGAAGACTGCGTCCGCACAGGGGCACCTCCCCGGTACCCCGCAAGCGACGCGGTCAATAACATGCGCGTGATCGATGCCCTGCGCCGTTCAGCGCGTACGGGAGAATCGGTCGCGCTGAGAGCAGGTTAGACACGTCGCTCCGGGCCAGCCTCGAGGCGATCCTACTCCCCGATCTCAGGCCAGAGAGATGCCGTTGAACTCGCTTCTGCACGGGGGGCCCGAGGCGACAAAGATCCGCCGTGCCGTGAGGTCCTCCACCACGGAGACCACCGACTCTACTTGTTCTTCTTCGGGCCATCGGGGGTTGGGGTGTCGGCAGACCGATTCAGGCCATCCGTCATGGTCTCGCAACATGGTCATGAGGCCCTCCGCGTGCAGCGTACCCGCGACCTTTCCCTCTTCCAAGAGTCGGGTCATCCGCGCGAAGCGCTGATAGGTCGAAGTCTTCTCCTCGGCAAGCGGCTGCCTGATCCCTAACGCGCCAGGATCGATGAAGTGGTTCGCGTGGGTGAGGACACCGTCCTGGGGCGCCAGCGCACAGGTCGCTCCCGGGGCCGCCTCAATGTCGACAACCTCAGCGATGCCGTTGGTCTGCCCAAGCAGGAAGTTCGCCGAGCACGATCGGTCTTCACCCGTGACCACTTGCATGGCGTGCTCCAGGGTTCGCGCGTGCAGAATAGCCCAGGTGCGAACGTGGAAGGGCGTCCGTAGACGTGACCAGTCGTCGTGGGTGCTCAGCAATCCGTTAATGACCAACCCTAACCCCATGGAGTTCATCCCGATTTTGCCGCCGACGATACCCGCCTCGGTAAAAGCCACCACCGTGAACCCGTCGG
>OBEQ010362337.1_pt1 | contig 61454 bp, 63 predicted proteins | sample 1670901 | NCBI WGS metagenome assembly OBEQ01 (sample SAMEA104232315, study PRJEB22302) | groundwater metagenome | biome: forest; feature: aquifer; material: groundwater | place: USA | collected 2011-08-07 | depth 5.4 m
CGTAAAAATCATTCGCCGTCAGCTGGTCGGCGACTTTAAAAATCGCATTTTTGTCTATCAAAATAGAACCGAGCACCGATTGTTCGGCTTCAAGATTTTGCGGCGGCAGTTTGAGATTTTGGTTTTTGGGCATTTTAGGAAGTAGCGGGCCAGACGAAGGGGCCGCGCTCTGTATCTTCAATTATGTATCCTAACGAGCTCATTTCTTTTCGCAAGGCGTCTGACTGGATAAACTGTTGGTTTCTTCGGAATTTCTCTCGTTGAGCCGCCGATTGCTTTATTTTCAAAGGAATTTTCGGGCGAGACAACTTGATGCCAAAGAGCAAGAAGCTTTCTTCCGTGAACTTTTTCGCAAGGCGGGCCGATGCGGGATTCAATCCCCAGATGATTTTATTGACGTCGTTGATAAAGTCGAAAATAGCAGCGAGTGCTTCGGGCGTATTGGCATCGTCGGCCAACGCCCGCGAAAACTGCTCGGCGTACTTCTTGAATGATATCGTTCCCCCTCCGTTTGATTTTGTCGTGAGAAGGAAATCGAGTTTCCCCCAAAATGAGTTAATTCCGGCCAGGGTGTTTTCCGCATCCTCGATGAATTTTTCTTCATACAATACGGGCGAGCGATAGTGGTGGCTGAAAAAAAACAAGCGGAGGGGCGCGGCCGGATGCATGCGCAAGAAATCCTTGATGGAAATGAAATTGCAGAGACTTTTGCTCATTTTTTCTCCGCCGATTCGCAGGGTTCCGGTATGAAGCCAGGTTTTTACAAACGGCTTTTTGCCAGAAGCTCCTTCCTGCTGCGCGATCTCGGCTTCATGGTGGGGAAATTTCAAATCAACGCCCCCGCCATGAATATCATATTGGGGCCCGAAATAGTATTCTGAAATGGCCGTATCTTCAATATGCCAGCCCGGCCGCCCCCAGCCAAGCCGGGTATTCCAGAGCGGCTCCCCGTTAATAATTGCGAATTTTCTTCTGCGTTTGTCCGCGTCGAGTCCGCGTAAGTCTGCATCCGGGGCAAGTTTCCAGAGCGCGAAATCGCCCCGATTCTTTTTCTTAATACTTTCATCGATGCGCGATATTGCATCTTCTGCTTGTTCGGCGGTTCGTTTGGAAAGCTTGCCGTAATCCGGAAAACGGCCGATGTTGAAATAATATCCGTCACCTTCGATTTTATAGGCAAGCTCTTTTTCGACGAGCCGTTCCACTTGGCGGATGATGTGGGGAATGAATTTGCTTGCCGGCGCGTACGCATCAACAGCATCAATTCCCAGTGCTTTCATATCCTTCAAATATTCTTTTGTGAAAAAATCAGCGAGCCGCAGCGGATTCTTTTTCTCTGTCCGGCTCCGTTTGATTATTTTGTCGTCAACATCGGTGATATTTTGAAGATAGAATAGCGCGTGCCCTTGGCTGCGGAGATATTTGGCCAGGAAGTCGAAAAAAATATAGGTTCGCGCATGGCCGAGATGGGTATGATCGTATACTGTCGGGCCACAGACAAACAGCCGCAACTTCTTTTTGTTGCCCGGTTTTACGATTTCCTTTTTTCCCGTGAGTGTATTGAAAAGCCGGAGAGCCATAAATAAATTATATAATTTTCACGTTCATCAGCTGACTCTTGGCGGCTTCAAAACGGGTCATGGGATTGACCGAATTATACATCTCATCGACGAAATGCTTCAAGCGCAATTTCACTACGGGGCTTGACCCCCTCCACATAACAAAGTTATCGGGGGGGTTGATTTCTTACATTGACGGGATATACTATTACGCATGATTATTCAGCTGGAAAATAAGAACAGCAAACAGAATTTAGTTCTGTTGCAAATCTTAAAAAACGAACTGAATGCCCGCCTCAAAGAAGGCGAGGTTGTTGAGGCGGAACTGTTGCGAAAAACGGTCCGGGCGGTTTTTTTTGACCTGGGAAAATTCGGCACCGGCATTGTGTACGGCGCGGAATTGCTGAACGCCCGGAACATTGTAAAAGAGCTGAATGCCGGCGACCGGGTGCCGGCGAGAATCGAGTCTTTGGAAGGCGAGCAGGGTTATATTGAACTCTCTCTTGCGGAAGCTGGCAAGCACCGGATTTGGCAGCAGGTTCAGGAGCTTCAGGAAAGCGGCGAGATTCTCAAAGTGAAAATGAGCGGAGTTAATCCCAGCGGCTTGATCGCCGACCTTCTGGGCCTGAAAGCGTTTTTGCCGGGCTCACAACTTTCTGCGGAGCATTCTTTGAGAGGAGTTGAGGGTGATCAGCAAAAGAATTTCGAGGCCTTGAAAAAATTGGTCGGCCAGGAGTTAAGCGTAAAAGTCATTGCCGTCAACAGGCGGGCGAACAAGCTCATAATTTCCGAGCGGGAGACGCTGACCGCGAATATCAAGGAATTGTTGTCTGGGTACCAGATCGGCCAGGTCATCGAGGGAGTTGTTTCCGGAATCGCCGACTTCGGAGTGTTCGTTCGCTTCGTAGACAATCCCCAAATTGAAGGCTTGGTTCACATCTCGGAGATAGATTATCGGTTAATCGATAACCCCAAAGAGATCGTTGCTTTGGACCAGGCCGTAACAGTCAAGATCATTGAAATCAAAGACGGCAGAGTGTTTATGTCCCTCAAGGCCTTGAAACCGGATCCGTGGAGCACTGCGGCCGAGCGATATCGGGCTGGCCAGGAGGTGAGCGGCAGGGTCTATAAATTCAATCCGTTCGGCGCGGTGATTGATACTGAAGGCGGAATTCAGGGTTTGATCCACGTTTCTGAATTCGGTAGCGTCGAAGAAATGAAGAAGGCCCTTTCTCCGAAAGAAACGTATCAGTTTGTCATCGAATCGCTCAAACCGGAAGACAAGCGGATGATCTTGAAAATGAAAAAATAAGGGGTTGTAGCGTTCGATTATCTTTTTTTGAATAATCGTCTATATTGAAGGTTTAAAAAGGGTGGTGTAAGATTAAAATCAGAATATAGATTTAGTCGCCGAGGTAGCTCATTGGTAGAGCGCAGCCCTAAATTCTTTGGGGCCAGATTCAGAAATGAATCTTGAGAAAAACTGGGTGAATTCGGGGAAAACTCTTGAGAGTATTCAAGAACAATCCCGAGCCAAGCCGGGAAGGGCATAGGTTTTCCGGAAGGTGTAGAGACTAGCGGGTGAGTCCCAACGATAACCCCGCATCAGCGCCCAGCTCCTCTGCTGCACAAGCGGCCGGATGATGATATAGTCCACAAAGCTTCGGAAGAGGCTGGCGTAGGGAGTTCGATTCTCCCCCTCGGCACACAGATTTTCGATACAGTCGGAACGGATGCATCCGAATAATGCGAATCCCGTAAAAGTTTTATCTTGAAACATCATATCCGACCCGAACGTTTTGTCCTTGTGGTGAGCGTGTCGAATCCACTTCGGTTTTTATTTTCCGGATCGTGATCCCTTTTAGTTTTGACAGATTGCTGACATGAGTTCCGCCGCAGGGAACGCCGAAATTTCCAAATATTACCACCCGCGCCGGTTTGTTCAAGGGGATATTGTCTGGAACAAAGCGGCAGAGCTTTGCCATTTCTTTTTTGTCCGTAAAAACGATTGTTGTCGTTCTGCCTTCGCGTATGAGTTGATTGCCGCGTTTTTCTATGGCAATTTTCAGCTTTTCGTTTTCGGCCAGATCAAGCGTTCCGCGATATTCGACATAGGGACCGTCGGGGAAATGATACCCCTTGCCCGGGATCCAGTCGGGCTTGAGATCTGAGAGCGCCATGTCAACGAGATGCCCGGCTGAATGCAGCCGGCTGTTAAGCTCCCGCCGCGGTTTGTCGACACGACATTGCACTTCTTCGCCTTTTTTGAAATTTCGGGCTTTGGATTCGACAAGCTCACCACGCCGAGATTCGACAAGCTCACTGGGCGCAAAATGGCCGATATGTTTCACTACGCCGTCAACAAATCTGACTTCTTCGACAATAAATCTCTCGTTCGGACGACTTGCGCCGAGCTTGTCGAAACGTTCAATCACGCCTTTGTCATACGGCTGGCCGCCGCCCTGCGGATAGAAACAGGTCTGGTCAAGAATTACAAAATTTTTATCGTCTCCATTCTCAATAGCCAAAACTTTTGCCTGGCATTCTGTTAAGCCGAAATGTTCGAGATAGAGAAGTTTGGTGATATCCATTGGTTTTGGTCGTTTTAATAAAGTTTGCCGCCGATGGGCGCGTCCTCGCCATCGGGCGAAATCAGGATACACTCTTTGTCGGCGTCCGGAACGCCGAGAGTCAGGGTTTCGGAAGCGAATTTCCCGATTTGTTTCGGCGGCAAATTCACCACGCCCAGAACGAGTTTCCCGATCAATTGGTCTTTCGTATAGCGAATCACCCGCGCGCCAGAAATTTTCTTGCCGATCTCATCGCCAAAATCAATCGTCAGCTTGTGCGTAGTATATTTCGCGTTCGGCAAGTCTTCGACATCAGTGATTCTGCCAACGCGAATATCGAGTTTTTGAAAGTCGTCAACAGTAGCCATGCCCGTAGGAAATTAAATATTTTCCGTGGCTACCAACACTGACTTTTGTGGGATGGATGCTTCTTTCATAGTAGGTGCAACCTCTGGTTTCATAGAGAAAATATTTTCTCTATGATTTCCTGCGGGGCGTACTATTGCATTTCATATTTTATTTCTTCCGGGAACAAGATAAGGAAGGGATACCCAACATAATTTCTTCTTATTTTCTCGCAGCCTATTTTTTTAAGAAAGTCGATCATTGTTTCAGTTATCTTTTTGGGCTCCACGTTTTCATCTTTGCCGATATATTCAATTTCTACAAAATCGCCCAAACCCTTCACTGCATCAATCGCAATTTCGTAATCTTTATATGTCCAAATTTTTCTTACCTTGTCAACGACCACGATAGATTTAACATCGAGAGCCGAGAGGATTTTTCTCACTTGATCTATGCTTTCAATCTTGGTCTCGAACTCGTCACAGTGATTACTCTTTCCCTGTTCATCAAAATGCCAATTTTTATAATTGAGAAAATAGTTTCCATCTGCGTCCCGCACGCGTAACCATTCTTTGGTCGGTCGAACTCCAAGAAAATTTCTATGGGCCGGCGAAAAGTATTCGTCCAGTTGATGCTGTTCAGATTCGAATTGGGCGTTCTTTTGGAGAAATTTTATCAGTGGCTCGGGGCGTTCGACATTCACCTGAATTTCGATTTCAATATTGCGATTGGCCATACTTTACCCATTCTTATGTTTATTGGCTGGCTTTGGGTTGTGTCGAAAGGCGGCAAATTTTTATTGAGCCAATGTTAGCACAGATTCAAGTGCAAGCGCAATGGGCAATTCAGTAATTCAGCCACTGCCGCCGCTAAAATGTTTCATCATATGCTCAACGACAATTTCCGAACCGAGTTTGTCTCGAAAGTCGTCTTGATTATCAAAGGGCACATACGGATCGTCATCGGAAAATATAGCAACGCTTTTGGGAAGATGCGATTTCACTTTCTCAAAATCAAGGGGCGCACCAAGCCAGTGTTTATCCGTTTCTTGAACATCCGCGTCGTCCTCAAGTCCGCTCAATCGCTTGAAAAAGCCCGCGACGAAAACAGCGCCGCCAACCTTTGTCCCTTCCGGCAGGGACTCAAGAAAACGCGCGATCGTTTGGCAGCCCATACTGTGCCCGACAAAATAGGTATTTTCCTCCGCATTTCCTACGCTTTCAGCAAGCTTTGGCACCCAATTATGTATGCGGGGTTTTCCGGCATCAGGAAGTTGCGGGATGTATACCGCAAAACCCCTCGCTTCAAGTTCTTGTTTCAGCCACGGAAACCAACCCTCTTCCGGAGAGCCGCCCCAGCCGTGTACTATGAAAACTTTTTTTGGCATTTTTGCTTTCTCACAAAACTATTCCCAAGATCGTTTCTTGTTGATTTCTTCTTTGTCTCGGAAGGCTTGTTCCAGATTCACTCCAAAGTGGTTGCAAATATCAAGCAAGTAAATGAATACATCGGCAATTTCGTGGTCAAGATGGAATTGCTGGGAATGTTTGTCTACTTTCATATGTTCCGCTTTCCGCGCGGCTTTTGCCATTTCGCCGCATTCTTCAAGAAAGAACATAAAAATTTCAGGGACGGTTTCTTTGTCAAAGCCGCGCTCTTGCACCATTGCCGCCACATATTCCTGAAAATCGCGGAGTATCGGATTATTCTTAAGAAAAAGAGTGCTCATATTATTAGATTATAGCACAATATTCTTATTGATTATCAAAAAATAAGAATTGACACGGACGCACTTCTTGGAGTATCTTTTAGCCGTCTTTATTTACCCGGGCACGCAAAGATATTGCGCAGGATAATGCGAGAGGTATTAGCAGGTTAATATGAAAAACAAATGGACAGGATTATTTGCGGTTGCACTCCTAATATTTTTCGTGAAAACTGCGGGGGCCGCCTATCATTTTTCGGATTATCGCGGGCGGCCGCCGATTCATATTGACGGAGCGCCTTCCCCGACGCCGCTCGGCTTGACGCCGGCGCAAGTGAAAGCCGCCTATGGTCTGCCTTCATCCGGCGGGCGCGGCACGATCGCGATCATCGGCGCGTACGACGATCCGACTATCGAACATGATCTGAAAGTATTCAGCGCCGCGTTCAAGCTGCCCGGATGTACGAGCATACAGGTCTGTTTTGAAAAGCATACAATGGGATCTTCGCTCAAATATGACAGCGGCTGGGCAATGGAAACGAGTCTGGATGTCGAGTGGGCGCACGCGATCGCGCCCGAGGCAAAAATTCTTTTGGTCGAAGCGGTCACTCCGAGCGGCTCCAATTTATTGAAAGCGGTTGACTATGCCCGCAAGAGAAAAGATGTGGTTGCGATTTCGATGAGCTGGGGCGGACCCGAATTTCCAGAAGAGGTTTCACTCGAGAGTCATTTCACCAGCGCATCAGGCGCCGTGTTTTTCGCTTCTTCGGGGGATAACGGTTCCGGCGCCTCGTGGCCGGCCGCAAGCCCGCGCGTGATCGCGGTCGGGGGAACCCATCTTACGCTTGACGCTCACAATGCCGTCATTTCCGAAACCGCGTGGGACGGAAGCGGCGGAGGAATAAGCGCCTACGAAACGCAGCCGAGCTATCAGTCCGGCTATTCGATTCCCAAAGCCAAAGGGATGCGCGCGATTCCGGATGTGTCGTATAACGCCGATCCGCATTCGGGCTTCCCGATTTATAAAAGCAGTCCGGCAGGCAAAGGTGCGTGGTATAAGGTCGGCGGCACCTCGGCGGGCGCGCCGCAATGGGCGGCGATACGGTCGCTGGGGCTCTCGGCCTCGAATGAAAAGTTTTATGCGGACAAGGCATCCGATTCGCACGCGAATTTCTTCCGGGATATCGTAAGCGGCTCAAACGGCGATTGCGCCTACTATTGCAAAGCGCGCAAGCACTACGATTATATCACCGGGCTGGGCAGTCCGCTGACGGTCAAGTTTTGAATGTTTGCTACTTTTACCGTTTCCCTGTCAGCAATGTTTATTTCGGTAGGATTCGTAACCTCGCCGTATCTCTGGCCCGTGCTCGCACTGGTTTACATCGGCGCGTTGATCATTTGTATTCAGTACGATACAGCCGATGGACTGAAGGTAGGACTGGATGATACTGTACTGTGACATTCGCGCTATGCCGTTCAATTCTATAAAAAGCAGGGTATCGACGAGCGAGATCCGGCCTCGAACGAATAGTTGATTAGAATTATAAGCATGGGGATCCAAGGGGGCGCACGACCGCAAGGTACGTGCGCCCTCATAAATTTGCTCCCCAAGGCGAAAATCTGATAAGATTCTCCTATTAACTTTGCTCACCAAAATTGAGTTATTATGCAACATCTTTCCTGGGAACAAGTTGAAGAATTGGCGAAAGCGCTGGCCAGCAAGATTAAAGCCGGCGGTTTCAGGCCGGACTATCTTATCGGGGTCACGGCCGGCGGACTTATTCCGCTGGCATTGCTGGCCGAAGAACTCAACATTCGCAGCATCGTTACGATCTCGGCAAAGTCATACGATGGAAACAAAAAAGGCAAGCTGAACATCACCTATTTGCCCCAAATAAATCTTGAGAACCAGAAAGTGCTGCTGATAGACGAGATCGCCGAGACCGGACAAACGTTGAAACAAATCTCCGAAGTACTGACCAATCAATACAAAGTCGGCGAACTCAAAACAGCGACCCTGGCGATCAATGCGGCGCAGTGCCAATCCCGGCCGGATTTTTTTGCCCTAGAAGATAATCAAAAAGTATTTTTCCCCTGGGAAAAAGATTCTCACGAAAACAATTCGCCCGCCTAAATGCCCAGAGGAGAAAAAAATCGCATCATTCTTTTCAGAGTTGAGGGTATCGTGCAGCAGGGAGAAAAGAGGGGAACGGAATTGGGATTTCCCACGGCAAATATTCCTTGCTTTGATTCCGTGCCTGGCGGCATCTATGCCGGAGAAATATTGTGGAAATCGGTTTCGTATCCGGCGGCGCTATATAAGGAAGATGGGAAAGATATGATCGAGGCGCATGTGCTCGATTTTTCCGGCAATCTGTACGGAGAAAGGTTAACAGTTTTTGGATACCGTAAGGTACGCGATGTCAGAAGTTTTTCCAAACAAGAGGAGCTCATCGCCGCGATTTCGAAAGATATTGCCGATGCCAAAAAATTATGCTCGGTAGAAAATAACGATGGATAAATTTTCAATTACTCAATGACTCCAATTGTTTTTGTTTGAAAATTGCTTTACTGTCCCGATGGCTTTACCATCGAGGATCCTCGACAAAGTCGGGAAAAATTTATTGAAAATTTAAAATTGAAAATTTTATTACTATGTTCACCGGAATAATCAAATCGCTGGGAAAAGTTAAGGATGTTTCCGTAAAAGAAAAAAGTCTCTCTCTTCGGATTGAAAAGCCCGCCGGCTGGAACATAGAAACTGGGCAGAGTGTCAGCGTGGACGGCATATGCTCGACTGTGAAACATCTGCGCGGCGATTCGTTCGAAGTTGAATATATGCCCGAGACGATTAAAAAAACAACCGCGAGATTTTTCAGAAAAGAAGTGCAGGTGAATTTGGAGCGCTCGCTGCGAGCAAGCGACCGGCTCGACGGGCATCTGGTGCAGGGACATGTGGACACGACCGGAGAAATTTTGGAAATTAAGAAAATTGGTAATTCGGTTATTGCGAGAATCGATTTTCCGCCGCGATACCGGAAGTTTATCGCCGAAAAAGGATCGATTGCCGTAAACGGCGTGAGTCTGACCATCGTTGCCACAAACAAGGACTGGTTCAGTGTTTCGCTGGTCAGTTACACGCTCAAACATACGAATTTGCAACACCTCAAAAAAGGAGATAGAGTCAATCTTGAAGTTGATATCCTGGCGCGGTATCTTGATGCGCTAAAGAGTAATCGCGAATATCGCTAATAAAAGCAAATATCGCGAATTTAAATTCATACATTGTAAATAAAATCATTCGCATTATTTCGCCTACATTCGCGTTATTCGCGAATACTCTATGCAAAGGAAAAATCATACAAAAAAGAAATCGCTGCCCGATGGTTCGCATCTGCGGATAGGCATCGTGGTTTCGGAGTTTCATAAGGACATCATCGAACGGTTGCTCGCGGGAGCGTTGCAAACGCTTGAGGCGTGCATCGTACAGAAAAAAAATATTCGCATACTGCGTGTTCCGGGCAGTTTTGAAATACCGTTCGGTTGTCTTTCGCTCATCAGTCCCGACGCCCGCCGCGCGGGGTCGGGAAAAGTCGACGCCATTATTACCCTCGGTTGCATCATAAAAGGTCAGACGGATCATAATGTTTATATTGCTTCGGCGGTTTCCCATGGTATTATGAATCTTTCGCTTGAATATCGGGTGCCGATAAGTTTCGGCGTTATCACGGCTGATACTCTGGCGCAGGCAGAAGCGCGCTCCACGGGGAATGCAAATAGAGGCAAAGATGCGGCGCTTGCGGCCGTATCGATGGCGACAGCATGATATTTCTATTCCAATTTTATGAATCCTCGCACGAATAGATCTTTGCTGATTGCTGTGGGGATAGCGATTATGCTTGTAGCGCTCACGGGCATAGGCCTGCGTTTTCAATTTTTGCCCAAGCCGTTCGTCTCCGCGCCAATCATTCAGCCGCACAGGACGACTGATTTCGGCGCGTTGAGCGGAGAGTATGGCACGGAGTCATATCAGCCTGCATTCAATCTTAAAATCGGAACTACCACGCCCAAAGGATTTTGGTTCTCGATCGAGACTTCATACGGAGCGCATATCTGCGCGTTCGGAGAACAGGATGAATTCAAGTTTGCCAGGCTAAGTGGGGCGCACGAGGCATCGTTTCAGGCTCCTGGAAATCCGAATCCAAATACCGGCAAGGAAACTATATGCGGCCTGAAATTCGATTTCTTAAAACCGGATACTATTATCGTCAAAGAAGCCAATAGCTGGGGCTGTCGCGCCTATTGCGGCGTCGTCGGTCCTGGATTTGAAAATACGTATATCAAAAATCTTAAGCCCAAAGAGCCGGATATCACCATGCTTGTTGATGATGCCCGATTCACCAAACCCTTGAAGGATTTGATTCCGGAACGTTTTCGGCATCTTTTTACCGAGTGCGCAACCGGACATCCCGAGATAGAGGAGAAGGGAAATAAAGCTCTCTATATGTCCGGCCTTCCCGGCCTCTACACGATATGCGGAAGCCTGATATCTGTCGCTCTGCCGGATCATATATGGGCAATAGTGCTTGATCCCGCTCCGGAAAAAGACGGTCGTCTCGCAGACAAGGGTTCAAGTTCGCTCTATTTTACGAATGTCAAGGTGGATGCAAACGCGCCTCCGCCAGAACTCGAGGACTGGATCAATTCTCAAGCGCAAGGTAAGATGTATTGCATGAATGCGCCGGAGAAGAGGTGTAAAAACTTTTAAAAATCACTTCAAGGTTATAAGTAATATGGAATTAAATTTTTTGGTGTGACAAGTATCAAAGCAGATTAGTGAAAGGCATAGATTTATGGAAAATCTGTATCAAAAATCTCTCGCTTTCTTTGCTGTTACTCTACCGATGATCACGCTCTATCATTATTATGCGCCGCGCGAGATAATGATAGTGAGACTCTTTTTCAAAAGAAAAGATGCGTCAAGAGCTAATGTGCATATTGAAGCAGCACACAATCGGTTCAAAAAGCCCTTTATGTTTGATTTTTTCATATTATCATTAATTGGATTCCCTCTTCTTTTTCATGTTTTTTGCTATCTCTTTTACGGAATAACGGGTTTATTATTTTCTCTTTTCTATCCATTGATATTGTTTTTTATCGTATGGAGAATTCCTTTGCATGCGATAATTAAAACCCAATAATACACCATCAGCAAGTCGTGTATGTGAAAAATGAAATTACTTTTTCTCTCCCAAAAACTCATGCTCCTCACCATCCTTATCTTTCTTCTCGTCGTCGGAGCAAATGTCACATGAAATTGCATTACAATTAATATGAAAAAAATGTTAATCACCATTGTAATAGGAGCACCAATTATAATAGTAGGATCTATATTCTTGATATATGCTATATTCATGGTAACCAAGCCATACTCAATCGATAGCGAGCATGTTTATGATTCAAAGAAACGAATTGTGCCGGACGCTGATCCGGCGACATTTAAGCTTATTGACAGCCAGGTCACTGAAAATGGTTCGTATTCGCTCTACTTCAAAGATAAGAATCACGTATTTTATCAGGAGCATGACACCCAAGACTATTTGATCACACCTATTCCTGCTGCAGACCCATATACATTTGATGTCGTTAAAAGGAACGGCGAGGTTGAATTCGCAAAGGATAAGAATCATGTGTATGAAGCTGGGATTGCGATACCTTCGGCCGATCCAAAGACATATATGACTTATGGGCCCACCACGGCCTTCTCAAAAGACGCAAATCATGTATATTGCAGATCGGGTAAATCAACCACTGTTCCTGGTACAGACTCTGCTAATTTCAATATCGTTCAGTATGAGGACAGGTTTTCAAAGAGACCCGTCTACTCAAGCTATGCCACTACCGACAACCATGTGATTTTTGCCGGAGACGCATGCGCTATATTAGAAGGCGCTGACCCGAAAAAATTCAAGCTGCTTGCGGGTTACTTGACAGAAATAGCTTCGGATAGTTCTCACATTTATATCAAGGGCAAGTCTGTTCCTATTGATATCTCAACTTTTGAATTACTGGTGGACGAGAGAAACGGTTGGGCGACCGGATTTAAAGATAAAAATCATACCTATACTTTCGAGGGCCAGAGCGATAGTTATAAATTAGTACGGTAAATCATGCTTCTGGAAACGGGAAAATTCGATATCAGCGATTACCTCAAAGGCAAGCTTCCTTCGACGCTTTGATAGAGAGTTTGCAAGTTGCTGCGCGTACAGTACGATTTACATGAAATCAACCTATTTCTCCTCGAAAAAATCCATGACCATCATTTTTCTTGTTTTTTTATGCGTTGCCACGGGAGTTTTGGCCGTATATTTCTTCTCCCACTCCGGCCATTATAAAATTATAGAAACCCGCACCTTCTCCTGTCCCGGCATGAGCGGGTTCACGTTTCAGTATCCGGTGTTTAAGGGGTGGGAGGCAGGGGAGCCATATATAATATCCGGTTCCGATAACAAGATTTGTGAAATTTCGCTCGGTCCGCCATATACAGGGAGTAGCATTCCAACAATTTCTGTGCGGATTATCTCTCATTGGGAATCCGGTTATACACTCAAAGAACGGTACTGGTTTTCATACAAGATGAAAGAAGCGCAAACTCCCCGTGGCATCCGGTATCTTCCTATGCATCTTGAGGAAGAGTCGCGCCACAGCATTTTCGGCAACAAAAAGATACCAGATACCATTCAGTTTGAAGTAGCGGCAGACAGACACATCAGGATCTCTTTGTTTGGAATTCCCGATGGATCCGGCTTCTCCTGCGACGCCTTCTGGAAGACGGTCGTGGAGAGTTTCCGGGTAATTCAGGGGAAAATAGCCCGTGAGCAGGCGCTTGAGATCGCGCGTCGAGATAACGAGGCATATCTGAATGCTCGTCTCTACGCAATCGAATCCCATGAAGAAGCTGACGGCTGGCATATTGACTATGCGCCAAAGAATCAAAATGCGCGAGGCGGAGGAGCGCCGCACTATATCATCAACAGCGCTACCGGCGCGATTGTCAAAAAATGGTTTGATCGATAAGATAACCATATGCCCCTCCTCAAAAAACTCCTCATCGTCATCGGCATTCTCCTCGCGGCCTTGGTTGTATGGGGGAGTTGGGAATTGCGGAAAACTGATAAAGAGCCACTACCATTAGTTACGGCGAACCATACCTCGAACCAGAAGACCAACACGCCCGCGCCAAATTCTTTCAAAGAACTCCTGATCGGCGGATGGGAACAAGAACCGCCAGGCGAGGGTATGATGGAACGGGATTTTGATTCGTAGCCAGCGGATAGCGGCTATACATCGGATAGCGACAATGCATATCGAGATTATCTGCACGAGCGGCCTGGACGGTTCGGCTCGTGGAATCTTCACGGCGACATTTTGACTATTCGCTTTAATGATAGAACTGAATCATATCAGATTGCCAAACTGACCCCGGATTCGCTCATCCTCCGCGAGATTCCCGCAACAGCTCCGGCATATGAAGAACGCTATACCAGAATAAAGCCGAAGTAGCGTGCAGAGATGCATTTAAATAAAAGGTCGGGAATCTTTAGTATTTTTAACATTTATGGAAAATAAAGAGAATATGGCTCGCGGCCAGGATAAAATCAGCGAACCGGATATGGGCAATAAGATTGAAAAGGAAGATACGGTTGAGGAATTAGAGGCTGAATTGCAAGCCGTGAGGGAATATGTCGAAGATCTTGAAAGGTTTGCCGCTGGTTTGGCTGGCAGAGAGAATAAGACCGAGGTCAAAAAACTTATTTCGGAGGCATTAGCGAGCGCACGAGCAAAAGCGGGAACCTATAGCACAAGAGTTAATCTTTTGAGGCAGATGGAGTAAGGACAAGGACGATATTTGACGGGTATCAAATAAGACATGAAGGTTGCTTTAGCAGCGGCAATTTCAATCAACGGCAAGATAACGAAGGGCAAGAATGTTGATGTTTCGGCGTGGACTTCCCGGGAAGACAAACGGCTATTTTCGGCTCTGAAAAAAGAATTTTCGGTGATCGTGATGGGCAGCAAGACCTATGATGCGATACGCAATAATCTTCGTCCCCGGGCCGGACGAGGTTCCGCCAAACGCACCTTGCGCATTGTCCTGACCAGAAATCCAAAACGATATGCTAAAGACGCGATTGACGGCGTTCTTGAATTCACTAATGAGACGCCGCGTCAGCTTCTACGGCGATTAGAGAAAAAAGGATATAAAAAAATACTGCTCGCCGGAGGAGGGATTATCAATGGACTCTTTTTGCGGCAGGGTTTGGTTGATGAGTTGTATCTTACGGTTGAACCATTTATCTTCGGCAGCGGACAGGAGCTCGCGGCAGCTGGCTCCTGGAATGTAACTTTGGAACTTCAATCAATCAAGCGGTTGAATAAAAAAGGGAGTTTATATTTGAAGTATAAGGTGAATCCGGTCAGACGATGAGTTGCATTCGGAACTCAAAATCGGGTATATATATGTTAGAGATAGCAACTGGCCAATAGGGTTTGGGGCAAAGAAGGTTTTGTATAGAGAAAATGCGAAAAAGGTTATGATTAACCCTATTGGCTATACCCTATACCCTAACCACTAACTATGCTTAATATCATCGGCCACAAAAATATGTTCCTCGGCATTTCAGCTGTTTTTGTTGGCGCAGCTGTTTTGGCGATAGTGCTGTTTGGATTCCGGCAAGGGGTTGATTTCAGCGGCGGTACGCTGTGGCAGTTCAAAATTACCAGCAATGCGCCCCAGCCGGCCGATCTCGAAAGTTTTTTCAAGAAGAATCTGAACACGCCGGAAGCCGTGATCACCTATAATCTGACGAACAACAGTTTTTTGGCGCGGCTGCCGACCATGAGCGAGTCCGATCATCAGAGACTTCTCAAAGATCTGAAAATTCAATCGCGGTCTTTTGAAGAGATGAGCTTTCAGTCAATCGGTCCTTCGGTCGGTCAGGAGCTTCGCCAAAACGCCTTGATTGCGATTGCGCTGGTGCTGGTCGGCATTTCGCTCTACATCGCTTTTGCCTTCAGAAAAGTATATCACCCGGTCAGCTCCTGGAAGTACGGGGTGATTACGCTTATAACCCTGTTTCATGATGTGGTCATTCCGGCCGGCCTGCTGGCGGTGTTGGGTCGTTACGGAAAGATTGAGATAGACGGCAATTTTGTGGTAGCGCTCTTGGTGGTGATGGGTTTTTCGGTGCATGATACCATTGTGGTTTTTGATCGCATCCGCGAGAATCTTTTTCTGGATCGGGGCAAGACTCGGTTCGGAGCGCTTATCAATCAAAGCGTAAATCAGAGCATGGCGCGTTCCCTGAATACTTCGCTCACGCTTATTCTCGTGCTACTGGCTGTGTATCTGGCCGGGCCGCTGGCCCTGCATTATTTTGTTCTGACGCTTCTAGTCGGCGTCACAACCGGCATTTATTCCTCGATCTTCGTTGCCAGTCCGCTGTTGCTTGTTTGGCAACCCTCGGCAGTTCCTCGTTGACCCCCACACCTAATGGGGATTAAAGAAACTCGGTGGTTTTCCTGTGGCATGGAACCATATGAGATTTTGAACATGAATAACATTGAATGCCGCTCAATCGCCGATTCCGAAGAAATAATGATTCCCATTAGGTGTGGGGGTTGACTAATTTTATCCGCTAATTTATAATAAATTCTACTACAATGATTACCGCCGAGAAAATGTTCGATTCGCTTTGGTCCCAGCTGGATAAGCGCCAGTGCGACATTTTGGCCGGGCGTTTCGGGTTGAATCATTACGATGCCCCCCAGACTCTCGCCGCGCTCGGCAAGCGCCATCGGATTACGAGAGAGCGGGTTCGGCAAATCGAGAACGGCGCCCTCCGGCTCATTAAAAAGAAAGCGTCTTTCCATCCGGCCGTTGTCGAATTCGTGGAGCGAAGCAAAAAGTATTTCAAGGCCAGCGGCGGGGTCGCCAAACAAGAGGAGTTTTTGGAGTCTCATCATCGATACATTGAACATTTGATAGAAAACCATTTGCATCTTCTTTTGGAAGCTTTGGCGGTATTTTCTTTTTATCCGGAAGATAAAGCATATTGGTCGTTTTACTATTCAGACCAGGCCAGTCTTGGAGCAGCCAAGCGTTTTCTTCGCGAATTTGAAAATTTTCTCCAGCCGAAAAAAGAAGAAATTTTGTCGTCTTCGAATTATCAGGCCCATTTCAAAAACTTTGTTAAAACATATCGGATTCATTCGGCGCACGCCGAGACCTATGTGAAGGTTTCCAAACGATTCCATGTTAGTCCGTATGGCGACCCCGGTCTGGCTACATGGGCCGAGATCAAGCCGATTACGGTCTGCGATCATATTTACCTGGTCTTAAAAAAAGAACAAAAGCCCTTGCACTTCATTGATATCACCAAGCTCATCAATGCCAAAAACGCATCCAAGCTGGCGTTGGAGCCCACGGTGCATAATGAGTTAATCAAAGATTCGCGCTTCGTGCTGGTCGGCAGGGGAATGTATGGCTTGACCGAAGACGGATATCGAGCCGGAACCGCGCGCCAAGTGATTCAACGGATTCTTGCCGAAATCGGCCCGATGCGCACCAGAGAGATAATTGATGTTGTTCAAAAGGAGCGCTTTTTCAAACCTAATACGGTGTTGGTGAATCTCCAAAACAAAAATTTCTTTACGCGCCGGACAGACGGCACCTATGTGATTCGTAAAAAATAATACAATGATCTTGGCCGCCATAACTCAACTCATTATCAGCTTTTTGGCATTGAGCTGGTGGTTTTGGGCTTTTTTGATATTCCTGCCGGTAGCCGCTTCGCTCTGGCTTTTTTGGCGGCAGGAGATTTTCAAAGAAGATCTTCAGCAGACAATGATACTTTTGGAGTTGAGAATTCCGAGAGAGATCAGAAAGAATCCGCGGGCCATGGAGCAGGTATTGACTTCCCTTTATTCATTCCGGAATTCCGCCGCTAATGTTGCGGAAGAATGGTGGGAAGGCGAGATAACCCGTTGGTATGCTTTGGAGATGGTAGGTTTCGGCGGCGAAGTCCATTTTTATATACGGCTCTATAAGAAGCAAAAAGGATTGATGCAAGCCGCGTTTCTTTCGTATTATCCTGATATTGAAATCGAAGAGGTTGAAGATTATATCGGAAAATTTCCGGCTTCAGTCAAAGAAATGTATGCCCAGGGATATGATCTGTGGGGTTCGGAGATAGAATTGAAGCGGCCGGATGCCTATCCGATAAAAACCTATTCCGAATTCGAGGCGGTCGACGAAGACAAGCAATATGATCCGATATCGGCTTTTTTGGAGCTTTTTTCAAAATTGCAAAAAGAGGAGATCCTCGCCATTCAGATATTGCTTGCGCCCGCGTCGTCGAGCTGGTACCAGGCCTGGAGTTCACTGGTCGAAGAATTAAGGTCTAAAAAAGATAAACCGGGAAAACCCAAGACAGCCACTGAATTTCCGAGCGAGCTCGTTGTACCCGGACCCTTGCCAAAATTTGAAGTCGTGCCGCCCGGGCAAAGCGGCGACGGAACCGCTCAAATCTTCCGTTCTTTTATCAGAACTCCGGGCGAGACCGATGTTCTCAAGGCCGTGGAAAGGAATCTGTCCAAACCGGCATTCGATACGCTGATCCGATTCGTCTATCTTTCTCCACAAACCTTGTTCTACGATACGTTTCCTCGTCGCGGTGTAAACTCTGTTTTTAATCAGTTTACGGCGCTGGATCTTAATTCTTTCCAAAGGAATGAAACAACAGGGACCCGGGTAACATTTTGGACATATGGAGTTCCGAATTTTTTCCACAAAAGACGAAACGAATACCGCAAAATGAGAATTTTGTATAACTACCGGCGCCGAGAAATTCCTCCGGAAACAGTCATGGGCAGAGTGTTAACCTCGCGCCTCTTCAATTGGAATTTCGTCTCTCATCGTTTTATACTGAATACCGAATCCGTGGCAACGATCTTTCATCCGCCGACATTTTTGGTGTTAACGGCTCCCCATATACGGAGAGTGGAAAGCCGCAAAACCGGACCGCCGGCCGGAGTCCCGATTTTCGGCGGAGAAGAAGAAATAGAAAAATTCCAGAATGAACCTCTGCGCAGCAAAGCCGGCTGGTATGAGGATGACTCTGTTTCGTCCTTGACGGAAGGAGGGGCAAATGAAGCTGTGCCTTCGGGTTCCTCATCCGCATCCACTCCGCCGAAGTCGAGCTTAGCCGGGCCAGGGTCGGGCGCTACAGCTTCAGAGGATTCTTCTCAATTGAGGGTTTAGCCATTAGCCGCTAGGGTATTATGACTCAACCTTATTGGCTAAATCCTAATGGCTGATTACTATTGGATATGAATTCTTGGTTGTCGTTTCTTTATGATCTTTTTAGGGCAATCTTCATTTTTTTTGATGCGATTCTGTTTACTACTGTAATCTTTGTGTTATCTCAATGCTGGAGATTCAGGCCTGACTTTGGAGAATCAGAGACGGGGACGGAGCGGAAGATTGTTACCCTGCGAAATGCCCTTTTGCAAGAGCGTTGGGAAGCTGTTTTGAAACGAGCCGCGAGCGGTTCAAGTGGATCGTTGAAATTCGCGATCATTGAGGCCGACAATTTCGTTGATGATATTCTGCGGCGCATGGGACTTGAAGGTGAGCATATGGCTGATCGTCTGGAACAGTTATCCCCGGATGATTTTTCGACGCTGGGAGAACTCGGGCGCGCTCATCGGGTCCGGAATCAGCTTGTTCACGAGCCGGATTTTACGATTTCTCCCCAAGAAGCCCTGAAGACTTTTGAGGATTACAAGGCGTTTTTACAGGAAGCAGGAGCGATAGAGTAGCTAAAATTCTAAATCCGAAACTCTACAATCGGCAACGAGCAGAAAATAAATGAAAAACATTTATTTTCGGCGAGCGAACCGATTGATGAAACGAAGTTTCATTATTTCTAAACAAATCCCAAATCCCAAATCATAAATCATAAATTTTAAATTACAAACAGTTTGATATTTGGAGAATTTGAATTTAGTATTTGTTTCGGATTTCGATATTAGGATTTCGGATTTTAACGATTATGCCTCGCATCGGTAAATTACAAATAGTCAAATACGCGCCGCCGCCGCCGGAATTGCCGGTGTACGGCCGGATCAGTCCGGCCGAAGTTTCATTTATCGGCCGGACAAACTATGCGGCAGCACTTGAGGAGAAAAAGTTTATTTTCGGCATCAAGCGGGTTGACAGAAGGCGGCATCTCTACGCCGTGGGCAAAAGCGGAGTCGGGAAGTCCAAGCTGTTGGAGCTTTTGATACGGCAAGACATTGCCTACGGGCACGGCGTGTGCCTTATGGATCCGCACGGCGACGTGATTGATACGATTCTCGACTTTGTTCCGGACAACAGGATCGAGGATGTGGTCGTTATTGATCCCTCTGATGTGAACCATCCGGTATCGTTCAATCCGCTGGCCAATGTGGATCCGACGTTTAAGCATCAGCTTGCGCAAGGACTGATTGAGGTGATGCAAAAGCAATTCGGCGCCAACTGGACGCCGCGCCTCGAGCATGTATTCCGATTCAGCGTGCTGGCGCTTCTTGATTATCCGCATGCCACCATGCGCGGGATGATTTCGATGCTCACCGACAGAAATTACCGCCAAAAAGTCGTCGAATATATCGAAGACGACATGGTGCGCAGATTTTGGGCGATTGAGTTCGCCGACTGGTCGGAAAAATTCGACACCGACGCCATTATTCCCCTGGTCAACAAACTCGGCCAGTTCCTTTCAGATCCTCTGCTGCGGAATATTTTCGGGCAGAAAGAAAATAAAATCGATCTCGAACAGTTGATGCAATCGGGAAAAATCATCTTTATCAACCTTTCCAAAGGAAGGCTTGGAGAGGAGAACTCGAGTTTTTTAGGATCAATGTTCATCACGAAAATCAAGCAAGCGGGGATGGCTCGCGCTTCGCTGCCCGAACGGGATCGCCGCGACTTTTATTTGTATGTTGATGAGTTTCATAACCTGGTAACGGAGACATTCGAAAATATTCTTTCCGAAGCCAGAAAGTATGGTCTGTGTCTTACGGTCGCCCACCAATATATGGGACAGCTCATCCCCAAGGTTCAGGCGGCGGTTTTGGGCAATGTCGGCAACATCGTCATTTTCCGGGTCGGCGGCGAAGACGCTGTGAAGTTGAAACCCGAGATGGCGCCGGTCTTCGATGTCAAAGATATGATCAATCTGGCCACCCAGGAATTTTACATCAAAATGACGATTGACGGCGAGGCCTATGATCCGTTCTCTGCCGAAACATTGAAAGTTATGCCGCCGCCCCATCCTTCCTACCGCGAACGGATCATCGCGCGATCGCGTGAAAAATACACCATTGCGGCCGATGCGGCCAAACGTCTGATAGCCGAAGAAGAAGCAAGCATCATCAGGACTACCCAGGAAAAAGCCATCATCGAAGGCAGGGGAGAAACCGGCAAAGAAGCGGCGAGCATCGCGAAACAATCAAGCAGTGAAGCAGAGCCGCTTATTTAACTGACAACTGACTTCACGGCTTTTTTCATAAAATAATATGAAGGTTATCCACACATATTCATTCAAGGGTGGCGAAAAGTTTCTCAAAACAAAACACCCGAAAGAGCTCCGAGAAGTTTTTGCTGCAGTTGAAGCCTTGGATGCCACTCTTTGCCTAACAAAAGAAAGCAAGGAAAAGACGAAAAAAGGACAAGTGCTTTTCTCGCCCGTGGACATGAATGATTACCTTAAACTTGTTTTCCATAAAAAAGGCTGGACAGAAAAATCAAAAGATGGAAAGAAAAAGAAATTTGCTGAACCGAGACACGCTTTTGGGAAGGGCAGGTTTCGAGAGATGGATGGGATCAAAAATAAAGTTGGCTTGGAGATCCAATTTGGGAAATATGCATTTATGGGTTATGACATCTTTTCCAAGATGATCATTTTTAAGAATTTGAAATATATCGAATGCGGAGTAGAAATTGTTCCGAGTAGCGAACTAGTCAAGCAAATGTCTACCGGAGTTTCCTCTTTTGAACAGCTACTTGTTGATTTTGAAAACCGAGGAGAAAGCAATATTGATATTCCTGTGTTTATAATGAGTATCGGGCTTACTGATGAAGAAAAAACTAAGTGCCAAACGCTAAGAGAACTTTTCAGAACAAATAAAAAGGAAGCTCTGACTAAAATAAAATTGCGTAAATATAGCGGCTCAAAGCCGGGACCCAAATAGACTTTCCCGAACTTTCTTAAATTCCTCTGGCAATTCCGCTAGTTTCACGCTTTCTGTGGGCTGATAAACCGGAGTGCCCATCATGCGGCGATTGAGCGTGCCGTTCGCGGCGGCTTTTACTCTGTCCTCTGCGATATCCAAATACTCTTTCATAATATCTGAACCATATCCCTTGCGATTATGAATAACTGCGGCGCATATGGCACTACCTACGCCAAGATATGGATCAAGGACTGCGTCGCCGGGATTTGTCATAGATAAAACCAGTCGTTCAATAAGCTCAATCGGGAACTGGCAGGGATGATCTGTCTTTTCGGGATGATTATTTTTGACATTCGGAATATCCCAAACATCCTCGGGATTTTTACCGAGTGGATTTCCAGATAAAGTCCCATATTTCTCATTTTTCTTAAAGTTCTTTTTCCCCGGATATTTTTGAGGAATACGAATCGGATCTAGGTTAAAAGTATAGTTATCGCTTTTCGTGAACCAAACAATCGTCTCGTGTCTCCCTGAAAATCTTTTTGTGCAATGAAGACCATGACCGAAACGCCAAATAATTCGATTCCTCAATTTTAGGCCGAGTTTCTTCCCGATTGTGTAAATCAAAGCGTCAAGCGGAAAAACCTCACCGTCTTTTGCAATATGATTGCCAACTTGCCAACAGATACTGCCATCGTCAGATAAAATTCTGACTGCCTCTTTGATTGTCTCTTCTTGATCTGCAAGGTAACTATCTAAATCTTTTCGTTTCTCATATTCCTTACCGATGTTGTATGGCGGCGAGGTTACAACCAACTTTACAGACTTGTCTGGTAGCTGTCGCATTAAATCAAGACGATCACCATGAAAAAGAACCGCATCCGCATCTTTGGTTGGGTTGTAGGCAATCTTAATCTTTTTTTGCGGAAGTAATAAGGATTGAGCTACACTCTCGGCTATTTTCGCTTGCTTTGGTTCCGTTTCAATTTCTGGTTTTTCAGTCCTAATCACATCTAAAACGATTCCTTGAATTGCAACCGGAACGCCTTTGTCTATTATGATTGGTTCAATGTTTTTATTTGCTGGCTGAAGTCGTATATGTCCTTTTTCTCTATAAAACTTTTTTAGCGTTGCTTCTTGATTATCAATCAAAGCAACGACTTTCTGCCCATTTTCTGCGGTGCTTTGATTTTTTACGAGTACAATATCTCCATCGTTGATGTTTTCATCAATCATACTGTTGCCTACTACTCGTAGCGCATAAACTTCGCTACTCGGTGGGAGCTTAGTTTTCGGTATCGCTATAAATTCATTTTGCTGAATCGTTTCTATTGGCTCACCGGCGGCAATCATGCCAAGTAAGGGAATTTTCACCATCGGCTCCGAGGTGTAAATGTCGATTGAGCGTGGTTTATTCTCTCTTTTTGTAAGATATCCAAGATCGTCGAGTTTTTTGATATGAAAATGGGCAGTCGAAACAGAGGCAAGTTTGAATTTCTTGCATATTTCTTCAAGCGAGGGGGAATATCCTTTTCGCTTTTGATACCCAGTAACGAAATCAAGAACTTGTTTTTGTCGTTTTGTGATCATAATTGATTGACTTCTTTCTGATGCCTTTAGTATAATAGAAAGTAAATAGAAAGTCCAAATCAAGTTATCCCCAACAAAGATTCCATGGATGAAACTGAAAAGATTAAAAAAGAATTGGATGATTTATGTAATGCAGTAGTACCAAGTAAGGTTGTCTTAGATATCAACCAGTATCAAACCACGCACACTGACAAAGTCTTAAAAGAGTATGGGCGATTTGTTAGTCAATTTGAACTTTACTACGACCTCACAGTAGAAATTTTTCATGCTATAAACTACATAGATAAAACTAGCTGGCCAAAACATAGAAGCGCCCAACTTCTTCTTTTCGTTCACAACTTAAAATCCCTCTATTCTTCTTTTGATCGTCTCATCCACGGATTTTACGAAGATGGTATTATCTTGGCTCGCCCAGTTTATGAAGCATTTATCAAAAGTGTTTACATAACCTGCGATCCGACTGACCAATATGCTGTCGTGGCTGGATTAAGGGGAAATATGCAAAAGAAATTTAACCTGTCTAATTTTCTGAAAGACGACTTAAAACTTGAATGGCATAACTACAGGCTTTTTTCAGCATGGGTCCATGCAAACCAATATTCTGTTTTAAGAGAGGCGGCTGATATTCAACAACAAGGACAGAAAGGGGTAATCGCGCTCAAGTTTCAATTTGATAAAAAGTTGTTTGAGCTTGGGATAAACGATATCAACTATCTTTTATTGGTTAATCTTAAAGCGATTACCACCCTTTTTTCTACAAGTTCTAATCATGTATTGAAACAGGAGATGATAGACAAGGCAAAAAATTTGATTGATTTGCGTGAGCGTAGCATTGCACTTCATCCAAAAGACTACTGGCCTAAAGTCGTCAAGGATACGAAAGATATTTTTGAAATGATAAATGAAACGGAGTCAGGTAAGAATTGGTTGGACGCTTGGAAGAGAATAAGGAGTTTGAGGAGTCTATAGATAAAGTAGGATAATCGGCGCCAAAAATTCCGTCCGACTAAGCGGTGGTTCAATGCGACTGACCATAAAGGACGCGGCGGAAGGGGGGATTACGCCGGAAAGTTTTTTGCTTTCAAGAACTCTTTGAGTGACGAAGGAAAAGCGGCAAAATGGGTTAAGAGTCCGAACAGCGCTCCCAAAATGATCGAAAGGAGAAGATCATTGTAGGTTCTTATGAAAAGATAATGGAGAAGGGCCGATGAACTGACGAACGTAAGGACCAGCACTAACCAGCCGCTGGCACCGGGCGGGATTATTTTTTTGCCGCCGAGAAATAAAAGAAAAGTTATGAGGGCGCTTGACAGTGCGAGTTGTATGCTGAAACCTTGAAAAATCTCATTATGGGGGAAACTGATTTTGAGAAAGATGTTTACTTGATAGATAAGAATTATAATAAACAGCATAATGCCTGCCCAAAAACCAGCCCGAGCCGCTGAACGGTGGCGTTTGTCCTCGATTCGTCCGGGCACGGAGCCCATGAACCAAATCACGCCCAATAGAGTAACCGGGATAAAAACCCAGATGATGAAATTAAAAATTGTCCTTAATATGTCCGTCATCGCGGAGTTTCATTCTTTGAAGATTATGATAGAATAGACCGGAAACATTTTCAAGCTATGACTTTTGTCTGCCCGGTAGTGAAAATGGGACTGCTCCGAGTACGCCATGAAGATACAACACCTTAAAAAAATAGAACGTTCTGCGGCTTTGGTAGTGTTGCTGAAAGGACAAGGGACGCTGCCGAAACACGAATTTTTCAAGTCGCTTAAGAAAGCCGATCAGGAGTACCTGCGTCTCTTTTTCGCCAAGTGCAAATCTGACGGAGAATTTTTTCATCCCGTTCTTCTCCCTTCCGGAATAAAGCTTTTTCTTGTCGGTATCAACAACAAAAACAGTTTCACGCTTCGGCAATCCATCATGGCCATGCGGCGCGTAATTGCGCTGGCTAAAAAAGAAGCGATCACAGCGATCGAAATCAATTTCAAGGATTTTATGCCGGAACATTCCACTACTCGGAATTATCAAGAATTTGCTGAACTGATGGCGACCCAGTTTGAGTTGGCTCATTTTGAATTTACTCGCTATAAAACCCCTCCGGAAAAGGGTTGGAATTTTGTCGAGCGCATCCTTGTATTCTCCAAAGAATATGAGAGTAGATTGCAGCCCGCGCTCAATCAGGGAAAGATTATTGGCGAAGAAATAAACGGCGCCCGAGCACTCTCAAATACTCCCGGCGGCGATATGACTCCGGCTCGCCTCGCCGAAGCCGCAGCGAAGGCGGGCAAAACTTGTGGCTTTACAGTAAAAATTCTCGGGGAAAAAGAAATTCGGAAGTTGAAGATGGGCGGGGTTTTGGGAGTCTCGCGCGGATCGGCCGAGCGGCCGCGCTTCATTGTGATTGAATATTGGGGTAAAAATGCCGTCTCGCATAAGCGAGGCGAGCCTCGCCCTCGCGGGCGGGAAAGCCCGGTTGTGTTGGTCGGTAAGGGCGTGACATTCGATACCGGCGGGCTGAATCTCAAGCCCAGCCACGCGATCTATGAAATGCATATGGATATGTCCGGCGGCGCAGCCGTGATTCATACAATCGCGGCACTCGCCCGCCTGAAGATAAAAAAGAATCTCGTCGGCCTGATTCCGGCGGTTGAAAATATGCCGTCCGGTTCGAGCTATCATCCGGGGGACCTGCTGCGCACTATGTCCGGCAAGACTATAGAGGTGCTTGACACGGATGCCGAAGGCCGGGTGATTCTTGCCGATGCGCTGGAGTATTCCAAAAAATACAAACCGCGCTTGGTGATTGATATCGCCACTTTGACGGGCGCTGCAATGGTGGCGCTGGGCCAGCGGGCTTCGGCGATATTCACGACTGATCCGAAACTCGAGCAGTCGCTGCGCGAGGCCGGCGAACGGACCGGGGATTATGTCTGGCCTCTGCCGCTGTGGCAAGAATACGAGGAGGAAATCAAGGGCACGTTCGGTGATTTTGCGAATGTCGGTAAGACTCGCTACGGCGGAGCGATTACCGGCGCCGTGTTTTTGTGGCAATTTATAAAGCAGACGCAGACCTACGCGGACAAAAACCTTCGACAAAGCTCAGGACAGGTGCGGACTAACGCGGAAGACAAAGAAATTCCGTGGGTGCACATTGACATCGCTCCGCGGATGACTGCCATTGACGGTGAATTTTTGGCCAAAGGCGCCGCTGGCGCGTCTATCGGACTTTTAACAAAATTTTTGAGAGAATTTTGAGGATCGTTTAGAAATGAGTATTGCATTAAGAATCCGGCGCGATAGTATTAATCCACTATGATAAAAAGACAATTCACCGCTGTATATAAAAAATCGGGAAAGTGGTATCTCGGCTGGATAGAGGAGATTCCCGGAGTGAATACCCAGGGTAAAACTTTGAAAGAAGCGAAAGAAAATCTTAAAGAAGCGCTTCTCCTTATTATTGAAACAAATAAACTGTTAACATTTTCTGGGGAAACTAAGAATATCGTTCGGGAACCCATAGCGATTTCTTTTTGACAGTTATCGCGCTCATGCGGATTTATGAAGCGAGTGGATTTGATACGATATCTCGTTACGGCAGGCTGTATGTTCGTACGCGAAGGCGGTAAGCACAGCGTATTTTTCAATCCTGTCACCAAAAGAACATCCACAGTCCCTCGCCACAATGAAATCGACGAATTTTTAACCAGGAAAATTTGTCGCGATCTCGGCATTCACCCAAAGAAGTAGTTATAGTTAGCAAAGCCCGGCGGGGGCATCGCTTCTTCTTCAGTTTCACTACTATGTCAGATTTTGAAACAAGAATTTGTCAGAATTGTAAGGGCAGTTTCTTAATAGACCCCTCGGATTTTGATTTTTACGAGAAAATGAACGTGCCTGCTCCGACGTGGTGCCCCTCGTGCCGGCTCCAGCGGCGTTTAGTTTTCATAAATATGCGGGCGCTGTATAAGCGGATATGCGATCTGTGTGGGAAAAGCATTGTGACGATCTATGCACCGGAGAAAAAAGTGGTTGTGTATTGTCCGCCGTGCTGGTGGAGCGATAAGTGGGATGCCAGAGATTATGGCCGCGATTATGATTTTTCAAAACCGTTTTTTGAGCAATTCAAGGCATTAAATGAAGCCACGCCGCAAATGTCGCTTGAGGTAGAATATCCTACCTTGGTAAATTCAGAATATGTCAATTATGTTGGGACCGCTAAAAATTCTTACCTTATCTATTATGGCGACGAATCTGAAAATGTTTTATATTCGGAAATTTTGTTTCACAACAAAGATTCGATGGACGCGACCATCCTTGATGAGTCGGAATTGTGTTATAGCGTCGTCAACTGCGAGAAATGCTATAAGGCGTTTTTTTGCGAAGATTGCGAGAGTTCGACTGAAGTGTATTTTTCAAAAAGCTGCAACGGCTGTTCATATTGCTTCGGCTGCATAGGATTGCGTGGCAAGCAATATCATATTTTCAATCAGCCCTATTCGAAAGAGGAATATCAGAAAAAGATTCAGGAATTCAAAATCAGTTCGCACAGTACAGTCGAACATCTGAAACAGGAAGTGCGAGCGTTCTGGTTGAAATTTCCCCACAAATTCTCCCGCGCTTTGCGAAATCTGAATGTTACGGGTGATTATGTATACCAGTCAAAAAATTCGAAAGATATGTATATTGTGAATAAGGGAGCCGAGAACTGCCGCTACTGCCAGATTTTGACCATGCCGCCGATCAAAGAGGCGTATGATCAGACCGGCTGGGGGAACAATGCGGAACGCATCTATGAATGTCTGTCAGTGGGACAAAACGCCGATAATATTAAATTTTGTTATGCGGTCTGGTCGAATGTCCGCAACATAGAATACTCGATGAATGTCGCTTCCTCATCTTATATGTTCGGCTGTTCCAATATCAGGAGCAAGCAATACTGCATATTGAATAAGCAATATCCCAAAGAGGAATGGGAACAATTGCGGGAGCGGATCATCCGCGATATGAATGAAAAGCCTTACACAGACGCGCGCGGGCGGACATACCCGTATGGAGAATTTTTCCCGCCGGAGTTCAGCCTCTTTGCCTATAACGAAAGTTACGCGGCTGATTTTTTCCCGTTGAGCCGCGAGCAGGCTGAACAACAAGGATTGGCCTGGTACGAACCCCAGCCGAATCTTCATATACCCACGATCGCCGCCAAAGACCTTCCCGACAATCTTGAGGAAATAAACGATTCTATCCTTCAGGAAATCATAGCCTGTGATGCGTGCGCAAAACCGTTTCGCATTGCCCGGGCCGAACTTTCTCTACTACGCCGTTTCGGACTGCCGATCCCGCGTCAGTGCCCCAACTGCCGCTACCGCGAGCGCTTCAGCCGCGTGAACCCGCCCTCTCTGTACCCTCGTGTTTGCCAGTGCGCGGGCACACAGTCCGCGAACGGCGCGTATGCGAATACCGCCGAGCATATCCACGGCAGCGAGGCCTGTCCGAATGAATTCGAAACCTCGTATGCGCTTGATCGTCCGGAAATTATCTATTGCGAGCAGTGCTATAACGCCGAGGTAGTATAAGATTTTCAACTCTTTGCTATCCTTATTTACGATCGTTATCAAGGATAGCAGAGTATTCTTTTACAACATTCTTGCTTGCCGTTTCAAGTAGCAATTTGGGCTACTCTTCATCCTCCGCAGTGGCTCTGCTACGGAGGACGGACGCCGAAGCTGCTTCTCGTGCTGCGTGGCGAAGGGCTACTTCGCAGAGAAGTGCGGCTGCCTACCCCGCCGTAGTAGCGGCTACAAAGGATTAACAAAGGCTGGGCATACATTTTCAATGAATCAATGATTTGAAAATTGAGACAAGGTGTATTACTCTTTCATAAAGTTGAGCAGTTCTTTAGCAATATCATAAATACGGAATCGTTTCTCGAAAGTTTCGATCTATCTTTCCCTCGAAAAAATCGGGACTTTCAGTTTCTTCCAAATCTGACTATCGCTCGCGAGTTTAGAGAATGTTCGCCTTCGAGGTTCGGATAAGGGATATATTCGGCAAGCTTTTCTTGGTTGGCAATCTGTGGCATAATAATAATTAGGGTATAGGGTATTATGGCCAATAGGGTAAGTTTGTAAAAACCCTATTGGCTAATGGCTAAACCCTTACTTGCATGGTTACTGATACGCGAAAAGATGTTGTGTATTTCGGCAAAACCGATTTTCGGAACACGAATCGGCTGTTTGGCATTAAGCGGAATGACCGCCGGCAGCATATGTATGTCGTCGGGAAAACCGGTTGCGGCAAAACCGCCCTGCTGAACAATATGGTTGTTCAGGACATCGCCAACGGCGAAGGCGTCTGCGTGATTGACCCGCACGGCGAGCTGGTTGAGGGCCTGCTCGAAAAAATTCCCGAGGAACGGATCAAGGATGTGATTTATTTCAACCCGGCTGATCCGAATCACCACATTGGTTTCAATATTCTGGAATTGCCCGATCCGCAATACAAACATCTGGTGGCCTCCGGCTTGATGGGTATTTTCACCAAAATCTGGTCCAATGTCTGGTCGGCGCGAATGGAATATATTTTGAATAACGCCGTGCTGGCGTTGCTTGAGAATCCGGGTTCGACCCTGCTGGGCATCAACCGGATTCTGGTAGACAAAGATTTCCGGCAGAAAATCGTCGCCAATGTCAAGGACCCGGTCATCAAAGCCTTCTGGCTGAACGAATACGAACAGTGGCGCGATCAGTTTCGCAACGAAGCCATTGCTCCGATTCAGAACAAGGTCGGCCAGTTTCTTTCGACGGCGATGATCCGGAATATCGTGGGCCAGGAAAAGAGCACCATCGACATTTTTGAGATCATGAACAGCAGAAAAATTCTTCTGGTGAACGTGTCGAAGGGCAGAATCGGCGAGGATAATTCCGCGCTGTTGGGGGCCATGCTCATCACGAAAATCCAGCTTTCCGCAATGGAGCGGGTCCGGGTTCCCGAGGAAGAACGCGCCGACTTTTATCTCTATGTCGACGAGTTTCAGAATTTTGCCACTGATTCGTTCGCCGGCATTCTTTCGGAGGCCAGAAAATACCGGTTGAATCTTATCGTGGCGCATCAATACATAGGCCAATTGATAACGGATGTTTCCACCAAGGTTCGCGACGCCGTCTTCGGCAATGTAGGCACCATGGTTATTTTCAGGGTCGGCGCCGCTGATGCGGAGTTTTTGGAGAAAGAATTCGAGCCGGAGTTTTTGATTCAGGACATGGTGAATCTGCCGAACTACTGCATCTATTTAAAACTGATGGTTGACGGCATCACCTGCCGGCCATTTTCGGCAAAAACCATGTCGCCGTTCAATATCGAAACTTCCGAAGACATCAGAAAACGCATTATGGATAGTTCGAGAAAGCTGTATGCCAATCAGCGCGAAGTCGTGGAAGAAGAGATTAATCAGTGGAGCGGCATGATGGGCGGAACGCCGGCCATAAAAATGTATCCGGCGGTTTGCTCGGCGTGCAAGAAATCAACAGAAGTTCCTTTTGAACCGGCCAAGGGCCGCCCGGTCTATTGCACAGATTGTCTGGCAAAAGTTCAGGCCGGCAAGTTGCAGCCGGTTACGACTAAAGAAAGGGTAGCGAAAAAAGCCGCCGAGGAATTCGCGCATGACCTGGCTAACATTGGTATCGAATTCGAATTCAGACAGCCGGCCAGCCGCCAGCGGGAAGAAGTTTTGCCGTCACCTCCTCGCCAAGAGACTTCTTCCATTTCACTCTCCGAGCTCAAAGCGAACGAGAAACTCTTGAAACCCAAACATGCCCGGCCCAAAATCGACATTCAGGAATTGCGCGAGGCAATCCATGAGTCATTAAAGAAAGCCGCCGAAGGAAATAATAAAAATCTCTAAACTCTAATCTCTAAATCCTAAACAATATCAAAATCCCAAATATCAAATCTCAAAACCGTTTTGAATTTTGAGCTTTGAGATTGTTTAGAGATTAGAAGTTCGAGATTAGAGATTTTAATTAAATTAGATGCGCTTCGATATCCTTACCATTTTCCCGCACAGTTTCGATTCGTATCGTAAAGAATCACTCCTCAAGCGCGCGCGAGAAAAGGGGATTATTGATGTTCATACTCACGATTTGAGAAAATTTTCTGATGGCAAGCATAACAAAGTTGACGATCGGCCGTACGGCGGCGGGCCGGGAATGGTGTTTCAGGTTGAACCGATATATAAGGCGGTATCAAGTATCAAGTATCAAGTATCAAAAAATAAATCTATAAAAAGCAGGATCATCCTTTTCAGTACGCGCGGAAAAAAATTGGATTCAAAGATTGCGAAACGATTGTCCCGATACGATCAGCTTATTCTTATTTGCGGTCGCTATGAGGGAGTTGATGAGCGAGTGGCCCGATATATTGCCGATGAAGAAATTTCAATCGGCGATTATGTGTTGAGCGGCGGAGAGTTGCCGGCACTGGTTCTGCTTGAAACCGTCAGCCGGTTTTTGCCGGGGTTCCTGGGGAAGCGGGAGTCGCTGGAAGAGTTGAAGGGTTCATATACGGTTTACACGAGGCCCTCAGAATTCGTTCCATCAAAATCCGGTAAGAGATTCTTTCCGAAATCTCCGGCCATCTGGAAAGTTCCTAAGACATTGTTGTCGGGAGACCATAGGAAAGTCAGTGAATTCAGAAAGACAGAGGGAAATACACATTCGTTTAGAGAAATCTCTAGAAATTGAGTTTTTGTATTATACTCAACGATCGTTGAGTATAATAGTATCGAAACGAAACGAAATTTTGTCAGAATGAAACTGTGGCGGTACTATAGCGTTACAGAATATGACAATCGGAGATTTGGCATTGTATGGAGCAATATCGTTTTTAGCGGGCGTAGCAGCTGCTGGCTTGGAAATAAATATCTTCACCAGTATTCTTTTTCTTATTACATTTCTTTCGGCTGCAGTTTTTCTCAAGAGATGGGGCATAAGGGATTCCTGGTTTATTTGTTTTTTATTTTTCTTCGGAATATTTTACTATCATTTTTATTTTACCGTGCGGGAGGCGGGACAAAAAATCGTTTTCGGCAAGGATATTTCTTTTTCCGGCATTGTTGTCGAAGAGCCCCAGCTGGCAGAAAAATTCCAGAAAATTGATCTCGAACTTCAGCCGCCGGCTGCCGGCAGGATAACCGTTCTTGCTTCCTTATCGTCGGTGGTCGCGTATGGCGATGGTATCAGAGGAACGGGGAGCATCGAGCAGCCGCCTTCACGAACGGCCGAGCCGACGGCTTTTTTTCCGAAACTCGAGGTGATACGCCATCATCAGGGGTTTTGGCTGAAAGAACGATTAATACAGTTTAAGCAATCATTCATCGGTCAATTTAAAAAATTCCTGCCGTCTGATTCGGCGGCATTGCTGGGCGGGCTTACGCTGGGCTGGCGGGGCGACTTCACGAATGAATTCAAGAATCAGATGTCGTTGAGCGGCACCACCCATCTGGTAGCGCTTTCGGGTTATAATATAACCATCCTTGTTCTGGCCCTGGCGGCCGTGTTCGGCAACTGGCTGCCTCGCCGCGCTACTTTTTATCTGACCAGTAGCGTCATTTTCCTTTTTGTGCTGATGGTCGGATTTGAAGCATCGGTGATCCGGGCCGCAATCATGGGGTTCCTGGCGCTTTTGGCAAACGCACTCGGCCGTCTGTATAATTTCCGGAACGCCGTCATGCTCACTGCCTGTGGCATGGCACTCGCCAATCCGGGCTTTTTGTTCGACATCGGCTTTGAGCTGTCGTTTTTGAGTTTACTCGGCATTGCCTGTCTCGGGCCGGCGCTCAAACAGCTTTTTAGAATTGATGATGCAAAAAAAATTCTGGCCTGGCGGGAAAATGCGATTATGACGCTTTCGGCCCAATTGGCGGTGGCGCCGCTCCTCATCCAAAACTTCGGCCAGTTCTCGCTGACCAGCATCGTGGCGAACCTGCTGATTCTCGGATTGGTGCCACTCACCATGCTGTTGGGATTCCTGCTCGCCGGGTTGAGCCTGTTGTTCCAGCATGTAGGATTTCTGCTCGCGCTGCCGGTTGCCATTCTTTTGCGCTACGAAATAACCGTTATAAAACTGTTTGCGAGGTTGAGTCTGCCGATAACAATCAGCATTACGCCGTGGATTCTTTTTGTTACGTATTATTCGTTTCTGATTGTGCTGATTCTCTATTGCAATGGTTCGACTTCCTTCGACTGGGCCCAGGATAAATCGCTCACCATAAATGAAAGATTTGATAAAAAAATTTGACGCCCTCATCGTCGCCTCTTTTCTGTTGCTGGCACTGCTCGACGCCTTTGTATGGCTGAAAATAGGTTTTGAAAGACCGTTACAATCGCCGCGCCTGTATTTTCTTGATATCGGCCAGGGTGACGCCGAACTGATCGTGTTGCCGGGCAATATCAAAATTCTCACCGATGCCGGGCCGGACAAAAAAGTTCTGGCGGCATTCGAAAAACTTCCTCTGGGGAATCATTATATCGACATCGCGATTATTTCTCATCCGCAACTCGACCATTTCAACGGCTTTCAATATCTTCTGGATCGGTATCAAATCGGCGCCTTCATTTTCAACGGCCGCTCGGATGATCCCAAAGTCAAAGAATGGGCTGCGCTCCTCGAGAAAATCAAACAGGCGAACATTCCCCTGATAACCTTAGCTGCTGGCGATCGGATCCGGTATCAGGACAGCCGCATAGATTTTTTGTCGCCCAATGACGATTTTGTTCAAAGCGGCGAATTGAACGATACCGGCTTTGTTGAGTTGCTGGACAGCAGGGGATTGAAAGCGCTGCTGACGGCGGATATCGGCTCGAATATCGAGCGCTATCTCATCGATCATTTCGATGTTCAAGCCGATGTGTTGAAGGTTCCGCACCACGGGTCGCGGTTTTCTTCGAGCGATGAATTTTTGAAGGCGGTGAATCCCAAACTGGCCGTCATTGAAGTCGGCGCGCATAACCGTTACGGCCATCCGACCAAAGAAACTCTGGCGCGTCTGGCGTCTTCCACTGCGGCCAAGGTTTTTCGGACAGATATCAACGGAACCGTAAGCGCGTTTTCTGATGGAAGGACATTGAAAGTTTTTACCGGGAAATGAACTACCATACCGCAAGCGCTGCGATATCTACGACAATGTATCCTTCGACTCGCTCCGCTCGCTATCGAAAGTCGATTTTGTTTGAGAAGACGTTTTGCTATCCTTGATAACGATCGTAAGTAGAGATAGCAGGGAAAGAATCAAGATTTCTGCGTTTTGCCGGATAAACCTCCATGCCACGGGTTTATCCTCGCCAACTTTGGCGTGGAGATTTAGAGCTGTGGGTTTCTGGTGTACGGGTAAATGTAATATAATAGAATTCAAATGACCCTTCTTATTAAAAACGCTCAACCGCTTGGTTGTCCGCACGCGTTGCCCCCGAGAGTGGATATTTTTATCAGCGGCGACAAAATTTCCGCGTTCGGAAACTTTCCGGCCAAAGGCGCCGACGAAGTGATCGACAGCCAGGGGGCTTATTTGAGCCCCGGATTTATTGACGTCAATACCGATTCTGACCATTATCTGACGCTGTTTGAAAATCCCAGCCAGGAGGATTTTTTGAAGCAGGGAGTGACGACGATCATCGGCGGCCAGTGCGGCGCGTCGCTGGCGCCGCTCTTGTACGGCAGTCTCGAATCTATCCGCAAGTGGGCCGATATTGACCGGGCGAACGTGAATTGGCACACACTGAAAGAGTTTCTGGAAGTTCTCGAAAAGCGCCCTCTGGGCGTTAACTTCGGAACCCTAATTGGCCACTCGACGATACGGCGGGCAATCGCCGGAGACTCGCCGAGGAATCTTACCAGGAACGAGCTGAAAGTTTTTGCCGAGATACTCAAGCGGGGATTAGCCGAAGGCGGCTTCGGTCTTTCGACCGGCTTGGGCTACGCGCACGGCCGCACAACGCCCCCGCAGGAAATAAAATTCTTGCTTCGAACCGTGCAGGAGCAGAAGGGGGTCTACGCGACTCACCTGCGGAAAAGCGGAGTAGAGTTGAAAGAATCTGTTGGTGAAACATTGAAAATGTACAATGATACGGGGGTAAAAACCCTGATCAGCCATTTTCTGCCTCATTTCGGAGAGGAGAAAGAGTACGAGGAAGCGCTGGAGAAATTTCAGCACTTGCCGGGTGGCGAGGATTTCCATTTTGATCTGTATCCTTTCGACACCAGCCTTGTGCCGCTCTATACGTTTTTGCCGTCATGGGCGCAGAACCGGAATCTCGAAACAATGAATGCTTTGCTTCAGGACGAATGGCAGCGTTCAAAAATCATGAAAGATTTGGCGCCAGTGACCCCGGAACATTTCATAATTGCGCAAGCGCCCAAAAATGATTCGCTGGTCGGACATTCGCTTCAGGATTTGAAAGAAATATATGAAACAAAGGATCCGAAAGAGGCGCTGTGTCAATTGATGTTGGCAACTAAACTTCTGGCTATGGTCAGTTATAAAAACATCAATCAGGCCTTGATCAAAGCAGCGCTGTGCCATCCCCGTTCGTTGATCGCTTCCGGCGCGGCCAGTTTTCCGGAACATGCCCAGGAGAAAATTCTTAAACCGGAGCGGGCAACTTCGACATTTACAAAGCTTCTCTCTCTAGTAGAACAGGAAACCATACTATCTCTTGAAGAGGCAATCGTAAAAATGAGCGTTGAACCGGCAAAAAAATTTAATCTGAAAGGCAGGGGAGAATTGAAAGAAGGCGCTCTAGCGGATTTAGTGATTTTCAAAAATCAGGAAATAAAATATGTAGTAGTCAATGGTCGAATGGCGGTGAAAGAAGGCGTATTTCAGGGGATATGCGCCGGCAGGGTATTGCGACATAACCAGTAGGTTAAAACTCGAAATTCTAATATCTAAACTCTAAACAAATTCTAAATCTAAAATCATAAATTCTAAACGTTTGATTTTTTGAATTTTGATGTTTGGGGTTTGTTTAGAAATTAGAATTTAGGATTTAGAATTTAGGATTTCTCAAATTCCTATGGCCACCGAATCTTCAAGAAAAAAGCACCGCCTGGATTATGTCCTTCTCATTTTGATTATATTGCTGACCGTTGCCGGCCTGGTTATTCTCGCCAGCGCCTCTTCGGAAGTCGGCAAGATAAAATTTAATGACAGCTCGTATTATCTTAAGCACCAGATTTTATACGGTTTTTCTTTCGGAGTGGTCGGGTTTTTCATCGGGTCAACCGTGTATTACAAACGGTATCGGAAGATTGCTTTCTTATTGCTTGTTTTGAATGTCGGGCTGTTAGGATTGGTTTTTACCAAATTCGGGGTTGCGGCCGGAGGCGCGACCCGTTGGCTGAAATTAGGTCCGGTTATTTTTCATCCGGCCGAATTAGTCAAATTGTCCTTTATCCTCTATCTTGCCGCCTGGTTGAGCAATCCGAAAATGAATCGCAGCGAGGATTTCTCGACCGGCTTTTTGCCCTTTCTGCTGGTGTCCGGTTTTATCGGCGGGCTTCTGTTGCTCCAGCCGGCAACCAGCACGGTGGTGATTCTTATCGGCACGGGCACGGTGATGTATTTTTTGAGCGGCGCCAAACTGAAACACATTGCGACAATCGCTTTATTCAGCGGCGCAGCCCTTGGCTTCGTCATCTGGCTGACGCCGTATCGATTTCAGAGGATAGCAACTTTTTTGAACCCGGCTCACGACATCAGCGGGGCCGGCTATCAGATCAATCAGTCGCTCATCGCCATAGGTTCGGGCGGGTTATGGGGAATCGGCTACGGCCGCTCAACCAGCAAAGTCAGTTATCTGCCGGCGCCGATCGGCGATTCAATTTTCGCGGTGGCGGCCGAGGAATTGGGTTTTATCGGCACTGGCAGTCTGATTATTCTTTTCGGAACGTTCGTGTTTCGGCTTTTTTGGCTGGCAAAAAATTTCCGGGACAGATTTGGTCAATTACTCTTGGTCGGTTTCGGGAGTTTGGTGGCTCTTCAGTCCTTAGTCAATATGGGAGCGCTTTCCGGCCTTCTGCCCCTGACTGGCGTGCCCCTGCCTTTTATCAGCTACGGCGGCACCGCTCTGGCTGTTTTCTTGACGCTGGGCGGGATCGCCTTAAATATTTCGAAATACACGTGATATCCGACATAGCTTCGTAGCATAGCTTTGATGGGTTATACTAATAAAAATTATGAAGCAAACTGTACTGCGAATTGCCCTAACCGGCGGGGGAAGCGGGGGACACATCTATCCGCTGGTGGCCGTCGCCGAAGCGCTGGAAAAATTGATGGCTGAAAAGAAAATATACGGAGAAATTCGCTATTTCGGCCCGGTTGACAATTATCGGAATGTTTTGGAAGGAGTCGGCGTACAGATCACCCCGATACTTTCCGGGAAAATCCGCAGATATTTTTCACTGTCGAATATACTTGATATTCCCAAAGTCGTATTGGGATCTGTCCAGGCTTTTTTCAAACTATTTTGGTTTATGCCGGACGTCTTGTTTTCCAAAGGCGGCGCCGGCGCCTTTCCGACGGTGCTGGCCGCTCGGTTTTACCGGATTCCGGTCATCATCCACGAATCGGACGCCCAGCCCGGTTTGAATAATCTGCTGTCGGCGCCGTTCGCGAACAGGATTGCCGTCAGCTTTGAACGGGCGCTGCACTATTTCAATCCCCGGAAAACAGCCTGGGTCGGCAATCCGATCAGAAGTTCTCTGTTGGGCGAACGATTCCCCCAAGAGCGGGCCAAAGAAGAGCTCGGATTTAACGCGGCCGAGCCGCTCGTTGTGATCCTCGGCGGCTCGCAGGGAGCCCAGCGGATTAATGAGCTTGTCATTCTGGTGCTCAAGGATTTGATCCAAATCACTCAAGTCCTGCATCAGACCGGCACGGCCAACTTTTCTGAAATTCAAAAATTGTCTCGGACGGTCCTTCTTGATGTACCCATAAAAACCGAAATAAAAAATCGCTATCAGGCAGTCCCGTATTTGGAAGATGATTTTAAGGCGGCGTTCACGGCCGCCGATTTGGTGGTTGCTAGAGCCGGTAGCAGCATTTTTGAGATTTCGGCGTTTTCCAAACCGTCAATTCTAATACCTTTGTCGGGATCGGCCAACGATCATCAGCGAAGAAATGCTTATGAATTTGCCAGAACTGGCGCCGCCATCATCATCGAAGAAATCAATCTCTTGCCCGGTATTTTTTTACACGAGATAGGGGACACTTTGAAAAATCAGGAATTGTTGAACACAATGAGTCTGGCTTCAGGAAAGTTCTTCAAGCCCCAAGCGGCCGAAATACTTGCCGAAGAAATTTTGAGAATGACAGGAGCTTGAGATTCGTTTTTGCTATCCTTATTTGCGATCGTTACTAAGGATAGCAAAAACAGTTTCTACTCTGTATGTCTCACGCTTTGATATAGATTTTTACGTCATGGAATGATAAAATTTCCGGATGATAGTTGCTCAAGAAACGGTGCGGGTTCGCATCGCGCCCAGCCCTACCGGACATTGGCATCTTGGCGGCGTGCGCACCGCACTCTTTAATTGGCTTTTTGCCCGGCAGCATCGGGGGGTATTTGTGGTTCGAATTGAAGATACTGATAAGGCGCGTTCGAAACAAGAGTTTGAAATTGAAATTTTTGAAACGCTCCAATGGCTGCAGCTTGACTGGGATGAGGGTTCTGTGGATAGCATCTCGAACCTCGAACCTCGAACTTCGAACTATAAAGGCGAGTACGGTCCTTACCGCCAGAGTGAACGGGCACACCTCTATCGAGGCTATCTTGAACGGCTGCTGAACGAAGGAAAAGCATACTATTGCTATTGCACAAAAGAAGATCTTGATGCCGAGCGTCAATCGTTACTGGCAGCGGGTCTTGCCCCAAAATACAGCGGCCGTTGCCGGGAATTAAGAAAACCACCCGCAGGAGAAAAATCGAATATCATCCGTTTTCGGATTCCCGAAGTTACCGTTGAATTCAAAGATTTGATCCGCGGCTCGGTTTCTTTCGACGCCTCGCTTTTCGGCGATGTGATAATTGCCAGAGATCTTGATTCATCGCTATTCAGTTTCGCCGTCACGGTGGATGACGAGCTGATGCGCATTTCTCATGTGATCCGCGGCGAAGAACATATTTCGAATACGCCGAAACAAATGTTACTGCAACGGGCGCTTGGATTCAGAGAGCCGGTGTACGGCCATCTGCCCCTCATTCTGGCCGCAGACCGGAGCAAGCTTTCGAAACGGTATGCCGAAACTTCTATTTTGCGGTATCGTCAAGATGGCTATTTGCCCGAAGCCATGCTAAATTTTCTTTCTCTGCTCGGCTGGCATCCTAAAGACGATCGGGAGATTTTTACCCTTGACGATCTGATTCAAGAATTTGATTTGAGGCGCGTTCAAAAAGCCGGAGCCGCCTTTAGCGCCGAAAAGCTGGATTGGATCAATGCCCAGCATATGAAAAAATTAACCAGCGCTGAAATTCGGCAGCGCCTCGGGCCGTTTTTCGAAGAGAAAAAAATGAACGCCCCTGAAGAATTTTTGAAAAAAGTCATCGAAGCCGAGCGTGAACGCATGAAGAACTTGAAAGATTTTTTTGTCTTGACTGATTTCTTTTTTGAATTGCCCGAGTATGAAGCCGGTCTTTTGATTTGGAAAGACGAACCTGTATCGAACATAAAAACCATTTTGGAAAATTCTCTTGCAGTGATAAAGACTATTCCCTCCGATGAATTTGAGCGTTTAACAATTGTTCCTGCTCTTGATGGTCTGGTGAATGAACACGGCAGGGGAGCGGTCTATTGGCCGCTGCGAGTCGCGGTTTCGGGAAAGTCGGCTTCGCCGGACCCGTTCGTCATTATGGAGATTTTGGGCAGAGAAGAAACAGTCCACAGGCTTGAGGTCGCCATTGAGAAAATAGAGACACTGATTGCTTGAAATTACATCTGGAAGTCGGTTTTTTCGATTAGCAACACACATGGATATCTGTTTCAGAAGGGTTTTTACCATTGCAGTCGTTGGAGTTCTCATATTCGCCCGTGGGGATATTTTTTTGAAAGTGAATGCGGCAGACATCAATGCCAGCAGTTCTGTGGGTTCGAACAGAGAAGAGCTTCAGTTGAAAATCCAGCAAAAAACCCAGGAATTGGAGCATATCAATGGGCAACTTAAAAATACCCAAAAAAATCTGGAAAGCATTCAGAGCCAACGCCGTACCCTCCAAAAAGATTTGACGTCTCTTCAAAGCAACATCAATCAGTTGGATTTGAAAATTCAAGGAGATGCAGTATCGGTTCAAAAGTTGGGTTTGGAAATCGATTCTTTAAATTACGATCTGCGAGATGTCCAATCATCCATTGATGACAAGGAACAAGCGGTCAACAAACTTTTGTTGGAGCTTCAAAAAAATGACGCCGCACGATCGACTCTTTTAACCCTATTTCTTAAGGGCAATACTCTTGCGGAAGGCGTTATGGAAACGCAATCACTGCTGAATGTACGGAATCAACTTTCATCCGAAGTCAACAGTCTTGGAGATTTGAGCAAAGAATTAAGCAATAAAATTGAGGAAAGAAGCAGCAAAAAATCAGAAGTTGAATTTCATCACAAAAATTTAGCTGCCCGGAGAATCATAGTTACAGAACAACAAGAAGAAAGGAAGATAATTCTGGCACAAACTAAAAACCAGGAAGAAATGTACCAGCAACAGCTCACAAATCTCAAAAAACAACAGGATCTGATTTCCGATGGGATCAGCAAAATTGAAGATCAATTGCGTGCCTCCTTTAATGTCGGCCTGCTGCCGACAAAACGCTCGGGAGTATTCGCCTGGCCGCTGGCAGGAAGCGTGAAAATCACGCAACATTTCGCGGAAAAATCTTATTTGTATCGTTACAAAGCTCATAACGGCCTCGATCTCGGAGCGAGCGTCGGTACGCCTGTTTTTGCGGCTGATGACGGTACGGTAATCGGCGCTGACAATAATGACCGCAGCCGCTGGCGCAAGTATCAATACGGCAAATATATTTTAATCGAACATACTAACAATCTTGCGACCTTATACGCCCATCTTTCCGAGCAGGTTGTGGGAATCGGTAAAGCTGTAAAAAGGGGAGAGCTAATCGGTTATAGCGGCAATACCGGTTATGCCACCGGTCCCCATCTTCACTTCGGCGTGTATTGGGCGCCGAGCATCAGTATGAAGTCAATTCCTCCGGCAGCCGGTCTGGTACCGGTAGGAGTAACGATAAACCCGGAAGATTATTTATGATGAGAGGGCGAAACTTTCCGCTATTTCTGCTTGCTCCCGCAAGACGTTTTGTCCTTCATATAATTCATTGTCGTAAAACCTACATTTGGCGACACTTATGGTTTATAGAAAGATAGCAAAAAAGAATACTCCCCGACCCGATTTCTTATTCGTTAAAAATAGGCCTCAAATCGTTCACTTTATCGGCATCGGGGGTATCGGGATGAGTGCCTTGGCCCAATGGTTTCTTGCCTTGAGCAAAGTCGAAGGGTTAGCTCAAAAATGGGTTGTTTCCGGGTCTGATGCTGTTGGTAATGAAATAACCCAAGATCTCGAAAAGCTTGGCGTAAGGATCAAAATTGGGCATAAAAAGACCCCTATTTATGGTGAGCAAAGTCGAACCATCCCCCGAGGGTGCGATATTGTCGTTTATAGCCAGGCCATCAGGCCCGAGAATGTTGAATTGAAAGAAGCAAGACGCCGGCATATTGTAACCGTTTCTTATCCCGAAGCATTGGGAGAGTTGAGTAAGTTCTATACAACCATTTGCATCGCCGGAGCGCACGGTAAGAGCACCACAACCGCGATGACGGCTTTAATCCTCATAAAAGCCGGTTTTGATCCGACAGTAATCGTAGGAACCAAGCTGAAAGAATTCCCTTCGACGGATTCGACAGGCTCACCGCAGGCAAGCTCAGGGCAAGCGTCAAATTTTCGCAATGGAAAAAGCGAATGGCTCATTCTTGAAGCCGATGAATACGGCAGAGCATTTTTGAACTATTCCCCTCGCTTCACTATTGTCACCAATATAGACAGAGAACATCTCGATGTTTATGGAAATCTGAAGAATATAAAAAAATCTTTTGTTGATTTTTTTTCGAGAACTGAAAACGGCGGCGCATTGATTTTGAACCGGGACAGCGAAATGCTTTTTGCACTGAAACCGGCCGTCGAGAAAATCGCGCACAAGAGGCGTCTGAAGGTAATCTGGTATTCGCTTTACGGTGATGGTTCGACTTCACTCACCATACAGCGAAGTCGAACCGTTAAAAATCCGGAAAGTAAAAAAATAAAAAAAATCATCGGTATTCCGGGCGAACATAATATCTCCAATGCGCTTGGGGCCTTCTATCTTTCTAAAGTGTTTAAAATTTCCGAAGAAACAACCTTGCGTGCCATAGCGGATTATCGCGGCTCGTGGCGCCGGATGGAGTATCGGGGTTATTTGCATATAGCGTATAGCAAGGAGCATATAGCAAAAGGCAGAATCCATAAGCCATATGCTATAAGCCATATGCCAATATATGACGATTATGCGCATCATCCGACAGAAATAAAAGCTACCTTACATGCGTTCCGCGAAAAATTTCCGAACAAGAAAATCATTGCGGTGTTTCAACCACACCAGGCCGAAAGATTAAGACTCCTGTGGGATGAATTTAAGACCGCATTCGCCGATGCCGACATGACATTGATTGTCCCGATGTATCAGGTCGCGGGCCGTGATCGGGTCAACCCGAAGTACACTTCTGAAAAACTCGTGCAAGCGATCCAGAAACAAGACCCGAAAAAATTGATCTTTTATCTTGATAATCCTAAAAATCTGAAAAAGGCTTTAAAAACTCTACTACATTCTACATTCTACATTCTACATTCTCCCCTGCTTGTCATGATGGGCGCCGGCGACATTGTGAAATATACCGATAATCTGATAGCATAAATCAAATTCAAATTCAAAAATCAAATCTCAAAGTGCAAAATGAAAAAGAAAAAAATCAAAAAGATTTTTTTGCATTTGAATCTTTCATTTTGATTTTATTACTATGTTCGATTATTACTCAAACGCCGAAAGTTTCAAGGAGGCTAGTGGTTATACGATTGATGGCGCATGGTATCCGCGCGTGACAAAAATTCTTTCCATCAAAGCCAAGCCCGCGTTGTACCGATTTTACGCCGAGGCCGAGAGTTTCAAAGCTAGCCAGGCCATTACTGAAAAATCGGCTGCTGAAGGCACGTTGGTCCATGAAGCCGTCGAAGCGATCCTGTTGGGCCAAAAGCCCGAGATTGATCCGTCAATCGCGCCAGCAGTAAAAGCATTCGAGCAGTTTTTGCAGAGTAACAATATCCAGACCGCGCCGGAGTATGTGGAACGGCAGATTTTGCATCCCGAACACCGTTATGCCGGAACCATTGATGTCCTGGCTCTGGTCGGGGGCAAATTCGGCGTTCTTGACATAAAAACTTCGCAAGCGATTTACCGCGACTACAATCTTCAGACCGCGGCGTATATGGCTGCCCTCAAAGATCAATTCCAGCATCTCCAGACCAGGTGGATTTTGAAAATAGATCAGATTCAAAATTGTCTGCGCTGCGGCGCGATCCGCCGACAAAAAGGCGGCCGCGAAAAAATCAAGATTGATTGGAAAAATCCGGCGACGAAAAACTGCCCGCACGAATGGTCCGAAGTCAGAGGCGACATCGAATTCCAGGAATTCCCCTACTGGCAGAATGATTTCGAAGCATTTCTCGGCGCAAAAAAATTGTGGGAATGGGAGAACGAGTATTGGTTGAAAAAAGTTGGATATCTTTGAAAATTCAGTGGACAAAGAGGTATGACCAAGATTTTCATTAAAAAATACAGAAGCCGCACTCCCCTCTTGAATTATGAATTAAGAGTAGAAGTGCGGCCGTTTCGATAACTCGCCGGCGATTTAGCCGCCCGGCGGAATGAGAACAAGGTTTTTTTCGGGGCCGAAAATGACCTGACAAGGAAAGCAGGCAATGAATACAAAATTCGTACAATCAATTGAAGAAAGTAGAATATCTATGATATACTATTACTATGTTTCTGCCAATCCAACGAAAACCTATTCCTAGAGATGAATTGTGCAAGCTTGATGTGTCGGTTGTGTATCTTTTCGGCTCTCACGCGGAAGGATTCGCCGGCCCTGCAAGCGACATTGATGTTGGCGTCGTCCTCTCGAATTCGTCTTCACTCCATCGCGATACGACAAAACTCTATCAAGCGTTGTATGATCTTTTTACGGACATATTCGACATGCGGGATTTCCGGAATATTGACATTGTATTTCTCGATCGCGCGTCATTGGAATTACGTTTTGACGCAATCACCCACGGGAAAGTGCTTTTTGAAAAGAACGCTGACATTCGTTTAAACTTCGAGGAGCGCACCGCAGCGCTGTACCGCGATTTTAAACCGCTTCTTGAAGAATCCAATCGTGGGGTTTTGCAACGGATATAATGACTGCGCCGCTTAAACGACAATCAATTCTACCTCGCCTGGATGGGATTTTACGCGATGTGGAGCGGCTGCGTGAGTTGGCTGGATGTCCCCTCGAGGAATTCGTCGGAGATCATGATCGTTTTGATATTGCGAAATTGCATTTGCGCGAGGCGCTGGAAGGAGTTTTTAACATCGGCGCGCACATCCTCGCGCGTCTCAACGGCGGACGAACCACGGAATATAAAGAGATCGCATCCAAGCTCGGCGAGCGAGGGATTGTAGAAAAGGAATTTGCAAACACTACCTTGGTGCGCATGGCCGGTTACCGCAACCGGCTGACCCATTTCTACGCCGAAATTACTCCTCACGAGTTATATGGTATTTTGCAACGGCACTTGGACGATTTCGAAGTATTTCTTAGAGCCGTAAAAAACTTACTGGAACATGCCGAGCAATTCGGCTTGACGGTTGAATAGAAATAAAGGAGTGTTCGAGTTTTTCCATAACATAACGGAGAAAAGCGCGATGGTTCTTTTCGCATCGCTTGCGGCCGCATGGGGATTTGCCACTCAACCGAATGCGGTGGTGATTGTTCCCCCGCCGCCGGTTTTGATTTTGCCCGCCCCGACTTCGACAGAGCTGGTTCGACAGGCGTCAACTACGGTTAGGATAACTGTGGCAACCCCGATTTTTACAAGCAACCCCGGGACATCGACAATCCGGGCCAGTTCTTCTTCTTTGCCGTCATCGCCTCCGCCGCTCCCTCAAAAAGTAAAAACTTTGGAGCAGGCAAAAACGCCGGAGCCGAAGCCGAAACAATCTCCCACCCCCGACATTTTCACCGTGCAGTCGATTTTGGACAGAACCGCATTTTCTTTGAACCAGAGAATAGACGGCGCGTACCGGCTTACGCTCCATACGACCACTACGGCCTATTCCGGCTTGGACTGGGATCTTTCGCAAAGAAGCATCGGCGGGACTGGGCAAGTTCCCAAATTCGACACTGCTTTTTCCTGCGATCCGCAACCGGATACACCAGCAGCCGATTCGCCCGATCAAAACCCGCTGTTCGGCATCAACACTTCCTATACCTGCATCATTTCGCTTACCGATCCTCTGGTGCGGCAAGGAAGCAAGAAAATCAGTTTTCTGACCGGAGCCGGACGCTTGGTAGTGAAAGCATCCAGCCTGGATACAACTCTCAAAAGCAATAAAAATACAAACGGTTTTGTGCTCGATAATCAAAGCGCCTTTCCGATAACCGTAACCGGCGTTACATTCGATGTGTCATTTACGGCCCTTAATACTTCATTCCCCCTTATATTCAGATTTATCAAACCGGACGATGAATCCATCCTCGCAGAATATCCGCTTCAAGATTTGCCGGCCGATTCCGGCCGTCCGCAGATGAAGAAAGGCGCAAACATGAAGGCCTCCTTTTCATTCGTCGTGAAAGGCCGCAGCCAGCGCCTGCTGCCGGTTGAGATAGTCAATGCTCAACCGCTCACCCTCATCGGCCTTAACCCTGAAATTACGGTGACTCTGCGCCAGGTTGACATTGACCGCTCGGACATCAAGGCGACGCTCTTTTCGCCCATAATTTCCTGGAGTTGCATTGTGTACGATCCGTACCACGCCGGCGGTCTTCCGAACGAACAGAATTGCAGGTGAAGGGAGATCTTATCACGAATTTTTCTCGATGATTATCGGCGCGTGATTAAATTCCCGATTCGCAAGATATCCCAAGGCGAAACTTATCGAAGCCACGAGAAAAATGATGAGGGCGAAGATCGCTTCCTTTTTATAAAACACCAGCCAGTCGCGGAGGCGAGTTTTTATTTCGACAAACTTATTCATAATAGATTCTACATTCTAAATTCTACATTCTAAAAATTTAGGTACGTTTGCCATCGTTCGTAGAGTTCCCGGGTCGCCCGCAGATCGCCGACATTATATTTTGCAATTTCCAGAAATTTCTTTTCGCTGAATAAGCGCCCGACATCTTCTCCGGTCACGCCTTCGGCTTTCGGGCTTTGGATGCCGAACGCGCGGCTCCACAGATGCAGACTTCCTTTGCGGCGCACGGCGCCATAGAACGAAAGCTGATCATAGAGATCAATGTGAATGGCATCCGGATTGTGCTGATACACGTATCGCCCACGCATCAGATCCTTGCTCGGGCGGATTCCGTGAATGGCCGAGCGGATCATGAGAAACGGTATGTCAAACGCGCGGCCGTTAAAGGTGATAAAATAGTTGTACTGTCGCGCTCCTTCCCAGAATTTTTCGAGCATATCTTTTTCCGAGGCCTGTTTGAAGGTGATATTGTCTTCGGAAAATTCCTGATGTTTCTCGCCCGGCGCCTGAAAATACACCACGCCTTGATTTTTGAAATAATCGAGCACCCCGATGACCACGATTTCGCCGGTGAGAGCGGAAAAGCCGAGCCGGTTTTTAAGCTCGCCGAGCGCGGTTTGATACTCATCTTCGTCCTCGGACTCGCGGCGTATCCAATGAGTCAAGTTTTCTTGAGTCGTCGGATCGAGCGCATCAAAGTCCTCGCCTACGGTTTCGATGTCGAGAATGAGTTTCTGTGAGTTTGACATTGGTTTGATTGTAACATATCATTTTATGAGGTTACGAATCTACGAATCAGTACGAATATACGAATTTTTTGTACGGTTTCGGTTATGAATAACTATTCGTACATTCGTAACGATTCGTAATTTCGTAACCCTATGGCCCATACTAAATCAGGAGGTTCAACCAAATTGGGAAGGGATTCGAGAGCCCAGCGCTTGGGCGTCAAGCTTCAAGACGGCCAAACCGTGGCCGCCGGCCAGATTATTATCCGCCAGCGGGGCACAAAATATCTGCCCGGCATGAATGTCTATCAGGGCGGAGATGATACGCTCTATGCGGCCCACAGCGGACGCATCGAATTCTTTACCAAGAACAAAACGAGATTCGACGGCTCGCGGCGAAAAGCTACTGCTGTTCGCGTAGTACCACTGTGAGGTTGGCCGTAATCCCCTTTTTCAGATCAACCGCTACGGAGTGTTCTCCCATTTCTTTGAGCGGGTGATCCAATGCTATCTCCACCCGTTCTTTGCCGAGCCAGCCCGTATCGCGCAGGGCTTTGAGAATCGCATCTTTAGTTATTGAACCAAAAACCGTACCGGCTTCGTTGAGTTTCAAAGAAAATTCGAGATGGCGTTCTCCCAAAATCCTCGCTATTTCGTTCAGGCGTTTTTTCAATTCTTTGTCCGATTGTTCCAGCCGCGCTTTTTCATGTTCCAGCTGTTTCAGGGCGGCCGGCGTTGAAGGTTTTGCCAATCCGTTAGGCAACAGAAAATTTCTGGCATAACCGTCGGCAATGTCCTTCACGTCGTACTTTTTCCCGATATTTTTAACGTCTTGGAGCAGGATAACCTTCATAATTTTAATTAAATTTCTAAATCCTAAACAAATTCCAATGACCAAAATCTTAAATCCCAAACGTGTTTGGAGCATTGATTTTTATGATTTCGATATTGTTTAGGATTTCTGATTTAGAATTTCGGATTTTAACACCTCCATTGCTCTTTCGAGCTGGGGATCGCGCTTATGGGCGGCATCCTCATCGGTTATTTTGACCGCAACATCAGGATCTAGGCCGCCGTTTTCGAGAATCTTGCCGCTCGGCAGCACCCAATGGGCAATGGTCAATTTCATATAGGCGTCGTTCTGGAGCGGCAGAAGCTGCTGAACCGTGCCTTTACCGAAGCTTTTTTGTCCGATCAGCTGTATGCTCCGGTCATCGCGCAAGGCGCCCGCCAAGATTTCCGCAGCCGAAGCCGAACCTCCGTTGATAAGAACCACAACCGGAAATTTCGCAAGTGCCGCATTGCCGCTCGCCTTAAATTCTTCAACAGTGCCGGTCCGGGATTCTTCTTTCACCACCAGAGTTCCTCTTGGCAAAAACCAGCCCGCCAGATCAACCGCCACTTCAAGATAGCCGCCCGGATCATCCCGGAGATCAAGAATCATTCCTCGCGCCCCGCCCGCCAAGGCCTTACTTACGGCATCGTGAAAAAGATAATTGGCATTGGCGTTGAAACCATAGAGTTGGACATAGGCAATGTTCTTGTCTTTTATCGTGAAGTCGAGCGTCGGCACCACGATTTTGTCGCGGGTGATTTTAAAATCCTTTGGTTTTTCCCAGCCGTCTCTTACAATTATCAAGGTTACCTGGGTTTTTTCCGGTCCGCGGATCAAACGGACTGCTTCGTCAACCGTCATCCCCTCGGTGGAAGTGGCGTTAATTTTAAGAATGCTGTCTCCGGCCTTGAGACCGGCTTTACTGGCCGGCGTGCCTTTGAGCGGGGCAATAATCGCTATCTGGTTTTTCTTTATCCCGATCTCGGCGCCGATGCCTCCGAAGTTGCCCTGGATGTCTTCCTGGAACCTTTGATTGTCTTTCGGAGATAAGAAGACCGAGTACGGATCGTTTAAGGATTTGACCAATCCCCCGACGGCGCCGTAGACTTTTTCTTGGATTTGTATATTCTTGTTTTTTAAATAATTTTCATTGATTGTCTGCCAGGCCTGCCAAAATATCCCGAAATCAACGCCAGCCGGCTGCTTCAGCGAAGTGTTGCTCAATTCTTTCACGAGTACTGTCCGTGGGAATTTTTCGCCAATGCGGACGCCCAGCAAAAAGGCGCTTCCAGAAAGCGCAAGGACTGCCAGCAAAATTAAAACGACAACAATGATTTTTTTCTTCATCAATCAGATAATATCTTTATTGTAGGGCTTTTCCAAAGAATTCGCAAGGATTTATAAAATAACAGGGTCTTGCAGAATCTATCAAGGAAAGCATAGAATCTTATGTGGCGTTCTTGCCACAGGGGCTAGTCGAGGCTCTGCTGGCTAATGAAGGAATGCACGTGTTCTGCCCGAACGGGTTAACCGTAAGGGTTAATTTCAGGGACGACGATCTCGCCCCGGGCCAGATGGATGCATTGGGTATCCTCTAACATAAGGGACACTCCCATAGAGAAGGGAGAAGAAAAGGCACGGAATATTGTATCTCGTAGTATGCCTCCAATTGGCAAACCGCAAAAAATCTATTACAATCGATAAGAATTTTCAAAGTTTCATGTCTAAATTTGTCCACTTACACACACATTCTCATTATTCCCTTCTGGACGGCTTGACCAAAATTGACGATTTGGTGAAGCGGGCCAAAGCGCTGGGAATGGATTCTTTGGCGTTGACCGATCACGGCGCGCTGTATGGCGCAATTGAATTTTATAAAAAAGCCAAGGCCGCCGGCATAAAACCGATTTTAGGGGTGGAGACATACGTCGCGCCGCGCGACCGATTTAGCCGCGAACCGAACGAGCGCTATTACCATTTAATCCTGCTTGCAGAAAACAATACCGGCTGGAAGAATCTGCTCCGGCTTATCACCAAAGCCCATCTTGAGGGATTTTATTACAAGCCGCGAATTGATAAGGACTTGCTTCGCGAGTATCGCGAGGGCCTTATTGCGCTTTCGGGCTGCTTGGGCGGCGAGGTAAGCCAAGCGCTTCTGCTCGGGCACTACGAGCAGGCAAAAAAAATCGCCCTTGAGTATCGGGAAATTCTGGGCACGGGAAATTATTTTTTGGAAATCCAAAAACATCCGCATATCGCCGATTCCGAAAAAATCGAGCCGTTGTTGCTGCAACTCTCGCGCGAGACCGGGATTCCGCTGGTGGCCACCCAAGACAGCCATTACGCCAAACCCGAGGACGCTCCCTATCATGATATTCTCCTGGCGGTTCAAACCGGCGCCAAAGTTGCGGATGCCGAACGCCTTTCGATGAAAAACGAAGATTTTTCGATTACTTCGCCGGAAGATATGGAGCGAACATTCGCATTCGCCCCCGAAGCCATTCAAAATACAACCGCGATCGCCGAGCGCTGCAATGTTGCATTGGAACTGGGAAAAACTCTTCTTCCGGAATTCCCAAAACCCGAAGGCAAAACCGCGAATCAATATCTGCGCGAATTAGTTGAGGAACGGATAGACAAGAAGTTTGTCCAAAAAGAAAAAACTTCTGAAGTGTGGCAGCGGCTTGAATACGAGTTGGGTGTGATAGAGAAAACCGGTTTTGCCGATTATTTCTTGATTGTTCAGGATCTCGTAAACTGGGCGAAAAGCCACGGCATTGCCGTAGGGCCAGGCCGCGGATCGGCCGCCGGCAGCCTGGTTTCATACATTCTTAACATCACCGATCTGAATCCCCTGCGGTACGGGCTCCTGTTCGAGAGATTTTTGAATCCTGAGCGGGTGCAAATGCCGGACATTGATATTGACTTTTCCGATCGCCGGCGCGACGAAGTGCTCGCCTATGCGCGGGAAAAATACGGCGAAGAGCGGGTGGCCCGGATTATAACGTTCGGCACCATGGCGGCGCGCGCGGCGATCAGAGACGCGGGGCGGGCTATGGGAATAGCGTATGCGTTCTGCGACCAAATCGCCAAGCTGATTCCTTTCAATCCGACTCAAGGCATGAAACAAGGCTGGCTCGATATTTGTTTAAGAAAAGTAAGCGAGCTGCGCGAGCTGTACGAGGGAAACGCTGATGCAAAAAGTCTGATTGACGCCGCGCGGCACCTTGAAGGCGTGGCGAGACACGCTTCGGTACACGCCTGCGCCACGGTGATTTCGAAAGACGCGCTTGTTGAATATGTACCGCTCCAGTTCGCTCCCCAGGAACATGACATCATCACCCAGTTTGAAATGCATGCCGTTGACGATTTGGGATTGCTGAAAATAGACTTTCTGGGGCTTAAAAATCTGACCATCATTGAAGACGCCATCCGTCTCATAAAAGATGTTCAAGATATTGATGTCGATATTTCAAAAATTCCGCTCGATGACCAGAAAACATTCGAACTGTTCCGCACGGGCAGCATGACCGGCGTGTTCCAATTTGAATCCGCGGGCATGCGGCGGTATATGAAAGAGCTGCAGCCGACGGCACTCGAAGATCTGATCGCCTTGGCAGCGCTCTACCGCCCCGGCCCTATAGAACTTATTCCCACATTCATCAAACGCAAACACGGCGAGGAAAAAATAACTTACCTTCATCCGATCATGGAAAAGATACTCGAGCCCACCTACGGCGTCATTGTGTATCAGGAACAAGTGATGGACATGGCAACCGAGCTCGCGGGGCTCACGCGCGGCGAAGGGTATCTCTTGATCAAGGCGGTCGGCAAAAAGATCAAGGCGCTGCTCGATGAGCAAAAAGAAAAGTTCATCAACGGCTGTTCAAAAAATAATATACCGACGAATACCGCCCAAAAAACATGGGAACTCATTGAGCCGTTCGCGCGCTATGGATTCAACAAGGCGCATTCGGCGTGTTATGCCATGATCGCCTATCAAACGGCGTACCTAAAAGCGCATTTCCCGCAGGAAGCCATGGCGGCGCTTCTGAATAATGAAATGAACGATATTGAACGCATTGCGTTCCTGGTAGCCGAGGCCAAACAGAGCGGCATCGAAATTCTGCCGCCCGACATCAACAAGAGTTTTGTGAATTTTGTGCCGGAAGGCAGGAAAGAAATCCGTTTCGGGCTGCTCGCGATAAAAAATGTCGGCGAAGCGATTGTCCGCAGCATCATTGATGAACGGCTGAACCAGGGGGCTTTCAAAGACTTCACGGATTTTTTGAATCGCGTTCAGCACAAAGATCTCAATAAAAAATCACTCGAGAGTCTTATCAAGGCCGGCGTGTTTGATTCGCTGGGATTGGAGCGCAAGCAGGCTCTTGAAAATTCCGACGAGATTCTTCGGTTCAGCACGCTGATCAAAAAAAGCACCCAACAGAACAATCATTCGCTCTTTGGCAATCCTTCGGTTGGTCTGTCGTTGAAATTGAAACCCGCAGAACCGGCAACGCCAGCCGAAAAGCTTGTCTGGGAAAAAGAGCTTCTGGGTCTGTATGTGTCGGATCATCCGCTCAATTCATACAAAGGAAAGTTCAAACAACTCAACATTTCTTCGATTGAAGAAGTGTGCGCCAAGAGCAAAGAAAACGCGATGGTTAAAATCGCCGGACTGGTTACCGACATTAAAAAAATTATGACCAAGAGCGGCCAGCCGATGTTGTTTGCAAAGCTCGAAGATTTTTCTCCGCAGCCGCTCGAGATAGTCGTGTTCAATAACACGCTGGCCAAAACCGTGAACTTCTGGCAGGAAAATAATGTGGTTATTCTTCAAGGCAGGATGTCTTGGCGGAACGGCGCGCCTAAAATTATCTGCGAAAGCGCAGGATCGTTTTAGCCCTTCTACGAAAGCAGGTTTCGTGATGCAATCAATGTGCTGTGATATTTTTCCGGCTGATAAGAATCAATCAGTTTTATCTCCGGCTTCCATCCGAATTCATTCAGCCGTTTTTCCAAGCTTTCTTTGAGTAATTGCTGATCATAGCCAAGAGCAATTATCTCCGGCTGATATTTTTGCACCACTGTCCAGACATCGAGGTCTTCATCCCCGATCACGACTTGATCGATAATATTTTCTTTTCCGAGATTCCGCATTCGATCGGCTAAGGGTGCCTTCGGAAATTTTCCTTTCAGCTTTTTTACCGATTCGTCGTTTGCGACGACTACGATCAGCTGGTCGCCGAATTTTTTCGCTTCGCGGAAAAAATATCGGTGCCCTTCATGGACACCGTCGAATACGCCAAAGACCATCACCTTCTTCATAAAATTCTAATTTCGAATATCGAAATCCGAAACAATATCTAAATCCCAATTTTTAAATTCCAAACGAGTTTCAAACATTGGATTTTAGAATTTAGAATTTGTTTAGGGTTTAGTATTTCGGATTTAGGATTTCTCGTTTGGCCTCATCAACGGGAAAATCGTCGTCTCGCGGACCGGTTTGTCCATCAAAAAACTGAAAAGTCGTTCGGAAAATCCGTGGCCGGCTGTCGGCGGCATCCCGTATTCCAGCGCTTCCACGAATTCCCAATCGGCCATGTGCGCTTCTTCATCGCCTTGGTTGCGCAATGTTTGTTGAGCTTCAAAACGTTCGCGTTGGTCAATGGGATCATTCAATTCGCTGTAGCCCTGACCGACTTCCGAGCCGGCGATGATGAAATGGAACCGTTCGGTAATATTGGGATTTTTAGGCGATGACTTTGAGAGCGGCGAGGTTATTTTCGGTTCATTAATTAAAATCGCCGGCCCGGCGATTTTCTTGCGACAGTATTTCCAGAGAGCGTCAATCAAGCGTTCTTTGTTTTTTGCAGTATATTCAACTTTTAGTTCTTTCAACTTATTTTCTATTTCGTTACCGCTTGCTTTCCAAATATCAACGCCAGTTTGCTTTTTTATTTCCTGCGTATAGTCGATTAACGGCCATTTCTTGCCGAGATCAACGGTAAATCCATTAATCTTGAATTTCAGAGTGTCGAATGTCTTTTTAGCCACGTATCGGTAGCATTCCTGTAAAAATTTGTACATATCTTCATAGTTGGCATAAGCCCAATATGCTTCGCATTGAGTATAATCCTGGAGATGTTCGGCAGAAATTCCTTCATTCCGAAAAATCCTCCCAACCTCAAACGTTTTCCTGAAGCCGGCGACCATCAAGCGTTTTTGCCAGAGCTCCCCTGCCGAAATCCGGAGATACACATCCATATCCAGCGCATTATGATGCGTTTTAAAGGGTTTGGCATCCGCGCCGCCGGTGGTTGTTTCAAGTGCTGGCGTTTCGACTTCGAGAAAGCCGCGCTTTTTATGAAATTCCCTGACAGCGTCCCAAAATACCGCTTTCTTCTCAACTATTCTGCGCGATTCGGGATTAAATAGAATATCGAAGTATCTCTTTCTAAAAATTTCTTCCTTGTCAGCCAAGCCGTGCCACTTTTCAGGAAGCGGCTGGAGAGATTTGGATACGATTTCCCATTGTGAAGCTGTAACTGTCGGCTCTTTTCGTTTCGTATAAAAAGCCTTGCCGCGAACTGCAATAAAATCTCCGATATCAATTGTTTGCGAAAAAAGTTCAAAAGATCCATTCCCTATCTTGTCTTTGGCGATCAGAATCTGAATTTTATCATTTGGCGCGGAACCGTCGAAGATGTCTAAAAATGCTATCCCTCCGTGTTCTCTCTTCGCCATTATGCGGCCGGCTATACCGATTTCTCTCTGGGATTGTAGTAATTTTTTGAAATTTTTCTTGACCCCTGCGGTATCTTGGACAGCAAACGAAAGCCGTGCCGGGTAAGGATTAATTCCTTTTTCTTTCAGGCGAGAAAGTTTTTTAAGCCGTTCTTGGAGAAGTTCGTCGAGCATGAAGAGTAATCGCGAATAATGCGAATTTGAATTTATATTTTAAGAATCTTCGCGAATAATGCGAATACGATTAGCGATATTTGTTTTGATTCGCGTTATTCGCGATTACTCTATCTTCATGATTTGATACACGTTCTTGCCGCCCGGAGTCAGTACTTCTACGCTTTCGCCGACTTTCTTGTCCAGGAATGCCCGGCCCAGCGGCGATTCGTTTGAAATCTTGCCGTCTTCCGGTTTGGCTTCGTTGGAGCCGACAATACGGTAGCGAAAAAGCTGGCCGTCTTTTTTAATGGCTACTGTTGATCCGATGACCACTTGGTCGCCGATCCCGTTATTTTTGATAATAACGGCTTTTTTTATAATATCTTGCAACTCAAAAATCCGGTTCTCAACCCAGCTTTGCTGTTCGCGGGCTTCGCTGTATTCGGAATTTTCGGAAAGATCTCCGAACTCTTTGGCTTGTTTGAGTCGTTCGGCCACTTCCCGGCGTTTCTGCCCCAAAAACATCTCAAGCTCTTTTTTGAGTTCTTCAGACCGTTCTTTGGTAAGGTAGTATTTGTCCATCTTGTAGTTAAATCAGAAATTCGAATACCGAAATCCGAAACAATATCTAAATCCCAATACTTAAATTCAAAACAGTTTGGAACATTGGAATTTCGGATTTGTGATTTGTTCAGGATTTAGGATTTCGAATTTCGTATTTATTCGAGAGTATCCACCATCTAATCTTAATATTTTCCAGAAATGTTTTCAAGTAGGCGGAAGGTTGTACGTGGGATAACGGGCTGTTTACCCATTTGACCGGTATCTCTTTGATCTGATAGCCGAAACAGCGGGCCAGCGCCAAAACCTCGATGTCAAATCCCCAGCCATTCGTTCTCGCGATGCTGAAAATTTTTTCGGCCGCCTCGTCCGTGAATGCTTTGAAGCCGCACTGGGTATCCCAAATCCCCGGAACATTTACGATTTGAATCACAAGGTTGCTTAATTTCCCCAGCGCCTGTTTATACAAAGGTTGAGCTGGTTCAAGGACACTGCCCTTGATTGTGCGCGAACCAATGATCACTTCGCAGCCCTGATCAAGATACGGCAGCATTTTTTCAAAATGATCAATGGCAGTTGAATTGTCGGCATCGGTAAAAAGCCGGTATCTGCCTTTGGCCAGGAGCATCCCCTGCTTGACCACAGCACCCTTGCCTTGATTTGTTTTGTTGTCAATCAATTTCAGATTTTTAACGATTTCCGACATTTTTTTCACGATGGCCGCGGTGGTGTCGGTGGAGCCGTCGTTCACCACTAAAATTTCATAAGGGTAGTTAACCCCCTGCAAATACTTGTCGATGGCGACCAGCGTGAGTGGCAGTCGTTCGGCTTCGTTATAGGCCGGAATTATGACTGATAAGAAAGGTTGGGACATAGAACTCTGTGGCTGGAATTATACTATGTTCGGCGTACGAAGACCATAATCGAATGCCGATTTCATCGTGAAGACAAAAAAACCGCCCAGCAAATGAGCGGTTTTTTCGATTCTCGAGAGTAAGTTTAATAACTTTCTTCGGTGGCTGGGCCGCGAGGCCGGCCGGTGCCGCCTTCCGGCTCTTCAATTTTGAGATTGACGCGGGCATTATTTTTAATGCCCACGATCCTCAAGAGCGAGCGTATGGCCTTGGCGGTGGCTCCTTGTCGGCCTACCACCTGACCCATATCCTGTGCGTTCACTTTCAGAGAAAGGAGAACTCCCATCTCATCAACTTTTCGATCAACCTTCACGTCATCCGGGTGATCTACGAGGGCTTTCACGAGGTATTCAAGGAATTCCTGATCGCTTTGCATGATTCTTATGCGGTGATTGCTGGATTTCTTCCGACCTTTCCCGGTAGTAGAAATGCGACTTCATTTGTTTTTTCTGTCCGACATTTGTCGGACAGCAGTCGCATTTTCACTACCGGGTTTCTTGGCTGTTTCACGACAATAACTGAATAAAGTATGGAGAAAATTATAACGGCCGCGAAAGACTTGTCAATCCAAGTAAATCCATCACCATAAATCGAATATGCCTTTCCTCTTTCTTTACTATGATTATATCACAACTGTAACTTAATCATAGTATCCTTTTGCTATTTATCCCGCCCGCTGGCGGGTATTCTTATGGTGAAAAATAAAAAATTACACTGTTTCGGTTTGTGCCGCTGGCTCAACGGGTGCTTCAACTGCGGGTTCAGCAGATGTTGAAGCCGTTTCAGGCGAGACGAGTTTGTGCTTGATCGAGATTTTTATTTTTGAGCCCTTGGTGGTTCCGTGCTTGATAAAAAGGTTATGAACCGTCGCAGTAGGCTTTGCCCCGACTTTCAACCAATGCGAAATTCGCTCGTTTTTGAAAGCGGCTTTTTTGGTAAACGGATTGTAAGAGCCCAAATCCTCCACCGGTGGCCCCCCGAGTTTTGAGCGCTTTTCAGCCGCAACCACGCGATAGCTCGGCTGATGCTTTTTCCCGATTCGTTGTAAACGGATAACTAACATTTTTTAGTCAGCATAAGGTAGCACGGAGAAGAAAGTTTGGCAAATGTGGGGGCTGTCGTGGACGATGTTCGATCAATGATTCTATTGAATCTTTCCAAACAACTGAGTTTCTTGTGTATCGAAATTTATCCGGTCTTGCCATTCTCGTTGAGTTACTTTACTGAAATCATTTGGAAAGCCATCATAAGAAACTAAAGTTTGGTTCGTTGACAAATCAATTATGGATTTTGTTTCTAAACAACTATTTTTAACGTCACAGAATGTACCACCTTCTTCGTAAAGGCAAGTATTTAACTTTTCATTGTAAATATATTTCGGCTGATTTTCTTGCCAACTCGATCCGGGAACTAAAGCTTGATCTTTAGCATTATCTCGAGCATTCTGAACAAGAATTTTTTGATAATACTGTTCCCCTGTCTGTGCGCACTGCTGTTTTAAGCTAAATAACTTGGCGTATTTTTCTACTTGCGGTAGCGTTACAAAAAAGTAGTATGCAATCGCAATTCCTGCTATCACTATGCCAAGAGAGATGTATACTTTATTTTTCATTTGTTTAGTTTAGATGTTGCAACTCGGTCTGCATCGTAGATAACCGCTTTCCAATCTCTCTTGTATTGATCCTTATATGTCCCATTTCTCCAATCCCGAATACCACATTCTTCATGATATTGCCTTGCCTGAAATTCTTCCGGATAAATATAAAAATCGGGTTTATACCTAGTAATTATACTCTCTGCTTCTAACCATTGAAAATTAATGCCGTCACCCTTAAAAATATCATTAGCCATCATTTTTACCCGAGGCATGTGATAAGCGTTTGTAAGAATCCCCACATTTCTCTTTTCAAGTTTCTGCAATTCTTCGTACTTTTCCAATATCCGTCTAACTGCGTGCAGGTTACCATTTGAATCAGCTTCGGATTCAATACGAATAATATTTCGAGAGGGGACGTTTTGTTGTTCTAGAAACGTTTTCATTGCATCCACCTTTTCCTTGGAGCCGCCGACCACAACGTATTTACTAACATTTTCTTGGATATCCACGGCTGCTTGCATACGAATCGGGCCCCCTGCGTAAAGCATCTTGCCATCAACTTGCTTGTCGGGATCAAGGGTCGGCCACATAATCTCGCGTATACTTATTACCCTAGGGAGTCCTGGGCATAACACTATGACAAGATCAAATTTTTCTTTTATGTTCATACGTATTTACTTAAAATAGTTCTCTGAGCGACCTTGATTTGAACCATCCCGATCTAAATGTTTCTGGCCCCGCCATCGGCGGGGCACAACATTTTGTAAAGCTTATATATGTTCTATTCCCTCGTCCTAAAACTCCTCGGGATGATTGAATCGCTAAGCTCAAAAATTCGCTAAACGATTCTAATCAGCGGGGGCACTAGGAATCGAACCCAGGTCGTTTCTTTTGGAGAGAAACATTCTACCACTGAAATATGCCCCCTTCTGTACGACAATAACAATGACGGGTGACTTTTGACAATAATGCCATCGTCATCTTCCATAACCATTGTGTGAAACTTACTTTCCTGAAAGTTTCGTTTCTTTATGGGCTGTATGCTTCCGGCACTTCTTGCAGAATTTTTTGAAGTCTATTTTCCGCTCGATTGTTTTTTTGTTTTTGCGCGTGTAATAATTCCGGTTGCCGCAGATCGAACATTTCAGCCCGATTAAATTTTCCGAGTATTTTGATTTTGCCATACGGTTAAGAATACTGAATTATGGATAATAAATCAAGGCGCCTCCCCCGATTCTTAATTCATGCTTCATGATTCCATTATTTCGTGAGCCCGAGGGGAGAGTCGAACTCCCGTTTAATCCTTACCATGCCTGCCCGCCGAAATACTGAGCCGAGACCGGGATTCGAACCCGGGACCTACTCCTTACCATGGAGTCGCTCTGCCAACTGAGCTATCTCGGCATGTAGGCGGGGATTTGTTCTGCCGTTTAACTACTCGGGAGAATATTTCTCAATCTACTCTTTTTTAAGAAACTTTTCAAACAAGCATACAAATATAATAAGCAGGCTTTGGAGTCGAGAAATTTTAACAATACATGTATACACAGCAAACAAAATGAGCCGCCCGTCGGAATCGAACCGACAACCTACCGCTTACAAAGCGGTTGCTCTGCCAATTGAGCTAGGGCGGCAAAATTTTATGTAGAAATAAAGAATTTCACCGATTCTTTGAAATTGTAGAGAAAAACGGGTACAATGCAACCATGCCGTTTACCGATAATTATGTTGAGGAGCTTAAAAACAGAGCCCGCCAGTCGCGCGTGTATCGCAAGCATCAGCTTGCCGGCCTTGAAGCGGCCCAGATGCTTCAGGATGAAGGGCATACATCACTGTATATTAAACTGGCCAAACAAGGCAATGCCGAAAAACTGCTCGGCCTCGCCAAAGAAATTTCCAAAAATAAAAAAATCAGAAATAAAGGCGCCTATTTTATGAAAGTATGGGCAAATCAGTGAACCCGCGCCGTTGGCGGGGTATAAGATTTTGTAATCTCGCTCCGCTCGAACAAAATCTAATATGGAAGATAAAATCGTAACCATCGAAAATAAAGCCGGAGAACAGTTCTTGCGAAAGAAAACCGGGGAGTTTGATTTTACGAAATTCACCCGCCACGAAATCCATCAACTTGTTACCCGAATGCGAAAGGCAATGCGAATTGCCCGCGGGATCGGTTTGAGCGCCAATCAAATCGGGTTGAACTTGAGGATATTCGTCGTACAAATCCCACAAACGCGGAACTACGCAGATAGAACCCAGACTAACGCAGAAAAATTTCAGGGTGAGTCAGCACATTCGAAATCTTATGCAATCTTCAATCCGCAAATCGTCAAGTATTCGAAGGGAGAAACTCCGCTTGAAGAAGGATGTTTAAGTATTCCTGGTGTATATGGTGAAGTTGAACGTCCTGAAAAAGTTACGCTCGTCGGCTTCGACAAGAGCGGCAAGAGACTGAAAATAAAAGCCTGGGGTCTGCTGGCAAAAGTGTTTCAGCATGAGATGGATCATCTGAACGGAGCATTATTCATCGATCGGACAAAACACTTGTATCAGGTTCCGATTTCGGAACGGCTGAAAGAAAAACTGAATCACGAATCAAAAAGTAAGAATCATGATTCTTGATCCCAAACTGGTTTTTTTCGGCACCCCCGAATTCGCCGCGATTGTTTTGGAAAAAATGATTAAGGGCGGATTTGTTCCGGCTGCGGTTGTATGCAATCCCGATCGGCCGGTGGGAAGGAAAAAAGTCATTACTCCCCCGCCGGTGAAACAGAGAATTATGAATTATGAATCAGGCATGAAGGACAAAATTCAAATTCTCCAGCCGGAAAAATTGGACGAGGAATTTTGTAATGCATTGTTGAATACTCACGCCGATCTTTTCATCATCGCTGCATACGCAAAGATCTTGCCGAAAGAAATTTTGGCAATTCCCCGACTCGGCACCATCGGCGTTCATCCATCTCTGCTCCCGAAATATCGGGGCTCCTCCCCTATCCAAAGTGCAATTCTCGAAGGCGAAAGCGAAACCGGTGTCACATTGTATCTGGTGGACGAGAAAATGGATCACGGGCCAATTCTCGCGCAGCGAGAATTAGAGAATGATGAATCGGGAATTACCCATCATGAGTTATTGATGAGGGCATTCGCGGCAGGAGCCGAGTTGCTCATCGAGACCTTGCCGAAGTTCATGGCTGGGGAAATAACGCCGATTCCCCCAAATGAAGCCGAAGCGGCGGATACGAAGAAATTTGAGAGAAAAGACGGCTATATTGAGATTGAAGATCTTCGCGCCGCAGAAAGCGGAATGAATCCCGAGAAAGCCGTTGAAATTGAGCGGAAGATCCGCGCGTTCAATCCCGAACCCGGCGTATGGACGATTTCGGACGGAGCGCAGGTCAAGCTGCTTGAAGCAGAAATAAGAGACGGCAAGCTGATCATGAACAAAACACAGAAAGAAGGAGAGAAGCC